>Ga0315543_1002660_pt1 | contig 16967 bp, 11 predicted proteins | sample SalMarSW160210MG_2_FD_203098 | JGI IMG/M metagenome (GOLD analysis project Ga0315543, IMG submission 203098) | Salt marsh sediment microbial communities from the Plum Island Ecosystem LTER, Massachusetts, United States - Salt Marsh Sediment SW1601-210 ...
GAATACCGGCTGATCCATTTGCCACGAAGAAGAAGACAAACTAATAATGAAGAGAAAAAAGAGCAAAAACCCAAAAAAGTGTTACCCATGTGCCCGGTCTAAAGTGTAACCTGTGTAACCGGTTGTACAAGCCTAAAGGTGTGTTTCAAGAAGCGCTGATTCAACTGCCGAGAATAGAGCGTCAAGCTCACTCTGTACGCTGATTGTTTCGGAAAACGCCGTCACGATCTTGGTATACGTCGCCACTTCCTCAGAGGATAGCGTTCGGCCCTTGCGGTCCTTTAGCCACTTTGCCGTAACTTGATAGCCGCCGATGCTGTCTCCGGCGCCAGACGGGAGCCTCTGGAAGCGTATGTCAAGCGGTTGCAGCAATTGGAGGAACTGGCCGACAGTTTCAAAGGCGTTTCTAAGGCGTATGCTATTCAGGCCGGACGCGAGATCAGAGTAATCGTTGAGCACAAGGTCCTTGATGATCTGGCCAGTTCTATTTTGGCCAGCGATATTGCCGCCAAGATTGAAAGAGAGATGCAGTATCCGGGACAGATTAAAGTGACGGTGGTCAGAGAAAGCCGGGCGACGGAGTATGCCAAATAAGTGTTAGCTTCGCAAGGGACCTGACCTCCTCTTCTATCTTAATACAGGTCCGAGACAAAGTCCCCTCTTGAGAGGGGACTGAGGGGTGTGTTTATGACACGTGGAAGACACACCCCGCCCTTTGGGCACCCCTCTGAAGAGGGGAAGAATCGCTGTGGAGCAAATACGTGGCTTGCCTAACAAGGTACAATGCGCAGAGGCGCCAACGAAATGGGTTTGTTTGGTAATTTTTTAATTTTGGTCGATAGGCGGGGTCTCCGGTGGCTGGGAGTTGGGAAGGCAGCGGTGCTCTTGCAGGCGATACAGTTGCGTGATAGCCCGCAGGCATCGCCTGATTTATCTACCTCGAGCTGCTTCGGGCTAGTGCCTGACATAATTGTGCCTTTCTGTTACAAAAGAGTGTGAGGGGATTTTTTTGCAGCGAAGTTATGGGGAATTTGCAGGGGCACGGCGCTGGTAAGATGTGGGGAAAGTGGTCAGGCGGGTGAACCCACAGCAGAGCTGTGGGGTACACGGTTGTTGGTTTGCGTTAGGTTTTCAATTCAATACACTCATTGTAGTGGCGAGAGCCCGGTTATGCTGGAGAATAAAGGTGTTTCCGCCTATTGTGGAGAGAATAATGATGAAGGCAGCAGAATAATTGGAAAAACCCGCCTGTTGGGTTGGATATCAATTATATAAAGGTTCGAGGGACCAATGGACGAGGAAGGTTTTAGAAAGTTTTTGAAACGGGCTGGCAAGAAACAGCACGTCATAAATAAGTTGATAAATCACGTTCAGGCGTTTGAGCAGCATTTAGCCAGCAGAATGAGAATAAAGGTGGAAGCTGCGAAAAAACAAGATATTATGGCTTATATAGATATGATGATAAAAAGTACAGCCAAGAAAGAGGTGCGCGGTATAGCGCTTTACTACAGATTCATTGGTATGAACTCAATGGGAAAAGTCTTGAATGAAATCAGGGAAAGAGAAATTGCCAAGACGAGGAAGGTACTGAAGCTTCAGGAATTTCGAGATGTTCAACCGGAGATTATTGCTAAGTTGAAGGATATCGGAATTGTAACTGCCGAGCATATGATTGTAGCAGGCAAAACCCCGTCCAGACGAAAGCAATTGGCCAAACAGACAGGAATTTCGCCGGAACACATTCTGGAAATGGTAAAGCTCTCAGACCTCTCTCGGTTGCAGGGGGTCAAAAGCATCCGAGCTCGGCTATATTGCGATGCAGGACTTGAAACTCCTCACAAATTTACTGAATGGGAACCGGAGGATCTTCGTCAAATGCTAATAGAGTTCGTGAAGTACAGCAGCTTTGATGGGATTGCACCTCTCCTTAAAGAATTACGTTCTACTATCAGTATGGCCAAAAAATTGCCAGAAGTTGTTAAATACTAATCCGATCGGAGTGGTCTACTAGCCCCCTTTATGAAATTCAGGATATGCAGGGGGTGGATTCCTGATTCGATTTATCTAGCATTTTAATCGTTTTCCAATTAAAATCACCAGAAAGATCACGGGCGTACAGAAGCTTTAATCAATTAAGCTTCACCGACGTAAGATTACAGGTTACACAACCATATAATTGGTCCGGAGTCATATATTTTAATGATTTCCGACGACCACTGTCAAATTTGATATAACAAGTCCACTCGGGAAAAACAGAAAATCAGAAGAGTTTGGGGAGAGTGAGGTCCACCCCGCTTTTATTGATAAGCCGATGCAATGAAACGGCTTATGTTATTACGAAATCCGCTCAAAGGTTGGGCCACCCGTCACAGTGTTCTAGAATTTCTGCGACTAGTTACACTCATAACTGTCGAGGATCGTGCGAATCGCCTGCAGCTCTTCTTCACTCATCTGGATGTCCCATCTCACGATGGCTTTTTTCAGGAACTCGAAGTTCTTATCGGAGGAATAAACCTGCATCGATTCGGCGATATTGCCCTCCAGCTTCTCGTGGATGTCCATTATCATATCGGGCGTCTGACACGAAAGGTCGAAATCGTTTAGCGACAGATATCTGATCGCGCGGTGGGACTGTGTGCGAAAGTAGACTCTCATATCCTGCGTATCGAAGACGATACTCCACAGCGTGGCTTCTCCACCCACTTTGTCCAGAACGTCGAACGCGTACTTTATTGCGTGCTCGCTGCCGGCGGGCTCGAACGCTTTCACCCGGTCCGCGGCAGTCTGGAAGCGGCGTAGAGAGCCGGTAATAGTCTGGATGCCATCCCTCTTTTTCAAACCCGCCACGCCTCTCTTCAGAAAGTCGATGGACTCGGAGTACGTGCTGTTGGTCAGAGCCGCAACGGGAAGCCCCTGACCGGTGTGAAAGACCATCCGGCCGTCCAGGAATTCGACGACCGCGCAGTCGCCCGTCCCATCGGCCACAAGGTAATGATCGACGGTTTCGAAGATCCGCACCTGCGAATCGGCTGTGATGACCTCCTTCACGGAGCCGCAGTTATCCAGCATGTACTGCATCCAGTGAGGAGAATGAAGGGGGGGGCGCTCGTCTGCCTCGGGATTCTGCGTTTCGGGGAGGGCCATGGTGCTCATCACCAGCCCCTTCTCGTTCATCCCGGCCCAGGCGAGCTGGTAACCAACCACGGTGAACGAGACGCTGGCGTATTTCGACGTCCACCGGGCAACCTGCCCCGTGGTGCCAGGCATGAAACCGGATTTGGAGATCCCTCGCTTGTTGATGAAAACCATTCCCTCGGGCTTGTCGTTGTCGTAGTTGGATCCGAAAACGACATGACCGTTGTCCTCCAGGCAGAACGATGTGCATGATCGGCCGCTGACGCGCAGCGGCAATCCTGTAACAAAGTGTTCCCCGGTCTCGTCGCCTGAGTCCGCCTGGACAAAATTCACAGCAACTCCCTGGTGCAATTTCGAATTTGGCTGTGCATGAATTCCTAAAAGCGCAAACGACAACACACAAATCAGGACTATTAGTTCTTTCATAATGACCTTTCTCCCATAATATTTGTTGTTTTTAATTCCGAGGGCTTCAGCTCTTCGATGATTTTAATATCTACCCAGCAAAAATCGCCATTCAAGTGAAAGAAGAATCACAGCACAAGTCGCCTCAAATCTTATGGCTTAATAACCTCTCTTCTAGTCTTTTGTCTATGATTACGCAAAATAAGGGAACTAAGTTTCACTTCATATCATTACCTTCCAACGACTTCCGTCGATCATAGCGTAGCCAGTTCTCAATTGAAAGCCGAATGTCACCGGAGTTTGGGGAGAGTGATATTCGTATTGGGGCCGCATTGAATATTGACTTTTGCAATTGCTGGTTTTTTTTATAATATAAGCTAATCATTATATTGATGGTGAAGTGATTGGACAAATCTTCACCCACCGCAAGCGGATGAGGCACCGGAAATTGCGTTCGGCAGGCGACAGAATTGGCAGGATCGTAGGGATCCTGACCCTTGACATGAAAGACGGTATCTACTAGTGTGATGTCCCAGAAATACATGCTAATAAAAAAAGCAGCAAATTAAATCGTGGTATGGGCATCTTGCCCATGATTCACGGGCATGATGCCCGTGCTACTGCAAAAGAATATGTGAACATATATTTGGGACGCAACACTAGGCTAATGAGTGTTGTATAATATTATGTTAGGCCGCAATTTCTACAGCTAGAATTTATGGAAGGAGTGAGAAATAGAACTAATTCCCATACTTAAATTAGGATGGCTTAATGGGTGGATTCTATTAGCTTTGCTCTGTTTGATATACTGTTTTTTGCTTCTGAACTTTCCTAAGGAAGTGAGAGCAGGGCTATATGAATACGATAGGTCACGTTGGAGTAAAACGCAAAGACTTTTCCGTGTTATAGCAGTATTATTAATTCTTGTTATTTTCTTTCTTATAATCTTAACTCCATTAAAAATTGGATCTATTGTTTTCATCCCTGGGATTATTTTATTTGGACTTGGCTTGGCTGGCTTCATTACTGCTCTCTTCAATTTCAAAAACACACCGCTTGATCAACCAGCTACCAGAGGACTCTACAGAATATCACGCCATCCACAGGCACTCATGTTATTCATTACAGGTTGTGGGATTTGTATCGCTATAGGCTCATGGCCTGCACTACTCCTGCAAATTATAGCTGCATTATTCCGTCGCTCTAGAACCCTGGCAGAGGAAAAAGCTTGTTTGGAACAATATGGTGATTCATACCGTGATTACATGAAACGTGTACCCCGGTATTTCTTGTTCTTTTGATGGTCAGATTTCAACGGGTTCAAGGTGTATGAGTTGCTCAATTGCTGGTGAAGGTGTTTCCATTGAATGCGGTGACGGCCTAACAATGCGCTGGAGCTGACCGGGCTATCGCGCGCCGAAATCGAGGTTGGTTTCGTTATTGTAGTTGGCTTTCTGGCGGGGTTGATGTTGCAAAGCCGCCGGGCAGCTCAGCTTCTCCGTTAAGGGTATATGAAAAAACATAGTCATCTTGTTAGCTAGGAATATTTTATTCTCCTCCAACGACTTCCATCTATCATATCATAGTCTAACCGGAATGAAAACTCAAACCTCACAAGAGTTTGGGGCGAGTGAGGTCGAAGCCGCATTGATTGAAAATCCGACCCTTTGGCGAGTATGTCAAAGGGCTTTCTGTATGTGGGACAAAGGATTCATATTAAAAATAATCTTGGTATGACAGATATCCGGATATCGCCAACCATCCGGAACCAATTGGACAATCGTTACGTAGATCTTATCCAAGGATTCACCCTGTTCACGGAAGATCTCTCCAATATTATACAGGCAATCAAGCTCCCTGGTTCTTCCCGGCAGAAACTCAAGCATCTTATCTGCTGTTTTCTTCTGGTCAATCATGTTTGAATGACATTCGCTTGTCTCATCTGTCTGCCTTTGAAAGGATGATTAAACAGCCATGCCGAATATTTGTATATACTCCAAACGACATTAACTGATGATATATAAAAAGGCGCCTCCCTGCACAGATGATACTCTCCAGCCAAACTTGTCAAGTACCTCTCTCAGCACAGGGGGCCCCTTTGAGGAGAAACCCAACCGGAACTAAAAGGCCATGTGGTCAGAACAGGCCTTCACTGATTTCCCGGAAAAACCGGAAAACTGAAGTTCCAGTTGACTTCTTTTTTTCGGATTAACTGTTGAGTATTTCTTCAACCTCCACCTTGTTAACATCCATTATATATTGAATCCCGCTAATGTCAGCGGCCTCGTGGGTTAGGGCAGCGATGTCATCACGCGCAATGTGTTTCATAGCAAACTTGCGGCTGCCGCACATAAGCTGGCGTAGTCCTTGAGCTAAGCGTTCATAGTACGTATAGAGTCCGATAGCACCACAGGGCAGCGCTTCAAATTCTTTGTCACCAAGTTCCTTGCGCAGATCGCCGGAGGTGACGAAAATTTCATCCCGCGTCTGGCCAAACCTTTCCACATATACCGGCAATTGATGAGCATCGATAGCCATACCGATTGTCTTGCCGACCATGGCGGCAGCTATCGGGGCACGAGCCATACCCACCAGCTTGACAAACGGAGCGCCAATGGCCAGACCCTTGAAGATTAGATCTTCGAGTGTAAACCCACCTGCCACGGCCAACGCCGGGACATACTCGCCCCTGTCAGCAAGGCGCTTGGTATACTGATACAGTAAGGAATGCAGCTCTACCGGTGGCACTCCCCACTCGTTCATCATGCGCCAGGGGCTCATTCCTGTGCCGCCGCCGGCGCCATCGACTGTGAGAAGGTCCAGTTTGTACTTGGACGCATACTTAACCGCTCGCGCCAGGTCAGCCGGGGCATAAGCGCCTGTTTTGAGAAAAATGTATTTCGCCCCGGCTTTTCGCAGCTCTTCAACTCTCTGGGCAAAAGAATCCTCGGAGACCATTCCCATGCGGGAATGCCTTTCAAATTCCTTGAAAGCGCCGCGCTCGAACGCCTTTATCACATTTGGGTCGGTCGGATCGGGCAGAACTATATAGCCACGCTCGTAAAGCATCTGGGCCTTCTTGAGGTTTCTGATCTTGACCTCGCCGCCGATATTCTTGGCTCCCTGGCCCCACTTCAGTTCAACAATCTCAACACCCAGTTTGTTGATAGCGTACTCCTGGGTGCCAAGACGGGTATCTTCAATATTGGCTTGTACTATAATGGCCCCGTAACCGTTGCGCTGATGGTCCTTGTACAGCTTGACACGACGTTTTAGGTCTACGGTATCGGTCACCTTTCCGTTCTTGATGATCGACTCGGGATCCATCCCCACCACGTTTTCTCCGATTGTCAACCCGGTGCCGGCCAGAGCCGAACCGATAGCCAGCCCTTCCCAGTTGTTTTTTGCGATGTCGGTGGAGCCGATCCCGGGAATGATCCACGGGTAACGGAACTTGAGTCCTTTGTCATACCCGAAAGTGACTTCAAGGTTGACTTTTGGGAATATGGCCTTGTCGCTGTCGGCTTCAATACCGTGCGCCCCTACGGCCGTCCCCATGATATTGAAGTGTGAGTAATCGACAGGGTAGGTCTTTTCCGCAGCGGTCGTGATGACTCCAAACGGTTGGGGGTAGATCACTTCATGGCCTCGGTAAGCGGACTTGCCGATTTCGCACATGCCGATGCAGCCATCGACGCAGGTCACGCACATGCCCGAATTGGGTGAGACCGAGCCCTCGGTCCGATTCTTCGTCAAAGTTGCAGCCGACGAGTTAATTCTTGAAAGCGTTATGGACATTGTTTTTCCTCCGTTGCCAACCTCAATCTTTTTTTATTTCACACGCCACACAGGGGTCCATGTAACACATCATATCATCAAACTTCTCTTTTTCGAGACATGGCGGACTCAAATTGGCACAGGCGCCGCAGATCGCCTTCTCCGGTTCGGTGTATGTACATCTGAGAGAGCAAGCCGGGCAGATATACATGCATGCTCCACACTGCCGGCAGACGTCGGACGTTATATCAAACGGTGTGCCGATACTTCTGTTCTGGCCGCGTCCTCGGAAGCCAATTGCCTTGGCCATCATCTGCTCCTCGCACATCCGCACGCACAGCCCGCACAGGATGCAATCTTCGTACTCCTGCTTAAACCGCTGCTGACGAATATCGTGGGCGGAGGCAAGGTCCTGTATGATCTTCGACTGCGGACAGGAGGCCAACAACAGCTCCAGAACCATCTTGCGGGCTTTGACAACACGCGAGGATGCCGTACGAACCTTCAGGCCTTCTTCGGCCGGATATGTGCACGATGTGACTAATTTAGCCTTCGGACCTTCTCCGATCTCCACGACGCATAATCGGCAGGCACCGTAGGGAGAAAGACCATCCATGTGACACAGAGTCGGGATAGGGAATCCGAGGAACCGAGCCGCCTCAAGCAGCGTTGTACCCTTTTCAACCGACACCTTCAGACCATTTATGTAGAGAGTGACCATGTTCATTTTTTCCCAACTATAGCAGGCTTGGCTTCTGTTTTGGTCTCAACCTCTTTGGGCTTAGTAAATTCCAGATCGCAGCGAAGGCATCGACAAGCCTCATGGGTTGCCTCGTCAATGGAGAGTGATACTTCCACTTCGGCAAAGTTGCGTTTGCGCCATTCTGCCGGGGCGCGTGGAGTTTCAACGCGGTCAGTTGACTGAGCCTCTTCTGCGTCCATCGTGACCGGCTCGATGTAGACCCTCGGCAGACACGGCTCAGCCGGTTGCACCAACTTCTCGTTGCGCACAAAACGATCGATCATCACCGCCGCCTTCTTGCCAGCCGCGATGGCTTCAACTACTGTATTGGGGCCGGTAACGACGTCACCTGCAGCAAATACTCCCAGACGGTTGGTAAGAAGCGTGGCCGGATCAACCTTAACAGTATTTGCCCTAGTTGTCTCAATCCGACTCAAACGTGCAGGCCCGATAGCATCAACCCCTGAGTCCTCGCCAATGGCCACAACCAGTGTATCAAGTTCAATGATGTGTTCGGTGCCATTTATGGGAACCGGACGTCGCCGACCACTGGAGTCAACGTCTCCCAACTTGTTCCGTACACATTCAAGACCCGACAGGCGTCCATCTTTGGTAACGACCCTGGTGGGAGTGACCAGCGTCTGGATATTGATTCCTTCCTGGGCAGCGGCCTCGATCTCTTCGGCAAAGGCGGGCATTTCGTCGCGGGTCCGACGATAGAGGATAGTGACGCTGTCGACATCTTTCTGACGCAGAGCCATTCGTGCGGCGTCAATGGCAGAGTTGCCACCACCAATAACACCGATCCGACCTTGAGCCAAATGTTCACCTCTCATATTCAAGGCCTTAAGGAATTCAATTGACGGATAGACGCCAGCCACGTCCTCATTTTCTAGATGGAGCGGTCGGCTCTTGTGCGCCCCTAGCGCCAGTAAGACTGCCTTGTAACCGTCCTTAAATAGGCCATCAACAGTAATGTCACGGCCCAGCGCGATGTTGCATTTGACTGTAATGTTTTCATCCAGAAGGGCATTTATCTCGTTTCTGATGACTTCCCGTGGTAGACGATAGGACGGAATAGCACAGAAGAGCATCCCTCCAGACTCATTCTCAGCTTCAAAGACGGTTACTTTATAGCCCTTCAAGGAAAGATAATGAGCTGTGGTGAGACCGGCGGGACCGGAGCCAATTACGGCCACCTGCGGGGGCTCACCTTTGGTCCACGCCACTCTTTGCGGTTTATATGTCGATGGGTCAATGCGGTCTGTAATGAAACGCTTGAGAGCACGAATAGCCACCGGCTCGCCTCCGCTGGTACCTGCCCGGCATCTATCTTCGCATGGATGATGGCAGACCCTCCCGCATACCGACGGGAAAGGATTCGCTTCACGGATGACTCGATAAGCGTCTTCGTACTCACCGCGCGCTATATGAGCAACGTAGCGCCAGGCCTCGGTGCCGAGCGGACAGGCGGACTGGCAAGGTGCTCCTACCAGCTCCTTACAGACAAAAGCATCGCATCTTTTATCCTTGATATGCCTCTCATACTCGTTGCGGAAATAGCGCAGAGTGCTAAGAACCGGATTGGGAGCTGACTGCCCTAAACCACACATGGTGGTATCCTTCACGACAAGCGCCAGTTCTTCCAACAGGTCCAGGTCCTCCATCTTTGCCTGACCCTTTGAAATATCGTCGAGGATTTCGTACATACGCTGGGTGCCTTTACGGCAGGTGAAACACTTGCCGCAGGACTCGTCTTTGAGGAAGTTCATGAAGTACTTGGCTATATCCACCATGCAGGTGTTTTCATCCATGACGATCATGCCGCCCGACCCCATTATCGATCCCGCCTGAGCCAAACTTTCGTAATCGATGGGGAGATCGAACATACTGGCCGGAATACAGCCACCGGACGGTCCGCCCGTCTGTACCGCCTTAATCTTGGCCTTGCCGACTGGGCCGCCACCGATATCGTAGACGACCTCGCTGATTTTCGTACCCAGCGGGACCTCGACCAGACCGGTGTTTTTGATTTTCCCCACCAGGGAGAATATCTTCGTTCCGGTGTTTCCGGGCACACCTACCTTGGCGTACTCTTCACCTCCGCGGTCGATAATCACATGGATGTTGGCCAACGTCTCGACGTTGTTGATACAGGTGGGATGGCCCCAGAGGCCCTTCTCGATGGGATAGGGTGGCCGCTGACGAGGCTCACCCATGCGTCCCTCGACGGACTTGATAAGAGCCGTTTCCTCACCGCAGACAAAGGCGCCTGCGCCGCGGACGATGTTGATATCGAAATCAATGCCGGTGCCGAGGAGATTCTGTCCCAAAAGGCCGCCGTCTCGCGCCTGACGCAAGGCGATCAGGGTATGCTTGATGGCCAGCGGGTATTCACCTCGGACATAGATGATACCCTGGGTGGCGCCAATGGCAATTCCGGCAATAAGCATCCCCTCAATGATGGCATGAGGGTTGCCTTCCAAAACACCGCGATCCATGTATGCTCCGGGGTCACCCTCGTCAGCATTGCAGACAACATATTTCTGTTCCTGTCCGTTGCCGGAAGCCCGGGCCAGTTCCCACTTTTTACCGGTAGGAAACCCAGCGCCTCCGCGACCCCGCAACCCGGATTTCTTTATCTCGCTAATAATCCACTCAGGATCAGGATTAGTTAGGACTTTCTCTGCCGCTGTGTACCCACCCTGTTCGATGTAATTGAGAATTCGTATAGGGTCCAGCCTCTGGTTCTCCGCCATGATAATACGAGTTTGCTTCTTGAAGAAAGGAATATCGCCTTGGCAGGGATAACTCTTTTGTTCACACGGGTCCTTGTAGATCAAACCTTCGTCCACGAAACCGCCCACCGCTGCTTCTACCACTCTGGGAACGTCTTCTGTCTTGACCTTAGGGTAAAAATGCCCGCCGGGCTCCACGAGAACATACGGGTTCATCTCACAAAACCCATGACAGCCGGTAATTCTCAGCGCGACCCTCTCCTGGAGACTTCTCTCCAAGATGTATCGTTTGATTAGCCTTATAATATCATTGATGCCGCTAGCTTGCCCTCCTGTGTCGGCGCTAATCACTATAGTGGGTTTGTCTTGCTGGGCTTCTCTTTCGCTCACAATACGCTGGCGAAAATCGTGGAATTCCTCAACCGTTGAAACTTTCCTCACTTAGCGACCTCTCCACATAGCAGTCTACGACCAGTCGTTACTCTAATGCTGCGCCACCCAAATCCAGCATGTGACCTTTGCAGCCACGGCGGGAGCAAATCTGTACCACGCCACCTCCGCGAACGATCATAGGCACCATCGGCGCCCCACACTCGCCGCACTTGCTACTGCCAATCAGTTCGGCATGGCAGTGAGGACAAAACATTTGGACAATAGTATCGGGGGGTATTTTATACTCCGAGGATACCTCGTGGCTCCCATAAAGACTCGATAGCATCATCCAGCCGTGCTTGTTGCTGAAAGAGACTGTCACCCGAACGGGCGGATGGCCATCGATCACGTGCCGTGCGTCCATCAAGCTGTGGTTGCAGCGGGCACAACTGACATCGAGTGGAAACACGCGCTGATCAGTTTCAATCTCAACTTTATCGAGACCAGTACGAGCCTTATCGAGAATATCCTTGACCATTGAGGTCCTCATATGGGGGAAATAATGGCCGTCCACGACAACCACTGGACCGAGAGCGCAGGCACCCAGGCAGTTGACCGTTTCCAGCGTGAACTCTTTGTCGGTTGTTGTCTCACCGGCTTTGATCCCTAACTGCCGCTTGACCTCTTCCGCAATGGCCGGCCCACCACGAACATGGCAGGCCGTCCCTAAGCATACCGAAACAAGGTGCTTTCCCCGCGGCTTAAGACTGAATGCTCTGTAAAACGTCGCTACGCCGTAAATATCAACCAGCGAGCGACCGGTCTCTTCTGCAACAGCTCGCAGGGCATCTTCGGGAAGATAGCTGTATCTGGCCTGTATCTGCTCCAGAATAGAGATAAGCCCTTCTTCTGTGGAGCCGTTCTTTTCTACAATTGCCGAAATTTCGTCAGCAGTCATTTCTCCCATCCACATGCAAACGCTATTCGTATTCCTCGCAATGCCAAACTCCACCTTTCGGTCTGGGGAGCTTACAGGTATCGCGGTGTGCGCAATTCACGCAAAGACCCTTGAACTCTCCAGACTCTACGGTTTCGGGTGTCGTCACGGTGACAGGAGGGATATCCTTAGAGCTAGGAGGTACATAATCATCAAACATTTCGCAGTATATTGCATCTGTCCCGGTACGTTTCCGATAAACGCAGCTTTCAGCGTTGTTACAGGTCGCACAAAGTCCGACAAACGGTTTTATCGCTGACATGGTAAAACCCTCCATTAGTGTATTTTGCGCTACGACAGTTCCCGTCATTTTACGTCTCCCCACGACAGGTGTTTCTCCCCCGCGCACCGGTCTGCCGCGATCGAAGTAAGAGAATCCACTGTCCACCAAATAGGCTCATTACGGAAAAATCCCCCGCTCCTTGTATACTTTCTCCAAACGTGTCAGAGCCACAATGTATGCTGCCGTGCGCCAATCGGCGTTGTATTCTTTGGCGGCATCACGCACTTTATCATAGGCACGGGTGATTTTCTTGCGCAGTTTAGAGTCGACTTCCTCCAGTTCCCAGAACTCACTGCGCTTGTTCTGAAGCCATTCGAAGTAGCTGACAACGACCCCACCGGAGTTGCAGAGGATATCCGGAATCACGTCAATAGCTCTATCCTTGAGAATCGCATCGCCATCCGGGTCAGTGGGTCCATTAGCTCCTTCGGCCACCACATTCACGTTCAACCAAGGGGCTGTGTCGGCGGTAATCTGGTTTTCCATGGCGGCTGGTATGAAGATATCGGCTTTCATTTTCATGAAGGTTTCGTGATCAATTGGATCGGCACCTTGGTAACCAGCGACGCCGCCGGTTTTAGCCACGTAACGCGCAAGGTCGTTCGAGTCTATGCCGTTCTGGTTGGCAATGGCTCCGGTAATATCCTCAACAGCCACCAACTTCGCTCCGTGGGGCATTAACAGGCGGGACGCCCAGGAACCGACATTTCCGAATCCCTGAACGATGTACGTTGCCTTGCTGAGATCGAAGTTGTTGTCTTTGGCCCATTCTTCAATGGTAAAGACGATGCCTTGGCCTGTTGCCTTATTTCGTCCAAGGCTCCCGCCTGACTCAATCGGTTTGCCGGTGACCACATGGGTGCAGCGATTCCGCTCATGAGGGGACATAGTTGAAAGGTAAGTGTCCAGCATCCAGGCCATTATCTGGGCGTTGGTGTTCACATCGGGAGCGGGAATGTCGTATTCCGGCCCGATGTTGTTTCCCAGCGCGAAGGTAAAACGGCGAGTGATTTTTTCAATTTCGCGGTCAGAGTGCTGAATGGGGTCGAACCGTATGCCGCCCTTGGCTCCTCCGAACGGTATGTCGGTGATGGCCCCCTTCCAGGTCATCCATGTCGCCAGCGCACGGATTTCATCGATATCGACCGAAGGATGGTACCGCAACCCTCCCTTGTAGGGTCCGAAAACACTGTTGTGCTGAACACGATACCCGGTGAACATCTCAATGTGACCATCGTCCATCTTTACTGGGAAATGGACGATAATCTCGTTTTCGGTCATCGCAAGTATCTTTCGTATCTCCTTATCGAGTCCCATAAGATCAGCCGCCTTGTGGTACTGCCATCTCACGTTCTCATAAAGGCTAGCCCTTTTGGCCTGCGCCCCTCGCTGCGACAGAACTGCCTTGGCTTCCATCAGTACCTCCTGGAGACTGGCGCCTGCCGGTGCGTCGAATCAACACCGGTGGGTCGTCTCCTTCCTACAGTTGATGCAACATGTTTGACTGCTACTTCACCCAAATTATGTCGAATTGTTCATCAGCACAAAGATCCTATTTAGCAATTCCTTTCCCACGGGTAGCTGAGATCCGCCAGCACCCGCACTCACATCCTCAGCAACGAGTGTGCCATCGCATGCGATCCGAGTGCGGAGTATCTCCTCGGTTGGGAAGGTCAATGAATGCTGTGAGCTATCTGCTTGTCCGGCAATGTGATCAGTAACCGGACAGTAGTCGGCATTTCTTGAAGACTATGGCCGTAGGAGGCCATCAAGTTCCTTATGGTAGGGATAAAAGCGGGGAGGTTTGCACCGCCGGAGAGATATTCCCCGGTCTGGCTATCCAAATCCAGGGTAGTGTTCCAGGAATCTGTGTTCAGTAGAAAATGGTAGGTTGAACTGTAGCATGGGCATCTTGCCCATGATTCACGGGCAGGATACCCGTGCTACTCAAAATGAATACGCAAACCTATTTGCGGGACACTGCACTAGGAGGTCTTGGCCTCTTTTAACTTCTCTCTGAGGGTCTTCCGATCGATACCGAGTATCTCCGCTGCGCGCGTCTTGTTACCATGCACACTGGCTAGCACATTGCGGATATGCTCCCTCTCCATCTCGGCCAGTGTACGATGAACTCCTTTTTGGCGAGGTACTGAAAACCGCATCAATGAAGGCAGATCGGGTGCGTCAACGACTTCGCCATCAGTCATGACCACCAATCGCTGAACAACATTCTCCAGTTCCCTCACATTGCCGGGCCAGTCATAGTTTTTCAAGGCTTTTAGGGCATCATCGGAAAAACGTACCGGGGGTTTGTCCATTTCCTGGGCAAATTTGCTGGCAAAGTAGCGAGCCAAGATGAGGACATCGTTTCCTCTCTCGCTGAGAGGTGGGACAGAGATAGTGATAACACTGAGACGAAAAAACAGATCCTGGCGGAAAAGCTCCTTCTTGATCAGACCTTGCAGGTCCTTATTGGTAGCTGCTACTATGCGCACGTCAACCTTTCTGGTGCGTGTGTCACCAACCATGCAGACTTCCTTGTCCTGGAGGACGCGAAGCAACTTGACTTGCATGGCAAGGCTGGTCTCGCTGATTTCGTCAAGAAAGATGGTGCCGCCGTCCGCGGTTTGAAAGAAACCGGCGCGGGTTTCAGTCGCTCCGGTGAAAGCCCCCTTCACATGCCCGAATAGTTCGCTTTCCAGCAGACCCTCAGGGATGCCACCGCAGTTGACCGGAACAAACGCAGCTGATGCCTGCGAACTGGTGTAGTGAATAGCTCGCGCGACAAGTTCCTTGCCGGTTCCGCTTTCTCCTGTTATAAGAACAGTAGCGGGAGTCGTGGCAGCCTTACCAATAGCATCGAACACCCTCTGTATCGCCCCTGACTCACCAAGGATGCCATAGGACTCTGAAACCTTTTTAGCTGACCGGGCGCGTGCCGCCCTCCGGGTGTGGAGCTTATCCAGGGCATGCTCCACCGCGCTGAACAGCTCTTCATCAGTGAAAGGCTTGGACAGATAATCCTCGGCTCCGTACTTGACCGCCTCAACCGCCCCACCAATCGAGGCATAGCCGGTGATCATCATAACCTCAGAGTCCTCGAAGTTTTCACGGACATGTCGGACCAAATCAAGGCCATTAACCCGGGGCATCTTGTAGTCCGTAATAACGAGGTCAATTGATTCCGTATCGAGAACCCGAAGCGCTTCGTCCACTCCCGGTGCTGTGTATACCAGGTAGCCTTTCGAGATCAAGTTTCTCTTAAGCACCTCGAGTGTTTCCAGTACGTCATCTACCACTAGGATGCTTTCTTTTTCCTCAGACTTAGCCACCACGACTCTCCTCGTTGTTCGCCGCTGTTTCTACCGGTAATCTAATTACGAACTTTGTTCCCTGGCCAAGCTCGCTTTCGACTTCAATTGTTCCTCTATGGGAAGTGACGATACCATGCACAACGGACAATCCCAGACCTGTCCCCTGGTCAACATCCTTGGTGGTGAAAAACGGGTTAAATATCTTCTTCGTCACCTCATCGCTCATCCCGGTACCGGTGTCCTCAACAGTCAGCAGCACGTGACCATCGGCGCAGGACGTGCTAACTGTAAGGTGCCCACCCTTGGGCATCGCCTGAACTGAATTGACGACTAAGTTGGTCAACACCTGAAGCAATTGTGCACGGTCAGCCGTGATCAGCGGCAACTCCTCGGACAGGTTGCGTGACAAGTCGATCCCAGCCTTGGTACACCTGGACTGTAAGAAATACAGCCCGTCTTCAATTAGGATATTGAGGTTTATCCGGTTTTTTCCCGGAGTGGTTTCCCTGGCAAATGTCAGGAGTTTCGTTATCACCTCACGGGCATGTAAAGTTGCGGAGATTATTTTTTCTATATCCTGTCGGGTTTGACCGGTCAAATCTTGATCCTTGGCTACCAACTGGGCAAACCCAAGGATATTAGCCAGCGGTTCGTTCAGCTCGTGCGCCAGCCCGGCTCCAAGCTGGCCAATCGTCGCCAGGCGGTCAGCATGTCGTAGTTGTTCCTGTAACTTCAACTTCTCATCTTCGTTCTGCTTCTGTTCGACAATGATCGATACCTCATGGGCGACGGCGTCGATAAGGTTGCGCTCTTCGTTCAAGAATGGGCCTTCATCGAGCTGCGGTTTTCCCCAGATATAACCCACTTCCACAAAGCCTCGCTTATTCCCGTCTACCACGATATCGGCTCTAATACTCTGGGCTGGTTTCCTGAACCCGCTGGTAGCGTAAGTGCGATCATTCAAGACAATCCGAGCGCAGGCAATATCAGGATAAAGCCAGCCCGGCGGAAGCAGCTCAACCGTTTTCTGCAATACTTCATCCAGGGAGATTTCCGGCTGCGCTACCAGCTTAGCAATACCGTAAAGACAGGTCAGCTCCTTGACTCGTTCCCGCAGCGCCACCTGCAGGCGCCTGTGGGTTAGGGCGACCCCAAGAGTTTGAGCCAGGCGTTCGTAGGATTCAATCTCTTGTTCGACAAAAAA
>Ga0315543_1002663_pt1 | contig 16958 bp, 13 predicted proteins | sample SalMarSW160210MG_2_FD_203098 | JGI IMG/M metagenome (GOLD analysis project Ga0315543, IMG submission 203098) | Salt marsh sediment microbial communities from the Plum Island Ecosystem LTER, Massachusetts, United States - Salt Marsh Sediment SW1601-210 ...
TTGAATCTTTGCCGTCCCATCTCTGTTCCTCCCTGCTCTTATCCGACTTGTACCAAGTCTACTCGCCTTTGTCCCTCCCGCCAAATCAACGAATCTCCAACGGACTTTTTCAACACTCTCGCTTTCTCTGTTTGCTACAAGAGACATACACCGGCCAGGTTATCGCCCGCTGTGGAGCGAGAGATCGAAGAGGCACTGCTGCGCGAGAAAGAGATCGTCGAGGATCCGGACCTGCCAATCTCCGGCTACAACTACTCTGCCCTGCGTGATCGCCTGGCAAAGCAAGGCATCCACGTCTCCGTGACCACCATCATCAAGCGCGCCGAACACCTGGGTTGCTACAGGCCGCGTAGAAAACGAAAGGTCCATGACCGCGAAGTGTTGACTGCCTCCATCGGTGCCCTCATCCAACATGACGCCTCTACGCACCTATGGTCGCCCTTTGCTCAACAGAAATGGGCTCTGATCACCTCCATTGATGACTTCAGCCGCAAGTTGCTGTTCGCTGATTTCTTCCCCAAGGAGACCACTTGGGCTCATATCCAGGCCACCCAGACCCTGATGCACGCCTATGGGTTCCCTTTGCGTTACTATGTCGACTCCCTACGTGTCTTTCGCTTCGTTCAAGGAAGAGATAGCTTCTGGCGCAAGCATGTCCTGCAGACCGACGATGTGGATACCCAGTGGCGCAAGATGATGCGCATCGTAGGCGTTGATGTGACCTACGCCCTCTCTCCCCAGGCCAAAGGCAAAGTCGAAAGACCCTACCGCTGGCTGCAGGACCGCATTGTCCGTACCTGCGCCTTGGGAAAGCTCACCACTGTGGAAGAGGTCCGCTCTGTGCTGAAGGACGAAGTGGAGCGCTACAACAACCAAGTCCATTCCACCACCAAAGAGATCCCCAGCATCCGCTTCGAGAAAGCCAATGCCGCAGGCAACAGCCTCTTCCGCCCCTTCTCCTTGCCCAAGCCCTACACTTCGCCCAAAGACGTCTTCTGCCTACGTGAGACCAGGAGGGTCAATGCCTACCGGCGCATCTCGGTCTTCAACCATATCATCGAGGTGCCTAACGTCCCACTCTACGAACAGGTCGACATCCACCTCATCCCAGACACACTGAAACAGATCATGGACATTCGCATCTGGTGGAACGACAAAATGGTGCACTCTGTCACCTATCCCCTAACCGAGTTCAGAGTCCACTTTTGAAGTTTAAAGGTGTCCACTTTTCAAGTTTTCCTAACAGTGTCCGCATTCTTTCACGTAAAATGTTACCGAAGGTGTATGATTCCCTCAAATGATAATGTTACCGAGGGAGCCATGCCTAACGAAGACAAAATGACGATTGACGAGAGGTACAAGTATCTACGTATCATGCAGAAAAAGTACAGAAAGGCCAAGCGCAAGGAGCGCAGCCAATTGCTAGACAGAATGGAGGAAGTGACTGGATTGCACCGCAAGAGTGTGATTCGACACATGAATGGAAGCATAGTTCGCAAACCTCGAGACAAACAACGTGGGGAGACCTATGGTCCCGACGTTGACGATGCCGTACGAGTGATCTCCGAGAGTTGTGATTACATCTGTGCCGAACGGGTCACCCCGAATCTGGTGTGGATGGCCGAGCAGCTAGCTCCTCATGGCGAGCTGCAACTATCCCCACTCCTGCTGGAGAAACTGGGCTGCATCAGTGTCTCTACGGTCAGGCGCAGTCTGAAGAAGATTGAACAGCTGGACCAGTGCCGCTTGCCTCGCAGGAAAGGCCCTAAGCGTCCCAACCGAGTGACCCGTAACATCCCCATGAAACGTATCCCCTGGAAGGAACAGCAGCCTGGCCACTTCGAAGTTGATTTGGTTCACCATTCCGGCCACAGCGCAGCGGGAGACTATGTGCACACTGTGCAGGCGATCGATGTCGCCACCGGTTGGAGCGAGCGAGTTGCTGTCCTCGGACGCAGCCAACCGGCCATGGAAGATGCTTTCCGCCGCATCCCCGCGTTAGCGCCTCTCGGCGCTCCGCGACGAGAGGTGGCCGGCCTTCCTTTCCCTGTCCTCGAAATCCACCCCGATAACGGCGGTGAGTTCTTCAACGACCACCTTGTGCGCTTCTGGAAGGACGTTATCAAGGGTGTTCATCTCTCTCGCAGTCGCCCCTTCCAGAAGAACGATAACTATTTCGTTGAACACCTGTCTTGACGCAGGCAAGGGAAGAACTTTACTCTGGTCCGCGCTTACCTGGGCAATGAGCGCCTCGACTCCGTGGCGCAGACCTTGGCGTTCAATCAACTCTATGACAAAATGTGGCTCTATTACAACTTCTTCCAGCCCGTCATGCGCTTGCGTGAGAAGACAGTCATCTCCAGCAATGACTAAGTTCATCGAGTGCAACGCCGCTACGACCTAGCACAAACGCCCTTCCAACGTCTCTGTGCTACTAACGCTATCTCCCAAGAGAAACGCCTGCAACTCGAACAACTACGAGACCAAACCAACCCTCGCCGACTGCGACAAGAGATCTACGAGGGGATTGACCACCTCTTCTCCTTGCCAGGCGCTACACCTGGGAAGCCAGAGAGAATGTTCTCGAAACGTTGATCACATCCGTGCGAAAAGGAGAGGGCAGCCCGGTAACATTTTCATTTGATAGAACCATCGCCTCCCGGTAACATTATCTTTTGATTTGACACGGTGTCGATTGGAGCCATGCAAGCAGGACGATGGCCTAGGCTATTTGGCCTGCTTCTCCTCGGGTTCCGACTTTGGCTTACAACGGCCATAGACCTCCGTGAGTTTGCGCAGGCGAGTTCTTATCTCTGGCGTCAGTGCTTCGGGCAAGAAGCGCCAGCTCCAGTTGCCTCCCAGCCTGCTGGGGTAATTCATGCGGGCTTCAGGACCCAGGCTGAGGACTTCTTGCAGAGGTACGATAGCAGTATCCGCTACAGAGGCAAATAGCCAGCGGATGAAATCCCAACTGATATCCCGGCCATCTGTGCCGAAGTAGGCCAGCACGGCTTTGCGCTCTTTTTCCGTACAGGTGTTGAACCAGCCAATGGAGGTGTCATTGTCGTGCGTACCGGTGTACACGACACAATTGACGATGTAGTTGTGAGGCAGGAATGGGGCCTCAGCATCACTGGCAAAGGCGAACTCCAGGATGCGCATGCCTGGGAAGTCGAACCTGTCACGCAGTTGCTCGACCTCGGGAGTGATCACGCCCAGGTCTTCGGCGATGATAGGCAGCTTCCCCAGCGCCTTCTCGACGGCGAGGAACAAGTCGGCGCCAGGGCCCTTTACCCAGCGGCCACGCACCGCTGTCTCTTCAGTGGCGGGCACCTCCCAGTAGCCTTCGAAGCCGCGAAAATGGTCCAGACGTACAATGTCCACCAGTTCAAAGATGGCACGGTATCGCTCGATCCACCAGGCGTAGCCCGTCTCTGCCATGCGCTCCCAGCGATACAGCGGGTTGCCCCACAGTTGCCCGGTCTCGCTGAAGTAATCGGGTGGCACGCCGGCTACGACTGTGGGGTTGCCGTCGCTATCCAGGTGGAAAAAGTGTGGATGGACCCATACGTCGGCACTGTCGTGGGCCACGAAGATGGGGATGTCGCCCACAAAGCGTACCCCGTGCTCCTGGGCATACTGCTTCAGCACTGACCACTGCCTGTGAAACTGGTACTGCAAGTACTTGTGGTGCTCGATTTCGTCGGCCAGGGCTTTCGTCCAGTGTGCGATAGCCTCGGGTTGTCTGCTGGCGATATCTTTTTCCCAACTACTCCACACTGCCCCCTGGTGTTGGCCCTTGATTGACATAAAGAGCGCGTAGTTGTCTAGCCAGGAGCTTTTGCTCTCGCAGAAGGCAGCAAACTCCGCCCATTCGTTGTCGTTGCGCCCCCTTGAGTTCTCGAACGCTATTCTCAGCAGGCGCGTCTTGTACGCGATGAGCGGTCCATAATCCACGCGCTCTGCCGGAAAGTCCGGCACGCTCTCCACGTCGGCTGGTGAGAGGTGACCTTGCTCGACTAAGATGTCGGGGCTGATGAGCAGGGGATTGCCAGCGAAAGCGGAGAAGCACTGATATGGGGAATCGCCGTAGCCGGTGGGGCCCAGTGGCAATACCTGCCAGATGCTCTGGCCAGTTTCACGCAAGAAGTCAACGAAGCGATAGGCTTCGGGGCCGAGGTCGCCTATGCCGTAGCGGACTGGCAGTGAAGTGGGATGCAAAAGAATGCCGCTGGACCTTGGAAATCTCAAGGGTTCGCCTCCGTATGGTGTCGCATGTTACGCCTCTACTGGCGGTGTGGCACTGTGGCTGTCGCACGAACGCCTATGGCTTGGGATGCACGCAGGGGCGTTTGTTACTTGATTGGCAAGCCCTTTGGGCCTGCAGGTCAATGACTCACGGTCATTGATCACGTATGGGTGCCCAGTACCGCTGTGGAGGCACATCTTTGTGCCCTGACGATGGCGTCCACGAAACGCTACGTCAGCAGCCTCGAGCCATTCCTATAAGCGGAGAGGCAACACGTCCCCGAAGTGAGGTAGGGTTGCCTTTGTGATAGTGTCCGCCTATTGAGGGCACGCTTTTCGGCAGCAGCAACAGCATCATCTCTTCCTGCCTTGCAGTATACCACGAGCAGACGCAGGCGTCAATCGCTGCGCAGACTGAACGGGGGACGGCGCGAGGGGTGCTTGCGCTCCGCCTGCTTGTGTGCCACTTGCGGGGCCCGGCTGGCCCTGCGACCGAAGGCGCGAAGGCTCTCATCAGGCGAGAAGAACGGCCGCCATCTGTGTAGCAGCGCTATGCAGGACTATTTCTCTCTTGCAGCGATCTTGGCCTTGAGCTCAGCCAGACGTGCTTCTATCTCGATGTCAGCCTGGCTCTTTTCGGCTTCCGCTACTTCAGCGCTCATTGCAGCGATTTCCTCGCGGGCAGCGGCCTTGGCGGCTTCGCGCTCCACGCGCTCTTTCATGCGCTTAATGCCTTTGATAGCTGCCGTGGCTTTCTTGCCGCTGACTCTCGCTGTAGTCAGGGTTTCCTTGGCCCGGGTTGCCTTGTGCTCGGCAAGAAGCGCGTCGCGCTCACTCTTGACTGAGGCCAGCTTCTTCTCGATTTGCTCGAACTGCTCCTGCAATTCGGCAACCTTCTCCTTCTGTGCTTTCCAGGCGGCAGCAGTGGTATCCACTTCCTTCTGATAGGCACGAGCTGCTCGCAGTGCTGAGCGGGCTGCCTCATCCTTGTTCAGGCGGACTGCCTGTTCGGCCCTGTCCTCCCAGTCCCTGACCTGGCGCTTGCGCTCCTTAAGTTTGGCCGCCAAGCGCTTCTCGTCAGCCATAGCGTTGACCAATTCCTCGCGGCCCTCGTGCACGCCGCTTTCCAGGTCTCGAATGTACTGATCCAGCATGATCTCAGGATCTTCGGCCCTGTCCAACAGGTCGTGAATGTTGGCTTTCACGATGGTGCTGATGCGTTCCAAGATGCCCATTTCCTCTTGTCCTCCTTCTTACGGTCGGTCGTGCTTTGCACGTATATTACCACATCTCTGCGAAGCCTGCCTGACGTAACCCTGTCGGCTGGCTGACACTTTACCGCAGAGCACGCAGAGGACGCCGAGAATTCCTCCATTTTCTCTGCGGGCTCAGCGTTCTCCGCGTCGTTCATCCCGCTTGACGGGACCGGGGGTGACCAAGCCCTGACTGTGCACGCCCTGTTATTAATATAACACAGCTTCTTGGGTAGTGTCAAAAGCAGCTTTGTCGAGGCGCGGTCATTCCGAGCGTTCATGACCGTATGTGCTCACCACATGGACGGGAATTGCGCCATACTCATTTGGAACTCGAATGCGCCCTGAGTCTGGCGCTTTGCGCTAAGCCGAGTTTGTGCTATACTAGCGCGGTGCTAAGACTATGGTAGACAAGTCAGTTCAGATGCAAGAGAATCAAATAGTCAGGCAAGTCGCGATGCCCCAACCGTCTGAGCCTCGTAAGACAGTGCTGGCGCGCTTCAATGATGGCCGTATCTTCGAGGCGCCAGTGGGTACGCCACTGGAATCGTTCATCCGGGCAGCGTACAATGATAGCCCCGTTCCCATTGTAGCCGGCTTGATAAACTGCAAGCTGCACGAACTGACGTACCCTGTGACGCACGACGTAGAGGTGACCCCTCTCTCCACTGGTCAGAGCGATGGCTTTCGAATCTATCGGCGTTCGTTGACGTTTCTGCTCGTGGTCGGAATGCACGAACTGTTTCCCGACGCGCAGGTATATGTGGATCACTCGCTGACTTTCGGTGGCTTCTTCTGTGAGGTGCGAGGACGTGATCCGCTGACGCCGCAGGAGGCAGTGCTCCTAGAGCAGCGTATGCAAGAGATGGTCGCTGAGGATGCTCCGATCACCAAGAGGCGTGTGCCCCTGAAAGAGGCGATAGCCCTGTTTCAGGCCCGTGGCCAGGAGGCCAAGGTGCGCCTGCTGAGATACCGGCGGAAAGACTATGTTACGCTCTACCGTCTGCGTGACGTGGACGATTACTTCCATGGCTACATGGTGCCTTCCACTGGCTGTTTGCGCTATTTTGCCCTACAGCATTATCCTCCGGGGTTGATCTTGCGCTACCCGCGTCCTGAGCAGCCGACGGTGCTGCAGCCTGTGGTGGAGTATCCCAAACTCGTGGCCGTCTTCCGCGAATATGGGAAGTGGTTGCGCGTGCTGGGCATAGACCACGCGGGCGGGTTGAACGATGCCCTGGCTGAGGGACGTGGCGGAGAGGTAGCCCTGGTCTCCGAAGCACTGCACGAGCAGCGCATCGCTCAGATTGCCGAGGAGATTGCCAAGCGACGCAAGGAGTTGCGCCTTGTTTTGATAGCAGGCCCATCTGCTTCGGGAAAGACGACTTTCTCCAAGCGCCTCGCCATCCAGTTGCTCGCCAATGGTCTGCGCCCGGTGGCGATGGGGCTAGACAACTATTTCGTGGATCGCGAGAAGACGCCGATTGACGAGCACGGCGAGTATGACTTTGAACACCTCCGGACTGTGGACCTGGACTTGCTCAACGACCAGCTTTTGAGACTGATGGATGGTCGTGAGGTACGGCTGCCCCGTTATAACTTTCGGCTTGGCAAGCGTGAAGAGGGGGAGTTGTTGAAGCTCAGCAAGGACCACGTTATATTGTTGGAGGGCATACATGGCCTGAACCCGGATCTGGTGTCCGCCGTGCCCAGAGAGCGCATATATCGCATTTACGCTTCCGCACTGACGCAGCTCAACCTGGATCAATACAACCGTGTACCCACTACGGATACGCGCCTTATCCGCCGCATAGTGCGTGACGCTCGTGAGCGAGGATACAGTGCTCTCGATACGATTCGGCGCTGGGAAAGCGTGCGCAAAGGCGAGAAACGCTGGATCTTTCCTTATCAGGAACATGCCGATGTGATGTTCAATTCTGCGCTGGTCTACGAGTTGTCAGCGCTCAAGCCCCTGGCTGAGCCACTGCTTCTCCAGATTGACCCTAACGTGCCTGAGCACGTCGAGGCAAAGCGTCTGTTGACCTTGGTTCGCTGGTTCCTGCCCTGCGCAGTGGATCTCGTTCCGACCAACTCTATTCTGCGCGAGTTCGTCGGCGGCTCAAGCCTGCGGGATTTCACTCTTTGGCGACATGGAGTGCCGGAAGAGGCGAGGGTCTACTGGTCTTAGCAATGGCGCAGAGATATCTAAATCAGAGGTGATTCCCCTTATGCGACCAATGTTCTCTATCAATGTTGTCCCATCCCTGCCCCCCGAACTTGGGGCGCTGAGGGAATTGGCCTACAACTTGTGGTGGGCATGGAATCCACAGGCCATCGAGTTGTTTCGTCGCCTGGATCATGAGGCCTGGGAGGAGTCCGGCCACAATCCAGTGCGCATGCTGCAGATGGTTGATCAGGCCCGGCTTGAAAGCGCGGCGCGTGACGATAGCTTCCTGGTACATCTGGAGCGCGTTCACCTTGACTTTGAGCGCTACATGACTGCGCCTACGACCTGGTACCACAAGAACCACGGTCCGCCTCCGGCTCCCTTTATTGCCTATTTCTGCCTCGAATTTGGCCTCACGGAATGCATACCCATCTACTCCGGCGGTATGGGGGTGCTGGCTGGTGATCATCTCAAGTCGGCGAGTAACCTGGGAATCCCGCTGGTCGCAGTAGGATTGCTGTATCAGCAAGGCTATTTCCGTCAGTATCTCAACGCTGATGGCTGGCAGGGGGAGCTCTACCCCGAGAATGACTTTTACACGATGCCGCTGCAACTCGAAGAACGCGATGGCGTGCCGATAACGGTTGACGTGGACTATCCCGGTCGTCGCGTGACCGCACAAATCTGGCGCGTGCAAGTGGGGCGTGTACCCCTCTACCTGCTAGATTCTAACATCTCGCAGAACCAGCCCGATGACCGGTCTATTACTCATCAGTTGTATGGTGGTGACAATGAGTGGCGCATTGGCCAGGAGATTATGCTGGGTATAGGCGGTCTGAGAGCCCTGCGAGCGTTAGGCGTCACGCCCCGCATCTGCCACATGAATGAAGGGCACTCTGCCTTTCTGGCTATCGAACGCATACGAGAGTTAGTTGATGAACACGGCTTGACCTTTGCCGAAGCGCGGGAGGTGGTTTGCGCAGGCACTGTGTTTACTACGCACACTTCTGTTCCAGCGGGCATTGACCTTTTCTCCCCACAACTGGTTGACAAGTACCTGGGACATTACTACAAGGCACTCGGTATTTCCCGCTCCGAGTTTCTGGCCCTGGGACGTCAGAATCCTGCCGACAGTGATGAGCCATGTAGTATGGCTGTCCTGGCTTTGCATCTGTCTGCACGAGCCAATGCAGTCAGCAAACTACACGGGGAGGTCTCCCGCAGGCTTTGGCAGAACATCTGGCCAGGCGTGCCCGAGTGGGAAGTGCCCATTATCTCCATCAACAACGGCGTTCACACCCGTTCCTGGATCTCGCACGACATGGCCAGTCTTTTTGATCGCTATCTGGGTCCACGCTGGACGGAGCGCCCTGGAGACCAAACTGTCTGGGAGTCGGTGGATGAGATTCCAGATGAGGAGTTGTGGCGTGTGCACGAGAGGCGACGGGCGCGCCTGGTTGCCTTTACCCGCCAGCGACAGCGCGCTCAACTGGAACAGCGCGGCGCTCTGCCTACGGAGATTGCACGCGCTACAGAGACATTGGACCCGGAGGCGCTGACCATTGGCTTTGCACGTCGCTTTGCCACCTACAAGCGTGCCACGCTGCTGCTGCGTCACCCCGAGCGCTTGGCACAGATTTTGGAGGACAAAGAGCGGCCGGTGCAAGTCATCTTTGCCGGCAAAGCCCATCCACGGGACAATCCGGCAAAGGAACTGATTCGCCAGATCATTCACCTGACGTGGCAAAACGGTCTACAGAATGTGGTCTTCATCGAGGACTATGACATGAACGTGGCTCGCTACTTGCTGCAGGGCGTGGATCTATGGCTCAATACTCCTCGTATGGGTCAGGAGGGAAGCGGCACCAGCGGCATGAAAGCAGCAGCCAACGGTGCTCTGAACCTCAGTGTGCCGGACGGCTGGTGGGCCGAGGCTTATCACCCGGACATTGGCTGGGCTATGGGGCGTGGTGAAGTGTACGAGGACCTGGACTATCAGGATGAGGTGGAGTCGAATGCCATCTACAATCTGCTGGAAAAGGAGATTGTGCCACTGTTCTACGACCGTGGGCCTGACGGCTTGCCCCGTGGCTGGCTCGCCCGCATGAAAAAGGCTATGCACATCGTTTGCCCCATATACAATACGAACCGCATGGTGCTGGAGTACATGGAGCGCCTTTACGAGCCTGCGTCCCAGCGCCATCAACGCCTGTCTGCAAACGAGTTTGAGCGTGCCAGGAGGCTGGCGGAGTGGAAGGCAACAGCGCGTGAGCACTGGCCAGAGGTTCAGGTCGTAGGGGTGGAGACGGACGTCAACGGCAAGCTTGTAGCAGGGTCCGAGTTGGAGGTGCGTGCGAGCGTGAAGCTGGGTCAACTGGGCCCGGATGACGTCTCAGTAGAGGTGTACGAGGGAGCCCTGAACACGAACCAGGAAATCGTGCAGGGCGAGGCCGCGCCGATGTCGTACGTGAGTGTTCAGAAGGGGATTTCTCTCTTCGTGGCCAAGATACGCTGCCAAAACAGTGGGCTGCGCGGATACACGTTGCGCATCCTGCCCCGCCATGAGGACCTGCCTCATCCCTTTGAGCCGCGGCTTATCGTGTGGGGCAGCTAGGTTCACCGCAGAGATCGCGGAGATCGCAGAGCAATAGAGAAACCCGGTTCTTGTCAGAACCTGGGTTTCTAGTGTTTTTGAACCAGCCAATACCTACGGCTTATTGAGTGGGCCGTTCGATTGCTGTAGAACAGCTTCCGCCTGCGTCCGTATCTCCCTTAGGCGCTGGGCGGTTTGTGGTCTCTGTTGCTTCTCGAGATCCGCCGCCAGCGTGCCCAGGAGCTCCAGAAGCTCGGCATCTAATTCGGCTCGACGCTCTTGCAAGAGTTGCTGCGTTTCCTGTGGGTCTTGTGCAGCGAGCAACTCGTTCACGAAACGGAGTGCCGGCGGGAGATCCTCTCGGAGGATCTCGAGCGCGGCCTCGCTTATTGCCTGCAGCCGCTGCACCTGCTCCGATTCCCCTCTCTCTTGGGCGTTGTGCAGGGCCGCGCCAAGTATGGCCATAAAGAGCACGTCAAGCTCTTCTTTCCTCTGGCGCAAGGCCTGGACCGGCTCTGAACTTGACAGCGCATCCTGCAGCAGGCGTACCTTTGCCTCTTGTGCGGCCTGAGCTTCCTTATCCAGTTGTTCAGTGATTTCGAGCAACTCGGCGCGCAGGCTACGCAGGGATTCTGCTTCTTCGGGCGGGGCCTTTTCAATGTGGTTAGTCAGTTCTTGGAAGAAGGCATAGTCCAACAAGTGGCGGTTGTACATCACGAGCGCCCAACGGCTTTCCTCGTCTTCGGCTGCCAGCAGCCTCTCAACAATCTTGGCTGGCGGCGTGTCTGGGGGCAACGGTTCCGGAAGGGCTATGGACACGTGGGCCAGCAGGACATCGCGCAGTTTCAGCAGCTTTTCGGCCACTTGTTTCTGACCGGCTGCAGCGCTGCCCTCGCCAGCCGCAGCCAATGTCAGGAAGAATGGATAATCAATGTCCTGCTTATTCTGCTCGATCAATGATTTCAGTTGGTCTTCATCGTCCAAGGCCATAAACAGGCTTTGCAGCAGCCGGCTCCGAGCCCGCTGCTTGTCCAGCATGTCTTTCGTGATGCCATCGGCTCTGAGGATCTCGTCTGTCAGACTTTGCATGGTGAGCACGGTGCGAGGGTTTAAGAAGTAGCCCTTGCGCTCCTCGGTGGGTAGGGTACTCATCAAGGCATTGACCAGGCTGCCCGTCAGCCGTTCGCGGTCGGCCATGGGCAGGTTGAGCTCCGGTGGGATGAACACCAGAAGCAGCTCCTTTTGTGGATCGTGGTAGAGCAAGGGGGCGCTCACACGCCCAAGCGCTCCGCATGACGGGCAGGTGACCGTATTCAGCCCTCCGCGCAGCAGAAAAGACTTTAGCTGGGGCTCCTTGCCCACGTCAACGATGCTCTGCACCTGAGCGACGTATTTCCCGCCGCAACTCGGACAGGTTATCTGGATGGGTAGTGTTGGTATCACGTATGCTCCTGTTCAGAGCCGGATGGCAAGGCAGGCTCGTCAAGATAGTCGAGAGATTATAACTTGAGAGAGCCAGTTTGCCAAAGTCAGGCCGTAAGCGTAACTTGAACAATCTGTCCTTTTCTCGTATAATGGGCTCATCCATATTGCGGGTCTTGTAAAGGGATGCCAGTAACATATCATTCTGCATTGGAAGGGTATCAGAGACCGACACCAAGAATGAGCGGCCTGGTTTGATCCCTAAGCTTCCCTATTGGAAGCGCTGGCGTCAAGGTGACTAACCTGATCTGACCCCGAGAAGCATACTCTACAAGGAGGGTACCATGAAGATGAAAGTGAAAGTTCTTGGCACGCTAACACTGGTTGTGTCTCTGTTACTTGTAGCCTGCGGGAGCGGCGGTTCGCAGAAACCCGACTCCGCGCCACCCCCAAGAGCGACCAGTACCCCGGCTGCGCCCCGACCGACAAACACGCAGCCCCCTGTTCCGGCTACGGCAGAGGCCGGGGAGTACAATTTGGGCCAGGCATCTGACCTCTCTGGTCTGAACAGCTACCGTGCGCACTCTACTTTCCAATGGGAAAGCATCAAGGCTGGGCAGAAGGAGACTGGCTCCTGGGAAGTGCTGGAGGACTTTGTCAGGCAGCCGCCAGCGCATCGCCTCGTGTGGACCGGCACCGGCGCTGGAGAATTGAAAACAGAAGAGGGCGGTCTGGAGTTCATTCAGATCGGCAAAGATACTTACATGAACACTGGTTCAGGGTGGATCGCCATGACCACCAGTGAGGAGGACATCTTCGGAGGTAACCTGTTCCTTAGCAACCCCCTGCATCTGGTCTCAGGGAACCGGGGGACGCTGGTGCAAAAGAACGTGATGGTCAATGGCGTGTCGACTAACCACTATACTTTTGACGAGAGCAGCCTCGGAGCGGATCTTGGCCTGGGTGTTATCGCCAAGGCCAAGGGCGATGTGTGGGTTTCTCCAGAGTTCAACGTCGTGGTCAAGTACGGGGTGCACTACGAGGGCAAGAATCTGACAATTGGCGGCGGCGAGGAGGGAAAGCTCGACCTGGCCTTTGACCTCACGGATATCAACAAGCCCATCACTATCCAAGCACCCGAGGGCGTGGGGCCAGCCATGCCGGAGGACATCCCCATTATCGACGGTGCGACCGAGTTGACTGCTATCTCTGGCATTGTTACCTACAAGACCACCAGGAGCGTAGAGGAGGTCACGGCCTTCTACGAGGCGCAGATGCCAGCCGAAGGTTGGACCAAGGGCGAGAGCGTCATTCCGGGCATGATGTCTTTCACCAAGGCCGAGCGCACAGCCCAGGTCATGATCGAGACGGAAGACGGCGAGACCAGCGTCATCGTCATGGTGGGTGAGTAGCTTTTCGTAACCAATGGGGGCGGCGTTGATCCAAGGGGCGTGAACGCATGTGTTCACGCCCCTTCTCCTATTTGCAGAGGGCCGAGTTCTCTTTGCACAATTTGGTCGCTTATCGTAAAATGAATTAGCGGTGGCTTTTGGCTTCAGCGGGCGGCTGAAGCATTTGCTGCCTGCATCCTACGCCAGCAGGTGTCGCAGATGGCTGACAACAACCACAGGTGGTTCGGTTCTGTAGCGGAAAGGCCGTTGCCGATTGAGAAGCTTCTGGAGCTGAGCAGCGATCCCTACTGGCGGCAGCAGGCGGAGGAGCAACTGGAAGCTTTGGGGGCAATGTAGTCCACAACATCGGATGGCAACGGATTCACAGGAGGCATTCAAATGGGCTACAACTACGCAGTGTTGGGCGCTGGACGGCAGGGGACAGGCGCAGCCTACGACCTGGCACGGTATGGAGAAGCACAGAGCCTGGTGATCGCGGATCGGGATGCGAGCCTGGCGCAAGAGGCGGCAGCCAGGGTGAACGCTTTGCTGCAGCGTGACCTGGTGCAAGCTGAGGCCGTGGACGTACGCGACCACGCGGCTCTGCTGCGCCTGCTGCGCGGCGTGGATGCGCTGGTGAGCGCCGTGCCCTATCGCTTCAACCTGGATGTGGCCAGAGCGGCTATCGAGGCTGGAGCCAGCATGTGCGATCTGGGCGGCAACACCGAAGTGGTGTGGCAGGAGCTGGCCTTAGACAATGAAGCCAAGGCCGCTGGCGTGTCCATCATACCGGACTGTGGCCTGATGCCTGGCATGGGCAATACCCTGGCCGTTTATGCCATGAGCCTCATGGCCAAGCCGCAGCACGTGCGCATCTTTGTCGGGGGATTGCCCCTCCATCCACGTCCTCCGTTTGACTACCTGCTGACCTTCAACATCGCTGGCCTCAGCAACGAGTACGCTGGCACGGCGACCTATCTACGCGACAGCGAGATTGTCGAGGTGCCGGTCTTCTCCGAGTTGGAGCCCATTGACTTTCCCATGCCTGTCGGGCGCTGTGAGGCTTTCGTCACCGCAGGGGGGACGTCCACCTGCCCCTGGACGTTTAAAGGCAAGCTGCAGACCTACGAAGAAAAGACCGTGCGCTATCCTGGCCATTACGCTGCTTTCAAAGCCTTCGCCGACCTCGGCCTGCTGGGGGAAAAGCCTATGCAGGTGGGGGACGTGTCCATTGTGCCGCGAGAGGTCTTTCACGCGCTGCTGGAGCCCAAGATCGCCTTCCCTGAAGACGAGGACATTGTCGTCTTACGCGTCCTGTGCAGTGGGCAGACAGCAGATGGGCGCAGAGCAGAAGCAAAGCTGGAAGTGATAGACTTCTATGACAAAGTCACGGGCTTTCGGGCCATGGAGCGCACGACTGGCTTCCCGGCGGCCATCGTTGCTCACCTGATGGCTGCGGGACGGACGCCGCGTGGGGCAGTGCCGCTGGAGGTGGCCGTGGATGGTGCGGCCTTTGTTGCTGAATGGCGTAGGCGGGGCCTGCCGCTCGCGCAGGCTGTGGCATAGGCTGCGGTACTACTCATGGGCCAGAGTCAGCCCCCAGACTGCACGGGCATCGCCCTGTAACAGGGCGTGGGCGCAGGCGCGCAGCGTCGCGCCTGTGGTCAGCACGTCGTCCACCAGCAATACTTGCAGGCCGCGCAGACTTTCGTCGCAGCAGCGGAAAGCGTCGCGCACGTTCTCAGCCCGCTCCTCGGCGTTCAAGCCGACCTGGGGACGGGTGGGTGTGATGCGCAGCAGTACCCGCTCTGCGACGCGCAAGCCGGAGCGGCGGGCAAGCTCGTGGGCCAGCAGCCCTGATTGGTTGTAGCCGCGCTCGCGCAGCCGGCTGGGGTGTAGTGGCACTGGCACAATGACGTCCACCGGCCAGGGCTCGGCATTCCAGCATTCATACAGCATCTCGCCCAGTGTGCGTGCCAGTGCGCGCAGGCCTTTGTATTTGAAGCTGTGAACGGCTTCCCGCAGTGGGCCGCTCAAGCGAGCAGCCGAACGGACGCCCCGCAACGGCGGGATTTCATCAATACGTAAACTCTGCTCCGACGGCGATTTGAAAAACTCTATCTGTGTTGTGCAAGAAGCGCACAGCCAGCTTCCGCGTGTGCCGCAGGCCACACACTGAGGAGGAAAGAGCAGGTTCCATAACCTTTCGCCAAGGCGATGCGTGGTCGCGCGCGTGCGATGGGGTATGTCCGCGTTGCTGCCGGAACCTTTAGCCGTCATTGCTGGGCCACCTTCCCCAATACGAAGGTGACGCTTCGGGCCCACGGGAAGAGGCTGCTTCGGAAAACCCAACGCACCCCTTGAGCCTCGCTCGGAATCTGGTAGGCCGCTGCCCCACGTGCCCTCTCCCCGATACTCAGTTCACCGTCTGGGACGAGCCACTGCTGCAGACGTGCTGCCACCAGGGCCGCAGTGCGGTCTGGCGCATAAGCCCGGCCATCGCCGTCGAGCAGTGTCATTTGCTTTTCGTGCATGACGAAGCGGATTCGTTCGCTCTGATTCTCCAGCGTCAACTCCACTGCGCAGAGAACGTGGCCTTCTGTGGGCTGATGCCATCGGTCTGCGGGCAGTACGGAGAAGCTGTGCACCGTGACCCGCCATCCATCTATCTCGGCTGTCTGGCCGATGGCGTACAGATGCTCTGTTGTATACTGGCCCGCGCATGCCACGGATAGCAAGATGAGGGCTATGCCGAGCAAGGCGCTTCCCAGGATTGATCTTGCGTGGCAAGATGGCGGCTGGCGTGGCCGCTCTGCCCGCTTGTACATTGGATACGTCCTCTTTGCGCCGCCTCGCCGTTGTTCACCTGGCTTGACGAGGTAGGCGGTGTTGACCTTAGACTTCCGAAGTTTCTAAAACCTCGGAAGTCTGCGCGTTCAGTGCATATTATCGCACAGAAGGAATGGGGTGTCAAAACGGTTGCAGGATGAGGGATGGCAAGTATTGGAAAAGCCGTTATTCTGTGCTATAATCATGATGTTCATCCAATTCCTTGTCAGGAGACCAGCTCTTATGCAACCAGCTACCATACGACGTTTGCTATTGCTTGTGGGCATTGTCGCCTTGGCCGTGGCCCTTTTGCTGACGCTTCTACCTCTCCTCTTGCGTGCTGCTCCTGTGGTGGACATCTTCCCCCTGGAGCCAGGAGTTCTGGACTTGCCGGTGCCCACAGCGATGCTCTCTGCCGCTCCTGCCGTCATGTCATCTCCAACTGCGACACCGTTGCCTGCGCAAGCCGCCACCCGAATACCTTCTGTCGCGGTCTTGCAGCAGGGTCTTGCGGGCTACAACGGGTGCGCTGATACCTACATACTGATATATCTGCCAGACGACAACTTCTGCCAGAGTCCCGAATTATCGGTGGGCACCAGCAACAAAGCTGCCCTTCTGTTGCGGTTTGATCTCACGGGACTACCTGACTCGGTCATCGGGCTCAACAGCGCATCTGTCATCCAGGAAGCGAGATTGGCTCTCTACGCGGTGCAGGGACGTGCTGAAACCGTGATCGGCGCTTACCTGCTCCGCCGCGAATGGGAGGCTTGTGCCGTGACCTGGAATCAGCCCTGGCAGGAGCCAGGCGCCGACGGGGCGCAGGACCGCGATGCGGAGCCGTGGAGCGAAGCGGCAGCGGAGAGAGCACCGTCGTGGTTGGAGTTTGACGTCACAGGGTTGGTACAAGACTGGCTGTGTGATCCTGGCAACAACTACGGTTTGATTATCAAGAGCTTTGAGGCCGCTTTGCCCTCACATCACATTCTCTTTGCCAGTGATCATCCTGCTGTCAGTTCGCGGCCCAAGCTGACCATCAAGTACGAGCCTGTCGC
>Ga0315543_1002665_pt1 | contig 16940 bp, 12 predicted proteins | sample SalMarSW160210MG_2_FD_203098 | JGI IMG/M metagenome (GOLD analysis project Ga0315543, IMG submission 203098) | Salt marsh sediment microbial communities from the Plum Island Ecosystem LTER, Massachusetts, United States - Salt Marsh Sediment SW1601-210 ...
TAAAAAAGGAGAAAAATATAATCTTAAAATTAGCGGTAAATATAATTTCAGCGGAAAAGAAATAGAAGATTTAAGTATTGACGGTAATATAACCATGAAACATAACTATAGTTTTAGCGATAAGTTGGATTCAGCCCTTACTTTGGTTTACATTGACAAAAACCCGGCCAGTCAGGAAGTAGCAGACCTGGAATTAAAACCAAAATGGGAATTAAAATATAAGGGTGAAGGTTATACTTTAAATTTGACAACCGAGAAGAGGTTTGACCTTGATGGCGATAATTATATCGGAGAAAATGTTTCTAAAATAATTGACCGCTTGCCGGTGTTTGTCTTTAACAAAAGTGCTGCCGCTATCGGGGATACTAAAATCACTTATGATATTGATGCCTCGGTGGGACATTTCTATGAGGCGGCTGCCGAAGAAGATAACTGGCGCGGAGAATATATTATTAATGTTAAAAGACCTTTTAATTTGGGTGAATATTTAACTTTAACCCCTTCGGGAATCTTTCGGCAGGATGTCTATTTAACCGGGGAAGCTCGCTATTTGGTGGGAGGGAAAGTGGATTTAAAGGCAGTTTATAATCCTTATATTTCCTCTACTCTATCCTATAGTTATAATAAATCAGTGGGTCCGACTCCTTTTAATTTTGATTATATTACTCCTCTAACCAATACAGTTAGTGGAAATTTGACCTTAAAAGCAACAGAAAAAGTTAAACTGGATTTGTCTACCAATTATGATTTTGTCACGGAAGATTTTGGAAATTTAGTGGCTAAATTAGAGTATAATCCAAAAGAGGACTGGAAGATGAATTTTAGCTCCTCTTATGATCTAAATACTAAGGAGTGGACCAAGAAGATAAATTCCACACTTGATCTGCAGTTAAGCGATGATTGGAGAATTAAGTATAAAGGTGTAGTTGATTTAGATGATTTTAAGCTTACCAATAGTGTGGTCGGAATTACCCGGGACCTTCACTGTCGTGAGATAACCATAAATTATAAACAGGCCACTAAGTCTATCTGGGTAGAATTCTACATTAAAGCCTTCCCAACTGAGAAGATAACTCTGGGGGGACAGTAAAAACAGTATCGAGTATCGAGTATATAGTATAGAGTGAAAAGAGAAGATTTGAGGAAAAATTACGGGAAGGAAGAAAAGTACAGAAGATATAGGATAAGATAGTCGTTAGTGAATAGTCGTTAGTATATGGTTAGCGTATAGCGTACAGCGTTTAGCGTATAGGCGCGGGTTATAAATGTAAGCTAGCGGATAGTAATTCGTATCTCGCAAAGAAAAAAGAAAATAGAAATCAGAAGAAAACAACACGTAAGGGCGTATTGCATACGCCCTTAATAATCTATATAAAACCGCAGGACAGGTGGAACGCCTGTCTATTTTTTTAGCCGGTTGACCAGTTAATTATATTAATAAAGATGGGTGATCTCAGCTGTAGCTTTTACTATATCAAAATCTGCTCCACCAGTACCACCTCCTGAAATAACTCCCTCTCCGGTTGAACCAAGTATAGTGCTAATAGTAAAATAACTATCTAAGTGGTCATAGTTGTTATTTTCAGAATCAGTAGTTACAACATTAATATCGATACTATTCGGGTCTTCTAAATCACTTAAAGCTATGGTTACTTGAATCTTATTTCCACTGAATAAACTATCCGCTAAATAAAGTTCTGGAGAGCCTTCTTCTTTTTGAGCAAAATAAAAGAATCCATCCTCTAATTTAATATAATAAAATCTATCATCCCAAAATGAAATATCATATTCTGGTCCAGTAGCTGAATTTCCATCAGCATCCATAACTATATAATACATTCCGTCACTAGAATCAACTATCCCTTCAACTTCTACAGTAATTTTCAATTGATAGTCCGTTCCCGGTTCTGGTCCTGGTTCATAGGGCCACCTTGCACATCCGGCTACTACCGTCAATGTTCCTATCATTAAAAAAATAATTATTGCTCTTTTCACATTCATAATTCTCATAAAATCGCCCCTCTATGCCAAAAGTTAACCAAAGGTGCCTGGCACCTTTGGGAAACTTTTAGTCTAATTTGATGCCACTTCGGACATTTCCTTCTACTTCTAATCTTTCGCTGTCAATATAAAAGACGGCTTTGTCACCAGTAATCCATCTGCCGCCCTCTTCTTCTATTCTTATTTTGTCCGTCAAAGTAATCTTCTGTTCTTTGTCATTATATACTGCTTTCTCGGCAGTGATGGTGTAATCTTTCTTTAAAATCTTTACCTCTCCGGTGGCAGTTAAATCCTGGGTATCAGTAAAAATCTCCAGATTGTTACAATTCCAGATAATATTATCTTCTTTATCTTCTTTGTCTTTTCGCTCCTGAATCAACATTACTTTTTCTTGAAAGATATATCTTTTATCATTAAGAAAAGCTTCAAGGGTTTCGCCGGTAATAGTAATATCGCTCTGGACTAATTTTATATCACCCTTTATCTGGCCAATCTTTTTATCTACATCAAAATCAGCTTCCTGAGCAGTCAGAGTGATATCTTCCTGGGTAATAATTACATTCCCCCCAAAGATCATTTTATCGGTACTTTTATCATAGGTCACATTATCTGCCTCTATATTTACTACCGATTCTTTTTTTTCTTCCTGGGCAGAAGCACAAAATGATAAAAATACAATTAGAGAAAAGATAATAAATGTTAACAGAAACTTATTAAAACAGAATTTTTTATAATTTTTCATTATGCATAAAAACTCCTTTCGATTAAATTAGTCGTTAGTGAATGGTGAATAGTACTTGGTTAGCGTATAGCGTACAGCGTTTAGCGTATAGGTGCGGGCTACAATTGTAAGTAACTACATAATTAAAATAAGTTAATTTAGTTAACCAATTACCGGTTTCCCAGTTAAAATAGTTACAAGTAGGGGCAGACCTTGTGTCTGCCCATAATACCATAATAAGAGAAAAAAATAAAAACGTAAAAGATGCAAGATTATTCGATTTTGAAAGTTACTTTTACGTTTCCCTGTAATTCAAGTTTGTTTAGTTCAACATCGCTTACGAGCCAGTCGGCAGTAATATTATTTTCTTTTACTATTAATTCAACCGGTTCCAGACTGGCTAAGGTCTCCTCTTCCGAATCCCAGTAAAATCTATCTCCTTTTAAGATGTCCCCTTCCTTAGTCTGGATAACTACATCACCCACTAATTCCATACTTTTGTTTCCCATATCGGCAATACATTTATTAAGCTGTACATTTAGATAGGGTTCATTATCTTTAAAGATAACTGCTTTTTTAATCTTTTCAAAAATGGTCTTTTTTCTGTCTTCTGCTAAAGATATTTTATCAGCTTCTATTTCCCATTCTTTTTCCCCGGCTTTAACTCCTACCACTGTCCCCTTTTCTATTTTAACCGGAGCTTCATTTACTTCGATATCTTCTTCCTCAAATTCTTCAATCTCTTCTTCTGTCTTGCCCGTGCTCCCATCTTTTCCCTTATTATAAATAAAATAAAAAGAAAAGGCTAAAGCCAGAATTATTATTAATATAATCCATAAATATTTTTGTTTAAGCATATTATAATAATATCATTAAAGTCCCAAAGATAAAAGCATGTCATCCCAGAAAGTATGCTGCGCAAAATTAGTGGCGCTATATTTCACGTAATTATATCCATAATACCAGGGAAAGTAAATAGAAAGGCCTTTAGAGCCACTTACGTTCCATCCATTATAATCTGAATTTATTACCGCAAAATTCAATAAAGTCTCTTTAATAATTAGGGAAATAGTTTTAACTTCAAGGCTATTAGAATAATCAAAAATTCTATTACAAAAATCATGTAAATCAATAAAATCAGGGTCCCCATAATACTGACTGTTTACAGAGGCAAGAATATATTTACTTTTAAGAGTTAAGGAATCATTCATTATGGCCAGAGCTAAATTAGATAATTGGTTGGCTAAATCGTCCATGTAACTCAAATCAATTGCTGATTGAGTTACATCATAAGAAGTATAAGAATAAATGTATTTATCAACGATGTCTGTCGCTAATTGTTCGGGAGAAGTAGTGGGATTAACAACAAGCTGGCCTAAAATAGTATCATAAGGCCAGCCATCACCGGGCTCATTTTCTTCTGAGGCGACCAGAATATCGGCATAATCCTTTATCTGATAAGCTACTTCCGTCATAGCCATAAGGCAGGCATCCATACCCACAATGTCAATCTTTTTCCCTATTTGAGTATTAATAGCAGAGAGGGTATATTCTAACTCTGGCATAGTTATTCTATCTCCTCCGCTGGTATCATCCCAGGCAATATCTTTGGTAATATATGCCGGAGACCTGAACCCTCCCCCGTGATTCCAGATTACCAGCAAATATTTTTTAGCTGGATATTCAGTTACTGCCCAGCTGGCAAAATCGATTAAAGTTTGAGGATCTCCCATATTTAATTCTCCCAGATCACTACCAATTAATAGAGAATTTATCGTATAGGGGTCATTATCCTGAGTGATATGATACCTTCGAGTATTAGTCCAATCACCATTGGAATAATTATAGCCAGGGATTCGGTCTGCCTGAACCACGATATTTACATCAGCTCTGGAACCGACCATTTCCATTTCATTTATATCATCGATACCCACGCTCTCCAAATCATTATCAGCAGCAAGATAGACCATTACCGTCCATTCGGGAATATTTGGAATAGGAGGGACAAAACAACCGGTTAGGCCGATTGATAAAATCAGCAGGGAAAAAATTATAATATATTTCTTGGACATAAATTAGTACTCCTCTTATTTAGTCGTTAGTGAATAGTCGTTAGCATTAAACACAAGTTATCATTTGACGGTTTTCAGATTTTTATTCATTAGCTATTAGTTTATGATATTCTCTGTCATTGCGAGCTCTGATTTATCAGAGCGTGGCAATCTCGGTTTGGGATTGCTTCGTCGCTTTTCTCCTCGCAATGACAAAAAATAAAAATGTTTACTTGCAATGACATTGCAAATTTATTTTTTGTTATTGTTAATAATATATCATATAATAAATTAGAAGTCGAAAATATTATTTTTAAAAAATTAAAAATATTTTTGAAAAAAGAAGGATTTTTTAAGCCCTGCGTCGAAAATTATATACTAATAACTAAAAATTATAAAAGGAGGAAGAGATTATGAAGAAAAATATTATTATAAAAGGGGTTCTACTGTTAATTGTCCTGGCAGTCTTATCCATAGGATTTGGAGGATGTGGAGTAGTAATTTCTACCACCGGAACAGTCCATATAACAATCGCAAATGATAATTATTGGTACGATATCTACATAGACGGAGTTTGGCAGGCGCTTACTGATGGATCAGGAAATTTAACAATATATAACGTACCTATAGGCAATCATTTATTTGAAGCATACGATACATCTTGGTGGAATTTATATGGTTACAAATGGAAATATATACACGCTGGGACTAATTATGTAACAATTTACACTTACTAATTCAGCTGAAATTAACCTCCATAAATTATTTTAAAATATCAAAAATAACAGTAAGTAAAAAATGGACAGACTACTTTCAACATATATTTTTCGGATAAAAGTGGCCTGTCTTTTTTTTATTCAAAATAAAACATTTTTTCTTAAAAAGAGAATTTTTTAAAAAATTGCTAAATATTAAATTTTAGTTGGCCAGTTTTGGTGTAGCGACACCGGCGTGCCGTGTTGAATTAAATAGACAAGATGCATTGTGTCTCTATGCTTGAGACTGCCACGCTCACTTCCTTCGCTCGCAATGACTAAGGTGGGTTCCAATTCTATCCCTTTTTATCTTTAACTTATGAGGGCGTATGCAATACGCCCCTACTTTTTCCCTATAAACTCGAAACTTTCAACCCAAAATCTATTAACTGGTAAACCGGTTAACTGGATAACTATACATACGAGATACGATTCACTGTACCAGAGCAATCACTTTGGTATCTTCTTTAACCTGCAGGAACATTTCGGTACCTTCATCAATCTTAACATTCTTGCCCGGGATTAAAGCCCCAACAGCTAACCCTATAGGATTGCTCAGGATAATTAATCCTAAAATTCCTGCTCCTATTGCAACATATAATCTCTTATTTTCTTCTTCTGCCTTTTCTCCCATTATCAGATCAATAGGAGCCCCATCTAAAGCCGTAATCGGTTTAAAGTTCAGCTCGAGCTTCCCGGGTTGAGCTAATATACTGGCTTTCTTTGCTGAAGTTATTTCTCCTAACCCTGCAGAATTTGCTGAAATAACCAATTTATTATCTAAAAAAATATTTTCTCCAACCTGGTAATTAAAAGTTTCGCCTGAGATACTTTCTTTCGAACTTAAGTTGTTTAAAAAAAGGATAGATACCAGAGTTCCGGCAGGAATTATCACCTCTTCCATTTGAGGTTTGCCTTCTTTAAAACAAATTTCAAAAATATTCTCTGCCCTCATAGCCAGAACCTCATCTGATGTTTTACCAAATAATACATTTTCTAAATTTTCTATTTTAGTAATTAACGGTTCCGAGGTAATTTTTTCTTCTAATATCCACTGTGAAGCATTGATTTTAAAGATTACTGAAGGATCTTCCGGAGTTCCTGAAATTATAAATTCTTTTAGCTGTTTTGCCCTGCTGGTAATTGTTCCTGGGAGAGTTCGACCTACCAATTCTTTTTCTAAATATTCTACCCGTTCAACTAAAGGTTTCTCCTGAGTTACCCCATAGATAGCCATTTCTATCTGGGATAAATCCTCCAACAAGGTCGCCTGAGAGGTCTCTGCCGCCCAGGAAAATTGAGCTAAGACTGAAGTGCAAATAAAAACAATTACTATGAGAAGAGAAAATGATTTTTTAAATAACATTAGTTCCACCTTCCTTTATATTAGTCGTTAGTGAATAGTAAATAGTCGTTAGTATATGGTTAGCGTAGAGCGGGTAGCGTTTAGCGTATAGTATATATAGCGAAAAACGAAAAGCACAAAACGTAAAACTATAACTCAAAATTCAAAACCTTTTCCGTATTACGTATTAAGGTATCGCGTGAAGATTTATCCCGCCGAGTAGAACGATGGCGCGAATAGTTTAGGTTAAGCATATCTGTTTCTCCCCCTTTCGGTTGGCAGTGCCTCACTATCCTAACCTTGCTCTGCTTCCATTACAGAAGCTTCACCGCTACTATGGGCTCATCTTAAGAATCCTATCCGCCTGCTGAACTTCGTTTTTAACTTATATCAGCAGCCCTTATTGAATAGGACTTTCGGAAACTTTGATATCTGACCTTTTCTGAGACGCCTTGACCCGTTATATCCGCAGGAGCACCCGATTCTATATCCGTTTATACGAATCAGATGTGTCAGCCTTCCCTTAGTGAGGAAAAGGTCGGCCTCCTGAGCATTCTTGCCAACGACTTCAGGCAAGGGGTTGATTTCGGTTTGCAGTCTTCGCTTTATGCTAAGGCTTCCCAGATTGCTAGACCCCTGAGTCGTTCCCACTTCATAGAGCAGTCTGGCCGTTTACTTCCGAGCTTTCATACTGTCCGTTACCGTTCAGCATGTCGGGTATATCTACTTGGTCGAAACGGATAAATTGCCAAGACGGGACTTTCACCCGTTAGGTCAAATATTTTATTGGCTGCGACCCCACCTTAACCCTCTCCCTCCAGGGGGAGAGGGAATAAAATTGAAACTCGTAACCCGTAACTTAAAACTATTAACTGGATAAGCGCGTAACTGGATAACTAATATCCTATCGGCTATATATTATTCTGATTTCTGGCTACTATCTTCTGAATTCTTTTTTCCTCACTATTCACTATTCACTAACGACTAACGACTACATTATAATATGATTCTCTAATTTCCGCAAATTATTTCTATAAAAAGTATCGAGTATATAGTATTGAGTATCGAGTTAAGAAAACGAAAGAAAAGATAGAAAAATTTACACTAATTAAAAAAAATAACCCCCGGAAAAATTTCGGGGGTTATTATAGAAAATCACACTAAGCTTTTACAATTAGAATGTTACTTCGAGTCCTGCAGTTAAAGTACCAAGAGTATCAAGAATGTCCATAGCATCATAATCGTCGATATCATCAGACCAATCATTCTGCTCATAACCAACGGTTAAAGCTGTATTGGTATCTAATGTATACACCAATTGAGCTTCAGCACTCCAGAAAGCAGCACCATCACTGTCAACTCTTCCTTCAACAGTAAGAGCCATATCATCAGCCATAGCATACTCTAAAGTAGCTGCTCCAGCATATGTACCTGCAGGATAGTCATATACAGCTGTACCGCTTAAGACATAGTCATCAGCTAATGGATAATTCATGTATGTGCCTTGTGCAGAAGCTAAACCAGTGAATATACTGTAATTTATGTCTAATTCTGCAGTTTCTTCTGTAACTGCATCCACTGTATAGAGCAGATCAACTCCTACATCATGACCAGTAACTGCCATAGCTGTATCCATATCGTAATCCCAGCTTAATGTTACACCAAGTTCGTCGGTTAATGGATACCCAGCTGAAACGCCAACGCCAAATGTGTTCTCATCAAAGCCACTATTAGTTGGAAGGAATCCAGTAGTTACATAATGGGCATCAATATCCAAAGTAAGGTCATCTAATGAAGCACCGATAGTCAATGCTCCTGCATAGGTTAATGCAGTACCGTAGAATACCCCGGCTTCAGCAGCTATAGCTGCTTCATCTTCATCGCCCAAGTTAAAGGCCAAATCTAAACTACCAGCATAACCAGAAGCCAATACGTCGTAAGAACCGGTAATTCCAACTGCTACTTCATCGTCATCACCAAGAGCAAAGCCAACGTTTGCCACATAGTAATCTTCTACGTCTCCAAATAGAGTCCAGTTACCGAGATCATTCTCTGTATCCCAAACCCAGGTAGCCAAGAATCCGTCAAATTCTTCAATTTCATCAAAGTCATATACTAATCCCAACCCAATATCGGCTGGTGCAACTTCCCCTACTCTCAGTTGTAAATCTGCACCCTTATAGTCAACAAAGAAACCACTCCAGGCTACTGCATAAGCAGGTGCTCCGGAAAGTACATCAGTAGCAGTTACGGTAATTCCAGCAGTAGTTACATCATTAATTGTAGCGACAATATTTATTTCTGCTTCATCACTCAAAGTAGCGGTTGTCATTGGAACTACAACTTTTGTGTAATCTGCTGTTAATGTACCGCTTATTACAACTGGTTCAAAGAAGGTATCCAATTTGGCTACGGTTGTCTCTAAAGCAGTGATTGCTTCACTGTTTGCACCTAAAGTTGCCTCTAAGTCAGCTACGGTTACTCCTAAGCTAGCTAATTCGTCAGCAAATTCAATAGCTAATTTCTCTAATATTGCTACATCTTCAGCGGCAGCAAAGTCCATGCCTTCAACATAGGCCAATGCTTTAGCCGTTGCTTCAGCAAATTCGTAACGAGTTAGAGATTTTGCTCCACCGAATGTACCATCAGGATAACCAACGATAACACCCTTTGCGGCTAAGCTTTGGACTGAATCATATGCCCAGTGGTTTAAAGGAACATCTACAAATGGATTAGCGAGTACTGGAATTGTAAAAGCTAATACTAATACTAATACTAATACTAATTTTTTCATTTTTTTCTCCTTGGTTTTTTTTATATTTCCAGTTAGCTTTATTTTAAGGAGAATTTATTAATTGAGTATCCAAAGTTCCCTCATTAATATCTTCTCTTTTTAGATTGCTAACTGGTTTTTATATCATCTTTACTTAAATTAAAGCAGGCCCAAGAATTTTTTTCACCTCCTTTCTCCCTACTTTAACCAATCTGAGATGATATACTCGTATGTCATTTCCTCTTATCATATACTTATTCTACATCGGTGTTTAAAAATCCTTCTTTTTTTTGAAAATAATTCAAAATAATTTAAAAAATTTTCGATATCCCCCAAATTTGTATTTTATACGGTATTTTTTATATATATAATCAGCTATAATATTATATTTTTATTGATTCTATTATAATTGTTACTGTATTATAATGTCAAATAAATTTGTATTTCGTATCTCGTATTGAGTATCGCGTTAAAGAAACCAAGATTCAAGTGTAGGGGCACAATGAATTGTGCCCTCGCCATTTTATTGCCTAATGTTTCCTGTGGGCACGATGCATCGTGCCCCTACATAACCCTTTTGTTTGCTTTTTGGTTTATAATAACATTATTAAAAATAAGAAATAGGTTTAGCTTCCATCCTTACTCCCAGGGGACCCGTACTCCAGGTATCATAAACTGAAATTATCGAGACTTTCATTGTTGTGCCTGATTCTACAATAGTTTTAACTGTATCATATAAATTAACTGCGGATACGGTTCCTACAAAACTGGTTTTAGGATTAGGAATAATCCCTTTTTCCACTGCTATAATATTCACTTTTCTTAAAAGAGATAAAAGTTCTTTTTCCACTTCGCCAGACACTTCTGAGCTATTAATTTCCTCAGAAATAATTTCTTCATCTATTTTAAAGACCAATTTGTTCTCCAAGACGTTAAAATGTGCTACTATAGGTTCTCCCTCAACCACATTTATTGAAGATAAAAGTCTTACTATCATCTCTTTATCGCTATCATATATCCTCTGTGCTATATCTTCAAATTCATCTTGTGCGATAATGAACACCTGATTGGTTCTCTCATCTTTTTTAGCTCCCATAGCTAATACTTTATTGGAAGCTTCGTTTAAAAATTTAATCAACTCTTCCTTTATTTCTTCAATCGGCTTTTGGCCTTGAATAATAGTCAGTGCAATCTGTTCGTCCGAGCCAAAGATAACTTCTCCTTCTCTAATCCAGGCAATTCCGGAGTAAAGAGCTTTTATAGTAGCATTTAATTCTTCTACTTCCTTATCCAGTTTCTCTTTTTCTTCTATCAGACCTTCTCTAATTATCAACAATTCTTCTAATTGGCTGGTTTTGTTCTTTATGTCTTCAGATAATTTTTGATATTTCTCTTCCATTTCCTGTAATTGAGTAATTTTTTCCTTTAGATCTTCCTTGGTAGAGGATAGCTGAATATTTCTTAACTCTACTTCCCGGGATAAATAGGAAAGCTTTTCCTTTAACTCTTCCATCCCGAATAGAGCGGTTCTAACATCATTAGAGGAGATAGCAAGTATAGTTACTGTAATGATGGCAATCAAAATGCCACTAATTATAGTAATAACTATTGCTGTATGATGGGGGCGTAAACCAAAGATGGTTACTCTTTTTTTGCCTATTTTAAGGCCTACCCAATCACCGATAAAGGCAATTAATCCGCTTATTATGAGAACTATAGATATTAAAATAAGACTGTACATATTATTTGGACTCCCTTCAGTCGTCCATATAGTCGTTAGTGAATAGTCGTTAGTGCGAGCAAACCTTGTGTCTGCCCGTGGGACACAGGCGAGAGGCCTTGTCCTACGGTTTTATATAGACTATTGAGGGCGTATAGCAATAGGCCCCTACTTCTCTCTGTAAACTTGTAACTCGCAACCTGTAACCCGTAACTCATTACACATTACTTATTACTTGTTACTGTATCCTATACGCTATACGCTATACGCTATACGCTAGTTTTACAAATTAAATCTCTCACCCAGGTAGATTTTTCGGGTAATTTCACAATTGGCTACCTTCTGGGGAGTTCCTGAAGTCAGTATTTTTCCATTATGCATAATATAAGCTCTATCAGTAATCTTAAGGGTCTCTCTCACGTTATGGTCGGTAACTAATATCCCCAGACCTTTTTCTTTTAGATAAGAAATTATTTCCTGAATGTCATAAACTGCAATAGGGTCAACTCCGGTAAAGGGTTCGTCAAGCAGCATAAAAGAAGGTGAACTGGTTAAGGTTCGGGCTATTTCTACCCGGCGTCTTTCCCCTCCGGAGAGCATATATCCTTTGTAATCAGCGAGATGATCTATTTCCAGCTCCTTTAATAATGAACAGCATCTTTCTCTCCGTTCATTTCTCTTGACTCCCAAAGATTCTAAAATTAGAAGGAGATTTTCTTCTACGGTAAGCTTGCGAAAGATTGAAGGTTCCTGGGCTAAATAACCCATACCCATCCTGGCTCTCTGAAACATAGGAATTTTGGTAATTGCTTTACCGTTAAAAGATACTTTCCCCTTATCCGGAGCTATTAAGCCCACTATGATATAAAAGGTAGTGGTCTTCCCTGCTCCATTTGGCCCCAAAAGACCTACTACTTCGCCTTTTTTAATCTCCAAGCTAATATCATCAACCACTCGTCTTTTTCGGTAAATTTTTACTAAATTCTCTGTCTTTATTCCCTGCACGATTTTCTCCCTCAAACTGCTGTAAAGAGAAGCTCTGCAAAAGCTACTAAATTATCATCTACATAAACCTCTGCTTTGGCCTTACCAACTCCTCTTACCATCTTTAAGATTTTCACTTTAATTATTAATTGGTCACCGGGATAAACCGGTTTTTTAAAGCGAGCCTTATCGATACCGGCGAATAATGGAATCTTCCCCTTATTTTCCTCTTTGGAAAACATCAAAACTCCGCCAGTTTGTGCCATAGCTTCGAGTATGAGAACTCCAGGCATTACCGGATGCCCCGGAAAATGTCCCTGAAAAAAGGGCTCATTTATGCTTACATTTTTCACCCCTACAATTTTATTTTCTTCCTGCTCCAATATTTTATCCACTAATAAAAAAGGATAACGATGGGGTAAAAGATTTAGAATTTCTCCTATGGATAAATTTTGTTTTTTCATTGTGTTTTATCTTTTTCTTTCTGTTCTTCTTCTAATTTTCTCACAATTTCTGCTATTACATCCTGGGTAATATCTTCTCCTCCATAGAGAGCAATAGGATAATTTAAAATATCGGTTCCAGCTGGCACTTTTATCTCACTATTTATAATTAAATCGTATTTACCTTTATCCCCTACTGCCTTAATTGCTACAATAATATCTGAATAACGAGCCGCCTGGTATGATTTTATCTCAGCAAGAATCTTCTCTTTGATTGGTGACCATTCTTTATTAAATTTATCTTCCAACTTTTTAAGTCCAGTTTCATCAAGTCCTTTTCCTTGTTTATTTAATTCTTCCTGGCGTTTTTTAAGTTCTTCCCGTAAATTTAAGCTAAGTTGATTAATGTTTTGGGTATAAGGGTGACCGGATATAACTTCCGCCAAATTAACTAAACCTATCTTTCCTACTGCTGCCTCAATATTTTGAAAACTAAAAAATAAAAAAAATACCATGGTGCACAATAAAATAACAACTGCTTTATTTGCTACCCTTCTTTCTACTACTCGCATTATTTTCCTCCTTAATATTATATATAGTCCTACGGGCAGACACAAGGTCTGCCCCTACATATAGGTTTCCGTTCATCTGGTTTCTTACTAACGATTATTCACTATTCACTAACGACTAATTTAGAATGTATGCCCTATGCTAAAGTAAGTCTGTCCTATACCTTCTTCGCCAATTCCATAGTCCAATCGAATTGGTCCAATAGGCGTATCAAATCGGATACCTATTCCTTTGCCAAATTTTAAATCAGACACATCTATGCTCTCTCCGATATCCCAGGCATTACCCCAATCTGCAAAAAGTACTGCTTGAAAATTATCCGACAGCGGTAATCTGTATTCGGCATTAAACACCAAAGATTTATCTCCGGAGAATTCCCCAAAATCATATCCTCTTACCGTGTTCATTCCTCCCACTTTATACTCAGCAAAAGATGGCAGACTGGTATCAGCTATTCCTCCTATAGCTCTTAAGGCCACCACACCTTTACTTAGTTTATCGGTTATCTTTTCAATAGCCCTGATATCGACTACCTCTTCCACAATCTTAGTGGAAAGATAAGTACTAAGAGTTAAATTATATTTGGTAAAATCATAATCTCCTCCTAAAAATCCGCCTGCTTTTTCTATTGATATATTACCGTACAGACCGGAAGTGGGATTAAATACATTGTCCCGGGTATCATAAGTAAGAGTCGGGGTAAGACTGTTGGTCAATCCTTCATCACTATCATCTGGCAAAGAAGAACCGGAAACTAAATCGTAGGTCACTTTTTCCGTCTTTAATTCTAATCCTAAATTAATGGCATCAGAAATCCTGCGTCCAAAGATAAGTTTGCCCCCTAATCTTGCTTCCTCATATTCAGAAATAATTTCTCCTTCTTCTTTCTCTTTTTCTTTACTGGTGGTATCATAGACTTCAAAGCCGAAAGAAGTGGGGGTGTTCGCTAACCAGGGTTCTAAAAAGGACAATTTATAAGTAGTCCTACCACCCAGTTCTATTTTGGCTTGTACTCTTTGTCCTCCTCCAAAAAGATTTTTCTCTTCGTAGCTTGCAAATCCCATAAGACCCTCTTCGGAGTTATATCCCGCTCCAATACCAAATTTCCCCGTATTCTTCTCAATAACTTTAATAACCAGGACTATCGTATCTTCTTCACTGCCCGGCTCTAATTTCATACTTACATCTTCGAAATATCCTAAGTTGTAAATTTTTTGCAAAGATTTTCTTGCTGTTTCGAAATTGAAGAGGTCGCCAGATTTAATATCGATTTCTCGGGTAATTACCTTTTCTTTGGTCTTATCATTACCTTCAATTACTATCTTTTCCAGTCGGCCCTCAGAAATACTTATCCATAATTTTCCTTCTTCATCAAAATTAATATCTTTAATATTAATTAAAAGATACCCACGGTCCTTATATAGTTGAGAAATACGATCAAGGTCGTTTTTTAATATCTTCTGGCAAAAAATTTGCCCTTCCTGTAAAACCATTACCTCTCGCATTTCTTCCTCAGAAACTATAGTATTTCCTTCAACACTAATCTCTTTAATGGGCAAATTTTCCACTACTACAAAAACTACTTTATAACCATCGCGAAATGATTCTAATTTTATGCGTACATCTTTAAAATAACCCAGATCATATACTGCTTTCATATCTTTTTCCATATTTTCTTTGGAAAATACATCTCCCAGATTAGAGGCAATTTGGGAAATTATTAAATCTTTGGAAATATTTTCATTCCCCTGTACTACTATAGCAGTTATCTTTCCTTGATTGTCTGTCTGTGCCTGGACTAAACTTAAGCTGCTTAAAACAAATAACACAGTTAAAATTCCCAATAAAAGTATCTTGCTCAATTTGTTCTTTCTCACTTTTTCTTCCTCCTTGATTAGGGGTCAGGTCTCAACATTTGACATAACATTTTTGGCTGTCTTGTTTAGGAGTGAGTTATGTCAAATGTTGAGACCTGACCCCTTTATTTTTTGAGACCTGACCCCTCTCTAAAATTCATATTGTAATTCAAATTTTAATTCAAATTCTCCATCTTGTGAACCTACCGAACCTATCTGGGTATTTATAGTTATGTCATCTTTAATTTTATATTCTAATTCTAAATCACCTATTCCCATTTCAAATAAAGGTGCGGAGTAGGTTAAATAGAAATTTTCTGAAAAATATTTTCCCACTTTAAAGGCTAAAGTTTCTAAAGCCAAACCAGGGAAAAAAGCTAAATTGGAATCCTGATCTTTTTTAAAGATTGTCTCTATTTTAAACTCATCTAATCTTAAGTTATCAGCAACTTCATTTTCTAACTGGTTTAGAAATCTTATACTCAATCCTTGAGCAATTAAATTGATAAGTTCTTCCTTTAAAATTGTTCCCATTTCTCCCTCGGTTAATCCGGCATAGTTTTTATTAAACATTAAAAGAGAAATTATTTCACTTTCACTTAAGGCAGGAGAGGAACTGAGGGCAACCGTTGGTTGAGCAAGAATTCCGCTTACATTTACAAATACATCTATGTCATCAATTTCAGTCTTTGCTCTTATATCTAAAATCATATCTTCTCCTGAAGAATCAGTAAAAATTGCCTTCCCAGCAGATACTCTAAATTTTTTATCCAAAAAGATAATATGGCCCTGTTTAATCTCTAATTCTCCGTTCAATTTGGGAGCAGACAGGGAACCCTGAATTTTTAGACCTCCCACTAATTTCAAATTAAAATCATTAGCCTTAGCCATAAAATCATCTAAAATTTTCACTTCAAGATCGATATCTCCTTTAACATTAATTAATTTAGATAAAAGCTCAGATGGATCAGTAGGGACATCTTTATTATTATCTTTCCAGTTCAATTCTCCTTGAGAAAGAGTTAAAGTTCCTTCTATATGGGGAGAAGTAAAGAGACCAGTTACCTTTGCCTTTAAATCAGCCTGGGCTTTGAAAATATCCTGGTATAGAATCTCCTCCTTATTACTCCATATATTAATATTTAAATCTTGGGGCTGCAAATTCTTCAAAGCAAATTCTCCGGAAGCATAAATCCTATATCGGTCAATCTGAAAGTTCATATCTTCTATCTTAACTAAATTATCTTCCAAGTATATTAAAACACTTAAATCATTTATCTTGGTCGGTAATTCGTAAAGTTCTATCAAACCACCATCAAGGGCGATACTTCCATTCAAAATCGGTTGATTCAAAGTTCCAGAAAGTTCTAATTCAGCATTGGTTAGGCCTTGGAGTTGTTTAATATCTTCTTTGAAAAACATACTAATAAAACTTAAATCTGTATTTTCCAAAGTAAGGATAAAATCTATGGGAATGTCGGTTAAACTTGAGGTAACTTTTTCTTTGCCCATAGAAGAAAACTCATAAGGAATCTTGCCCTTTCCTTTTATTTGATGACCTTCTTTATCCAGAACAAATTGTTTAACCTCTAAAATATTCTGATTATACATTGCATCTACTTTAAATTTATCAAAATAAAAATCCGATACTTTTCCTTTTTCTACTTGTGCCAGGAAAGAGACTGTAGGCGAATTAATATCCCCATTAATTTCTGCCTTAA
>Ga0315543_1002666_pt1 | contig 16939 bp, 21 predicted proteins | sample SalMarSW160210MG_2_FD_203098 | JGI IMG/M metagenome (GOLD analysis project Ga0315543, IMG submission 203098) | Salt marsh sediment microbial communities from the Plum Island Ecosystem LTER, Massachusetts, United States - Salt Marsh Sediment SW1601-210 ...
GCCCGGTTTTCCCCCTGGCCAGCTCGGCTACATCGGGATTTTTCTTCTGGGGCATTATGCTGCTGCCCGTGGTAAAGGCGTTGCCAATCTCTATAAAGCCGAACTCGCTCGATGACCACAGGATAAGCTCCTCAGCCAGCCTGGAAAGATGCATCATGGTGACGGCCGCAGCCGCTTCGTATTCTATGATGAAGTCCCTATCGGAAACGGCATCCAGGCTGTTGGTGCTCACCTTGCTGAAGCCCAGCTGCCGGGCGACGAATTCCCGGTCCAGGGGATAAGGAACGCCGGCTAAGGCACCGCTGCCCAGGGGCAGCACGTCGGTGCGCCTGAGGCAATCGTGGAATCTTTCCTTGTCCCGCTGGAACATCTCGAAATAAGCCAGCAGGTGGTGGGCCAGAAGGACAGGCTGGGCTTGCTGCAGGTGAGTATAGCCGGGCATGACGACAGCTTTATTCGCCTCGGCTAACTCTACCAGTGAAGTTTGCAGAGTCTTTATCTTATCGATGGTTTTCAAGATTTCCTCCTTGACGAAGAGGCGCATATCCAGGGCTATCTGGTCATTCCTGGAACGGGCGGTATGGAGCTTGCCGGCCACATCGCCTATCTTCTCGAACAACCCCGCTTCGATGTTCATGTGTATATCCTCGAGCTCGGTTTTGAATTTAAACTTTCCCCGTTCGATTTCCTTTCGAATGGAGTTGAGCCCTTTGATTATCGTATCCGCCTCTGCTTTGGCTATTATCCCCTGCTTCGCCAGCATCCTGGTGTGGGCGATGCTTCCCTCGATGTCCTGGCGATATAGCCGCCGGTCAAAGGGAATAGATGCCACGTATTCCTGTACCACTTTATTGCTGTCTTTCATCTCTCCGGAAATCCATCTCCTGCCTTTTGGCTTCGCTTTCAGCTATTATACCTTGTTTTGCCGGTATTTTTAACAGCAGCATCTGCTCACGGCTTCTATTTCGGGATAGTTAGGGATATAATTGAATCAAGAGGGATAAAAAATAAACTGACACTGGCAATCTCAAAGGAGGGAAGAGATGCGTTTTCTTAGAGTCATCTACGTTATGGGTATAGCGGCTTTGATTATCGCGCTTGTCATCGTGGGCGTCGAGGCCTTCTATCCTGATCCCTCATCCTGGCAGGGTTCAGCCGTACATGCTAGAAACGTATTCTTCATTGTCTTACCTTTGGGGATGGTGTTTGCTGTCGTGGGCACCTTCATTCGACACAGACAGGATATCTTCGGAGCCGGCTTGATTTTAGGCGGTATGGGGACGATGGTATATGCAATTGTACCTTATAACCTGGACAACATACTGAGATTTGTTGGCATTGCTGTCGCCCTGGCTGTGCTCATCTTCGTGGGAAATAGGGTCTTCCTCTCCTTAAGAAAAAGCTAACGTGTTTCTCTAAACACTTATACCCTGTTTTGCCGGTATTTTTAACACTAGCAGTAACCCACCGTGTCATTGCGAGCCCCGACTCGCCAGGGCGCTGAATTTTTGCTTTTTGACTTGTAATTTTGACTTTTTATCTTTTATTTTTGATTTTCTTTCCACCTGCTTGAAGCCTGAGGCCATCGTGCCTGCCTAAACTTTTTACCGGAACGTTCAAAACTACTAAACTCGTGGTTTAACGCGGCGATGTCTGAAGTGTGAGAAGCCACCTACGTTTATCGTCATCAAACTAGACCACTGCACTACAGCTAAGATCATAGGCAGGTGTAATCTAGACTTAAGCTGGTTGAATCCGATCCTACTTAACCTCAAACCCATCCTTAGGTAGCCTTTTTTATGATGCTATATTCGAATTTGGGATATTTTTAATACCATAGTATCCTATTCCTAGAATTATGGGGCAGTATGACAAGTTGTACAAAGAGTTCCTATCCAAGCTTCGCAAGGCACGTACTGAAGCAGGGCTTACACAAAAGCAGGTAGCCGAATTGCTTCAAAAACCTCAGTCATACGTATCAAAATCTGAATCGGGCGAGCGACGAATCGACGTTGTGGAGCTTACTGAGTTTGCACGGATTTATAACAAGCCGCTCGACTACTTCGTGGAGATGGACAAAGGGATACCCGGGCAATGAGCAAGGATACGTATTCAAGCTATGTAAAACAACTGGCAGCAAAGCTACCAAAAAGCGTGGTGGATTTGTCGCAACCACGTAAACGTGGGCGTTCTCCGACCCAAGCATTTTCTGAATTCCTTACTAATCGTAACCAAGGTGACTGGGCGGAAGACTTAATCATACGAGCTCTCCAAAAATGTGACCCGACTATCGCCGTAGTGAAATACGGCCGAGGAGATGAGCCTGTAGCCGGTGAGGAGGGTTTTGACGAATTTTACGAATCGTATCAGGATGAGCTCGATTCAATCGGGAAACGACCAGACCTCCTGATTTTTGAAAAGGGCGATATTACTGCAGGCACTACCGATATCAGTAAGTTCCCTGATGATGAGCTACGCAAATTGGTTCCGAAAGCACTTGCTGGGTTCGAAGTGCGCTCCAGCGCCGCGTTGTATGGTAAATTTTCGCCAGGGAAAACACGAGAATGGCTTAGTTTTACGCCAAAGGCTGAGGATATCCTAGTCATATTGAGATGGATTTACAAATTTGATGTTCAGCACTTTTTCGTTCAGGTTTTGTTCGATACAGCATGGGCTATTCCGTTTGACAAAATCCTGAGCCTTATTGCTACGCCTAAAGCGAAAGGCCCCTCTTGGGATATCCAGCAGTATCCAAAAAATCAGTTTAAGTCAACAATCTACGTTAATCTCACAGAAGGCATTAAGTTAGCCGATATTACCGAACTTCCTTCGATAAACGCGAGGAGACGAGAACTTGGTAGAGGTAGGCTACTCCACTACGTTGAATTCAACGGAGGCTCTATCAACGTTAACCAAGAAGCTCTTAGAGGCGTTTTGCAGATAGCCCGCCAATGGCGCAAGACTAAAGGAAGTTCCTGATAGTTTCCGAAAGCATATCCATATCTGGACTTTCTCGCCAACCGGGGTTTGACCAGTGAAGAAGACACAGCCGGTCAAACAAAGAAGTAAGTTGCTCGATGGCATCACTCGGCAGTTCAGGAATATTCAAAACTGGTAGTCGAGCTACATCACGAGGCTCCATCTTTAGAAGTCCGTCCCCATAGACTCTGAGTTCTTCCTTTGCACGTTCAATGCACTCATAAGAAACAAGATAGGCCATTAGTGCACGTAATCTAATCTCTTCTCTAAATTTTGGATAGATGCAATGGAACGCTGTCAAGTTCCAAATTCGAGCCCGATTTAGGACAAAGCGAAGACCCTGACGACCAAAAACAGTGATCCAGATAGGAGCTACTTCTCGCCTTTCCGTCGAAAACCAGGGTTCCCGGTGCTTGGTTAGGTAGCGTTCATGAAAACCATGCTCTTCGCCGAGTTCAATGTATGAGCGCAACGCAGAAGAAATCGGGCCCCCCTTATAGTACAAGAGATATACTTTCTTACCCGAACTGCTCAACTCGTCGAAATTATTTCGGTTGAAATCAAGATGGGGAGCATAGCTGGCTTTAGTGATGCACTGACGCAAATAGATTTCTTCGAGCCCGTATTGTTCTACTTCCTCCGCATTCAGTGTGAAAAAGGAATTCGCACCTGTTGCTATCCCTCTCATGACATCTGCTATCTCCCCAAGCGGAACAAGCTTTGGACTTCGTTGCGAGTTGCTCCTCCCTAATGATGTCCATTTCAACTCTGGTTGCAATGCTTCTCGGCTAAAGAATAACTCTTGCCAGTTTTGAGGTTCCCTGATGGGTGTATCCAACAGCAGCGAGTTACTCAATTTTCCAATAACGCTTAAATCGGGGATATGTACGATACGCACTGGTTTGTCCTTAACTCTGTTAGCATCCAACATCACGACGCAGGCGGTAGTTAGAATATCGCTAAACACTAACTGGTTGTTGTCGAAAATGAGTACGCTGTCAAAATAATTAGTATCAAGAAGAAACTTTTTGATAGGCACTCCAAAGTCTGCGTTAAGGAACTCACTTGGTATGAGCACTGCTGCTCTCCCACATGCAGACAGAGAAAGGTGAATCTTAAGCAGAAACAGACCATAGATGTTTGTGAGGCGACTAAGCTTGAATCCACATTTTCGGTCAAACCATGCGAACACATCGTCAGTATAAGGCATCGCGTGGTGACGAATGTATGGAGGATTAGCGACAATGGCGTCAAACTTATCTTCAAACTGGTCAGTCACAAAGTCAACCTGTCTTATGACGGGAGGCTGGAATCCCAGAGCCTTAGCACTCATCCTCGCTACCTCTGCAATTACCCGGTCGGTTTCGTAGCCAACGACAGTAGCCAAGCCCTTGCCTCTCTGTTCTGTTTGGATGAGTGCAGCTCGTATGAATATTCCTGTCCCTAAGCTTGGGTCAAGTAGAGACTGTGCTCCCCTATCCAATACCCAATTCACCATCAACTCAGCAACTGGAGGGGGAGTAAAGAACTGCCCCTTGGCTTTGCGGTAGTCGTAAGGCACTTCACTGGCATAAAGACCTTCAAGAGCATCACAACTTGGGTCAGCGACATTGATGTCAGATTGTAAGAGCTGTCTGGTTTTCTCCAGGAGATGACTTGCCCACTCAGGGGTTGTTACTTGACTGGTGATATCATCTAGATGCGTTTGTGTACCCTGTAACGTCACTCTCCGTGATATTGCAAACCTGTGACTTCTTGACACCTTCAAACTTATTTAAGTTAGCTTTCGTTGTGTTTTGACCACGTCTAATTGCAACCCTATGTTTATCATGATAACCTATATTGGGATATTCGTCAAGGCCTATATTTCATGCGCTTCAATAATATCCCATGTGTGACACGAACATTTACCCAAAAATATTGCCGTCGTATAATAGCAGTATACATCTCCCTGCAAGATTTAGTAAAGTAAGAATGCAGATGACAAACCACGACCTTGCTCTACTGATTCCGTCGCGTCCTGCTTCCATTGCCGATGATTTTTTCAAGTTTCAGCGCCGTCATGGTAGTGTTCTATGGTGGTCTCGAAGTCGCATAGCACGCTCTTTTGAGGTGCCGATTACGGGCTATATATATCAGGAAGGGCGGATTCGTTATCGGCTGAAAGTGGCGGAGATTTTAAATAAGGCGCCAGAATGGGCAGAATCTGCAGTGCCTGAAGAGTACAGAGCACGCTTAAGATCGGAACTCAAAGAAGCGCACAGCTTTCTCAAAATAGTCGCTTTCGAAAGACTGGAGCATACCCTTCCATTAAACGATTTCGTTACCGGGTCTGGAAAAGAACTACGGGCGGCACCGCGTCGCACAATCTATGTCTTAAGAAAGACTTGATTGTAGATTCGCAGCGAGGTGGATAAGGGGGCATTGAATTCCAGGGACACCATACCAATTAGGCCTACTACAAATTAGGCATTATTTACCGGAGTACCTGTATTGCTTATGCTCAGTAATGAGTCTCCTTCCCGTAAATGTGTCTTTACCGTTTTCTTTTACCCATACCTTCGTGCATTTTAGTATCATAGGCGCGAACCTGCCGTGAAAGTGTGCTATAATTATTTTACCATTATGATTTATGTGCATTTGAAGAACCAAGGAGGCGACTGTGAAAACTAAGAAGGATGGAATACCCAACGCATTTAATCCCTATAAACAGGAAGAAGTCAATTTGATATTGACTTTGGCTCCCACCCATGCCAACGTCAAAAACCTGGCCAAATCCCTGGGACGCACTACCGATGCTATATATACCGTCTATCGACTCGCCTATAGCCGCAGATGGCTAAAAGATACCCTGAGCGGTATGGGAGATGCTCAAGACAATATAGCTACCAAAATAGCACGAGCGAAGAAAAAACTTGGTATTTTTGCAGGTCACGAAGCTAAGTAGACAGCAATACCAATGTCCCAAATCATTGGTACTTCAATAGACCGAGCGAATTCTATGGACACCACATACCAATCAGACCTACCACAAATCAGGTATTATTCCCCCCAGAATATACATATGGCTAGCTCCTAAACACAAGACGCTCTTAATATACACAAGCTGGACCATATCAAACATGATATAATGAATATGTAATACCGAGACAGGGAGGCTAAGACTCATGACTATTCCAGTTTTTCAACAAATAATGCTTCCTTTACTTCAACTCTTAGAAGATAGACAGGAGCATTCGCTGCGGCAAGTTATTGATTCATTAAGTAACCAGTTCAACCTCACTCAAGAGGAGCAGCATGAACTCTTGCCAAGCGGGAAGCAGGCGATCTTTGATAATCGGGTTGGGTGGGCTCGGACACATCTGAAGAAAGCAGGCTTGATTGAGTCGACACGACGAGGGTTCTTCCGCATAACTGATAGAGGATTACAGGTATTAAATCAGAAACCAACGAAGATTGATGTGAAATTCCTTAACCAGTTCGAGGAGTTCAGAGAATTTCGAGCCATTAGGCGCGAAAAACCAACGGAATTGGATGAGGAGGAGCCAGAAACAACACCTGAAGAAGCGCTGGCGAATGTCTACCAAGATCTGAAAAATAATCTTGCTAGTGAACTTCTTCAGCAGCTTAAAGCAAGTTCTCCCAGGCAGTTTGAGAATATAGTCATAGACCTTCTGGTTGCGATGGGATACGGGGGAAGTCGCAAAGAAGCTGCCAAAGCAATAGGCAGAGGTGGCGATGAAGGGATTGACGGCATTATCAATGAAGATCGATTGGGCCTGGATGTTATTTACGTACAGGCTAAAAAATGGGAGAGCACTACTGTAGGACGACCAGAAATTCAAAAATTTGCCGGCGCTTTACAAGGACAACATGCAAGGAAAGGCATCTTCATAACAACTTCAAACTTCTCAAAAGAAGCTGCCGATTTCGCATCTCGGGTGGACAATAAGATTATTTTGCTTGACGGCGACACCCTAGTACAATATATGATCGATCACAATATTGGTGTGACCCCTTCTGTTAATTATGAGGTCAAGAAAATAGATTTGGATTATTTTACTGAGGAATAGTTATGGCAAATTCCAGGGACACCATACCAATCAGGCCTGCTACAAATCAGGTATTATTTCCCAGAATAACAATGGTCCGCAGCGATGAATCCAAACGTTGTATAATGGGTATAAGTAAATCCAACGCCAGGATATAGTAAGTCATGCCTGATATTCGGATAGAACTACCAGGAGCACAATTTAGAAGAGCATATCTTCTCTATGTGATCGAGATTTATCACGGTAAGGAACAGTATTTCTATGTTGGGCAAACTGGTGATAATAACTATGTTACTGCTAGGCCAGCTTTCAGACGATTATCGGGACATCTGGAGGATACCGGACAGAGCACACAGAACCAAGTATACCGATATATTGCGATAAATATTCTTGGTCATAGAGAAGCTACTTCCAAGGCTCCTTTTCCCGAAGCGGTAAAACAAGATGTAGAAGATTTCCTTGTAGACTCTAATGTGCTAATGCATATCTATAAAGTAAAACCTTTTAAGCCCGGTGTTTCTCGTAATAATCATCTGAGAGAAGTTAAGAATATTAGGCTCATGGAGAAATATGTCATGGTCTCGTTTCTTGAGGCGGGAAGGTTATTGATGAACAAGAAGATTGTGAAACCTAGAGGTGCTTGCCCATATCCGAAATTGCTAACCCGGATTAAATCGGATTTTGATCTCAAGTAACTGAGATGTCAAACTGAATTCCAAGGACACCATACCAATTAGGCCTATTACAAATTAGGTATTATGTCCCAGAATACCTTCCCACAGACAGAACGTCAGTAACTATATTTTTCTCTCCTACCCTGCTCAGCAGCTATTTCCGCAAACTGCCGCCACTCCAATGTATGGCCAAAAACATGATCTGCAGGAACCCAATGTATATTGCCTTGGCTAATCCTTAATTCCCCTAGTTTTGAACCATCTTCTCTCACCTCGAAAAAAATGTCATTACCACCAATTAGAAGGCGTGGCATTCTTATAAGTGTCACATCATGTGTAGCCATTTTATCCCTCCTTTAAGATTTGATTATTCAGCAAATTCCAAATTCCACGGACACCATACCAATTAAGCCTACTACGACAAGTGAACAATCACTCGAGACTTTCTCGCATTCTAACATCACGCAAGAATACCGGTCAACGAAGTCAGGCACATTCCGAATTCCCGGGACACCATACCAATTAGGCCTCCTACAAATCAGGTATTATGTCCCCAGAACACCCCACTTTCCGTTCAGAAGTCCTAGAAGATGTGAAAAGTTTCTTTCGGAGCCTACATCGAGACTTGATGCAATTTCTTAGTAGATCCGAAAAACCTCGACAGCCTAAGTGACTACACCAAACCCGTCAGATTGTGTGAAAACTCCCTTCTTCTCAACTTAGGGGGAAAATCCTGGTAGCAACTAACGATGGGCGGCGACAGCAGTCTTTTTCCCTAGGGTTTTGCGTTGGAGCATTTCTTTCTTGGCAATGTCGTGCCGGATATGGCAATCGCCACTAACATGCAAAGTAGCCTGTTCCACCAGTGCTTCTGCTTCTTCCACAGAGTCGCCAATGCCTACCAAAGCAATCGACCTAGACGATGTCGTGAGGAATACATCTTCCTCCTGGCCCTGGTCAACTTTGGCAAAGAAGATTCTTACGCCCAACGACTGAATTTTGGGTATGTCCAGCTTTATGGGCACCCCCACCTTGGGCTCAAACCCATATTCTGGTGGCGTTATATACTTGCACACGGTTGCTTTTCTTGCAAAGTTCAAATCTATTTGTCGCAGTGTACCGCCTACGATGGCTCGACACACATCCACAAAATCATTTTCTAGTAATGGCAGCACGTTTACGGCTTCTGGATCTCCGAACCGAGCATTCATCTCAATAAGTTTGATACCTCTATCGGTAACCATGAACTGCCCATAAAGAATCCCCTGATATCGCATCCCCTCTGCTCTCAGCGCGCGAACAACCAGACGTAGAATCTCACATGCATCATCTGACTCCTTCCGTGTTACAAAAGGTAGTAGACCGTCAGGTTCCGAATACGACCCCATCCCTCCAGTGTTCGGCCCTATATCTCCTTCACGTGCCCGTTTAAAGTCTTGTACAAGGGGCATGGGCAAGACCGTCTCACCATCTACGAAGGCTTGCAGCGTGAATTCTTCACCAATAAGTCGCTCCTCAACAATTAAACCATCTGCACCGCCAATCTCCTCGTGGATAACCTTCTCGCCATACGCGATTGCTTCCTCGACGGAGCCAAAGTGTTCACCCATTACCTTGACTCCTTTGCCTGCGGTTAGCCCCACTGGCTTCAACGCATAATCGCGAGAGGAAGACAAGAGGAATTTTCTAAGAGAATTGACATCTGTAAAGTGGCGGTATTCCACTTGGCCCTGAATGCCGTGCTTACGCATGAGATCCCGAGCGAATAGCTTCGATGTTTCGACTCGGGCAGCGTCCCAACATGGACCTACTGTCGGAATACCAATGTCAGCTAATGCGTCCGGCAACCCCACGTCTAGTGAGTCCTCAAGCCCTATGACCGCAAGGTCGACACCATGGTGCTTGGCCCATTCTATTATCAATTCTACTTCAGTTTCCTTATACCCTTCGAACTGGCAAGCCAGCCTAGCTAGTCCAGGATTGTAATTGTGGCTGACAACAAATAAATTGACCTTCTTCCTACGGCACAAGGCTTCACCAATAGCATGTTCCCGTGCCCCACCTCCTACTAGCAGAATCTTAGGATGACCTTTCTTCGTTATCATTCTCGGGTCACCTCCGTTACTATTTGCATTCTACTCGTTTAGCTCAGAGTCAACTTAGACTTAAGCCTTGCTTGTACTGTATGTGCTACTTTCATCTCCGCATTAAAAGTCATGACTTAACTTTAGACCCGGGAATCCTTCGCTGACATCGGCAACTCTGGTTGAACACCGCGGCTTTTTTCATATTCAGGCAAATACTTTTCAAGAACATCAGAAACAGTCCTCGAAACTGGAATACTGGTTTGTTTCTTGATGTTCAAAAGTCGTTCTTTCAGCGTATGCTCTACAGAAAGTTGCAAATGTACTATCACATCTATCTCCCTTTACTCCATGCTTTATCAATACTGATAAAGCTGTACTGAATAAGCTGTACAGGTCATTATTGATCATTATTGATTCTATCACTTCATGCAACCATTGTCAAGTACCAGTGCTCCCATTTCAAGGAACTTCAGCTACTTCGTACCCTATCTAATAATTGGTGCATAATGAGCAGCCACGGGTCGATATCTGAAGGCTTTCGGAACATAATGGCGTTCTTCAAAGGTGCCCTTGCTGGGATATCAGTCCCAAAATCGTATTGTACGCCAACAACAATCTCTGTGTTTTCTTCGATAAAGCAAAGGAGTTCCTGACATTTTTGTTGTGCAACGTCAGCATCAAGAATAACTAAGCCCCAAGAGCCCACAGAGTTTTGAGTAACTTCTCTCAAGGCTTCTGGCGTCTCGACATAAAAAATCGCTCCCACCCGTTCTGGCATGTACCTCACTATTCGATCTTGGAACCAATCCGAATGAATTGGATCACGGAAGAAGATCATGACATCCTTGCGAACCTCTTTGCCCGATGACTGATTTCCCTCAAGGCCGCTTGTCAAGTAACACTCAGGACAGATCAACTGACCGACTGGTATATCAACTCTACAATCCGGACACTGTTCCGGCATTACTAGTACCCCCTTCCCACTGTCTACTGTAGAGAATTGCAAAGAATTCTAATCCTCTCAATAACCGACTGTCAAATCTTCCACATCTGGAGCGAATCCCAGGGACACCATACCAATTAGGCCCGCTACAAATCAAATATTATGTCCCCAGAATAAACTAGGCCAAGAGATCCAATTTCCGTGAAGTAGGCCGTGATATAATGCCCACCACGAGGGACGAAAGTGGCTAGGAAGCTTTCCGGAGTGCTTATTGGCACCGCAGGAGTCTATTACGTAGCCTCTGAGCTTGCTGCCAGAGAATTCCATGCCGCAGTAACTTATGGCAATGCTCCCACCGTTGATATTCTGGTTGGCAGACTAGACGGCGCGGCTACGCTTTCACTACAAGTGAAGACATCGCACTGGGCACTCCGAACTCGCGGTAGAGGTGCCGCCAAGTCGCCACATCACTATGAATGGGATGTAGGGAAAAAATCAGCCACATTGCATCGCCCCGACCTGTTCTTTGCCTTTGTAGATTTGAAAACGGGATCGGATGAGAAACCAGATGTCTTCATCGTCCCGTCTAAGGTCGTTTTTGAGGCTTTTGATAACCCATATTTCAAATCTGATAAGCGTAGACGCTGGCGCTGGCATCCTGGCACCAAGAACGTCGAGAGGTTCAAAAACAACTGGAAGATACTTGACGCGTTCCTACGCGAAAAGACCGGAGAGTCTTGAGGACGGGAATTCCAGGGACACCATACCAATCAGGCCTACGACAAATCAGGCATTATGTCCCCGGAATACCAAGACAGAACGGCCTCTGAACTCAGTTGCTCGTGTTTTTCAACATGTTCATAACACATGTTTCACGCAACTACTTTACTTCGTGGCTTCACCTTCCTGAAGTTCAGAAACCTTTTGCCGCGCTCGGCGAGTAGAAAACGGCCGTCTTTCCCAATGGCCTTCAAACAATCTGCTACTCCCCCACCCAGAACCGACAAAATACAGTCTGGCTTTAGCACTCTATGTAGCTCATCCAATAGCCCTTGCTTATCCTTTACAAGATAGAAAGTGCGATACAACAAGACTACATCAACATTCTCATCTGGCAATCCAGTATCCCTATCTGATAGTATTGTCCTGACATTGGGCAAACCCTCTTTAGCTACCTTTTTCTTAACCGCTTCAATGGCTAGGGGGTGCATGTCCAGAGCATATACGTTTCCATTGTCTCCAATCATCCTAGCCGCAGCGATAGTGAAATGCCCAGAGCCGCAACCAAAGTCCAAAACAGTCTGACCTCCACGAACACCAGATTTCTGCAACTGCCTGCTCAGATTCATGACTTTGTAGAATACCGCTGCTGTAAGCGAAATCATCTTGAACATCGTGTTCGACATCGGCTTTTGTCTGCCACTTCGCTCGTTCATGCTTGGTAGCCCTCCAACTTCATCTTCACATACGTTAGATATCTCAGAGTTTAACCCCCTGCTGATATGTGGTCAATAGTGGCCCAACCAAAGCTGTTGGTGAAGAATCAACATCCGAAAATTCCAGGGACACCGTACCAATCAAACCTGCTACAAATCAGAAATTAGGTCGCATAGTATTGTACTCGAAGTAATGCTTCATTCACCCGCTCATTTTGGGGGGGCTTCTCAGGTTTGCGATTATTCGAGCTAATGGGGTCCACAGCCCCGGTCAACCATTCGGGGAAGAAGTGACATTTTCCCCTTGTTCAAATGAAGAATTCATGCTAATTTCTGTTTGAAACCCGTGTGCTACCCTGACAAATTAGGTCCCGCAGCGACGGCCAGGGCAGGCGAGACTTAGTAAGGGATCGCCCCCTGCCTCATTTCTGGTCCAGGTCTTTTATGAGTTCATCGACGGAGTCAAAGGTCTTGACGCGCCCGGCCTTAATGTCTTCGTCAGCCGCCCTCTCGCCTTCCTGCCACTTCCTCGTCCAGAAGTAAGCCTGGCTCTTATCTACCAGCTTCTTGGGTATTAACACAGCTCTCTCGTCCTCAACGTCGATCTCTACCAAATCACCTTCCTCTATTCCCAATCGTTCGCGCACTGACGCTGGCAGAGTAATCTGCCCGTGTCTGGTAACCTTGGTCGTTGGCACCTTCATCACCTCCTACGGTCGCTCCAGCGTTTCATCGTGTCGCCCAATATTGTGCAGGACAAGGGTGTCACCCTCAAGCTCGAAGGTCACCCTGAGTGAACGGCTCACCCTGGCTTCCCAGATATGTCCGGTTCCCTGCATTTTCTTCACTCTAAGGGCAGGATACCCCAGGTCGGTCGCCAGATTCCTCAGCGCCTTCCGTCCCAACTCTTTCTCTTCCTCAGTCAACTCCTGCCAGGCTCTCCTGAATCTGGCTGTCCGAGTGATTTTCATTACTGCCCTTGTCACAGTTACTAGATTAGTATATTACTATAAGCCGAAAACGTCAAGCGCGGCTCGCCCTGGAACAAAACGGTCAGGAGCCTGGGCCGACGTGATAGGCTCAATTGCACTTCAGGACAAGCTGCGCGCTCCTTCCTGGCGTCTTTGCGAGTCCCGATGCAATCGGGGCGAACGGCAGACAGCTGGCAGCCTCGAATCTCCGGTCTCCAGTCTCTAGTCTCTAGTCTCTAGTCTCTAGTCTCCAGTCTCTAGTCTCCAATCCCTAATCTCTAATCTCTAGCCCCCAGCCTCTAGTCCCTAATCGCGCCATTTTCTCCTTGTTCGAATAAAGAATTCATGTTAATCTCTGCTTAGAACTCGTGTGTTACCCTGATAAATCAAATCCCGCGGGTGAGGTTTCTCAAAACCTGACTGCAAACCAAACACAGATTAAAAGGAAGTGCGGTGGCCAGAAAGGCAACCGGAATGCCTGCAAACATGGCTTCTATTCCGGTACCCTTAGCCCTGCTGAAACATCCCAACTGTGGAACATTACCAATCTGGAAGGCGTTGACCCTGAAATAGCGTTCATTCGCGTCAAGTTACAGTCTTCTCTTCAGTACGACCCTGGTAACCGCCGCGTAATCAGAGAAGCCTCCAGATTACTTGTAAAATGGTATTCTGCAAATTACCGGTTGGACCCGACCGATCGCAACTACCTGAAAACTGTTGTCGAGAATCTTTTGGAAATTGCCTCCATGCGGCAACCCGCCAGCCCCCACGGCTCGCAAATATAAAAGGCAAACCGACGAAACGAATCGTACGTACTTTAACAACTGAATCTTCCGGAGGTAGTCGCCTTACGTATGAAAAAGGCCTGCTGAACCTCCAGGAAAAATAGCCATTTCTGCAAAACGAATCTGCCCGGCTTCCCCCATGTTCTTCCCCCTATGACCCAAATGACAACGTTTTTTGCATATATGCCCGGAATGACAGGAGTGGCCGGGGACCTGGCAATGACACGCCGGTAGGATGCGAATTCCAGGGACACCATACCAATTAGGCCTGCTACAAATCAGGTATTATGCCCCCGGAATACCGCGAAATCAGAGGCGTAGATGGTGAACTTTGGTTAAGAGTCAAACTTGAATAGGCTGATATCCACGCAAGTATCAAGCCTATTTATTGGGTCATTTCAAACTGCGACAAGGATGCTTAGCCAGCAAAAATAAGACGCCCCGAGTAACCTCACTTCCTTCACCTGCCATCGTCCAGCCTGGCCTTCGGCTTACCTTGTGCTGGCTTACTACCTGCACCTTCAGCTTTCACCAAACCCAACTCTTATGCCAGGTCCCTGCTCGGCTACTCGGGACAATATTTATACTAGCACATATATAATGCAGTTGTCAAGTCCTTGTACGTACTAGGAGGTTAGTGCCAGGTTCTCGGAATTAGCAATCCCAGGGACACCATACCAATTAGGCCTACTACAAATCAGGTATTATGCCCCCAGAATACCGATACCTAAAATAGCAGTCGCTTTTTCAATGAACCTTTCCGCTGAAGCAATAACCGCTTTCGCCCCGGATTGAGAAAATTCAGCCTCATAATCGGCAGCTTCACGGAGATTCATGGCATTGAGGAGGTCACGAACTAACTGAGCGTCTATTTTATTTTCGTCCACAAATAGCGCCTTCAAAGCTACAGCCAGACAGTAGTGGCTCTTTTCACGGTAGCCCCGGGAGTAGACAAGTGCTCTGGCAGCATGAAACATCGCATAATAGCCTTGTATAGTTGACCACTTGTAACGCTCATTTTCGTAACCGGCTTTGGCGTCCGACAGGTCACTTCTGGCGACTTGGAGTTCCTTCTTAACCAGTTTTTTGCCTCTGGCGAAGGAAACAATCTTCTTGGTTTCGAGACACTGTTTAAACTCTTGATTCACTGGCAACCCTTTCCCAGAGTACTATGCCACGTTCAACTTCTTCCATGAAAGTCCGCTCTGACTCCCCTCTCTCCAATAGCTCGACAGGCGTTATAATCACCGACTGAATATGAATATTCTCAAATCCTCTCGGGAATGTAAAACCACTGATAACATTTGACACATCTTCCTTGCTGTTCGCTACAACGAATAAATCCATATCACTCTCAGAAGTATCTGTCCCAATAGCACAACTGCCATACAGTACTATGCGGCTTGACATCTTCTTCAATCCCTCTACTAACGGTTCAATTAGCATGAGATTTATAATTTTCTTGAACTCTGCTAGGGCGGCATTAGAGGAATCAATAGAATAGAAATACATTTTCCCCTTTCTTCGGCGTGTGACAGCTCCGGTCGAATATAGCTCGTTCAATGCCCGGTTTGCTGAGCCTGTAGCTATTCCAAGCCTACGAGCCACTTCTCGTTCATAGAATTCTTGGTCTGAGAATTTCGCCAGCAGGCTCAGTACTTTTTGGTTGACTGTAACGATTAAATGAGACTGTAGCATATATTATTTGCTCCAAATAATGAGTATATACTCATTATAATGAGCGATGAGAGAGAAGTCAAGACTTACAGCGAATTCCAGAGACACCATACCAATAATTAACCCCGCATTACCTTTCCCGATAAAAAAGAAGCCCGCTTGAGCTCAATTGCCCCACCAGTATCCATAAATGGTTAGCTATATAAATGCTAACGGTTTTGTTATTATATAATCAACAGCGCTAGGGTGAGTAGCCCTGGCCCGACAGTCTCTCTTTCGAAGGGAGGCTGTTTCTTTTTGAACTGACTCCGCCGCAATATTATATCGCTTGGCCACAAATTCCAGGGACACCATACCAATCAGGCCTACCACAAATCAGGTATTATGCCCCCAGAATACCATCGCGAAAGGGGATACCCAACATACAGAGAGGGGGACAGGAAGGGTTAACTACCTTTGTGATATAATTGGAGCAAGTTCAGACCAAGTAAAGGTGGCCAAACTACCGCAGGTTAAAGGAAATAGGCTCGTTAAAGCCCTTCAAAGGAAAGGCTGGTATGTTGATAGGAGTCGTGGAAGTCACACAATTATGCGAAATGATGACAAGCCGAGCACAAAAATAGTTGTCCCTATTCATACAAGTCCAATCAAACCAGGTACTCTTTCCAATATATTGAAAAAAGCTGAAATCTCAATACAGGAATTGGAAGACCTTCTTTAGGAGGCGCGATGTTAAAATATACGGTTATTCTTATTCCAGAAGAGGAAGGGGGCTACTCGGTAGATGTCCCAGCACTCCCTGGCTGCTACACGCAGGGAGAGACCAAAAAAGAAGCCATTTCTATGGCGAAAGAAGCCATAGAGCTTTATCTGGAATCATGCCAAGCGCACAATGAACTGATTCCCCAGGAGTTCGGTATCGAGTCTCTGATTATAGCAGTGAGGGAGCCTGTTGCTTAGTCAAAGTCATTACGTCAACTAAGTCGGAAAGAACCTCATCGGCAGTTCCAGAGACACCATATCAATCAGGTCTGCTACAAATTAGGTATTATTTCCCCAGAATACCTTAAGGAGGTTTTTCACTGCACAAAAGGGCGGTTTGTTGGGTCACACAGCGATGTTTTCTCACGTACTTCGGCAAATGGATAGCCCAGATCTTGGCAGGTGAAATAGCGGCCTTGCGGACAAGGGGTTGTTTGGCCATCTACGTTTGGTGAGCATTGACAAAACTGGAGCAGCCATTTAGAGTGTCACCGGGTAGTGTGAAAGAGGGGGTAGGACAAGATGTGGGTGTATATAATCTGCGCCGGAATATGGATCGCAATTATCTTTGGA
>Ga0315543_1002667_pt1 | contig 16935 bp, 21 predicted proteins | sample SalMarSW160210MG_2_FD_203098 | JGI IMG/M metagenome (GOLD analysis project Ga0315543, IMG submission 203098) | Salt marsh sediment microbial communities from the Plum Island Ecosystem LTER, Massachusetts, United States - Salt Marsh Sediment SW1601-210 ...
GACTTGGGGACAAAAGTACCTACACTGACGTTGACCTGGGCACGCTTTCCACGTAAACGACGCCCTACGTCTCGCACGGCCTTTACCAGGCCAGCGATGGCGAGCACATCCTCCATCGTCTCCGTAGGCAATCCTATCATAAAGTACAGCTTGATGCGCAGCCACCCACTGGCATAAGCGGCTTCAGCCGTCCGCAGGAGGTCATCCGCAGTGACACTCTTGTTAATCACCTTGCGCAGGCGCTCACTGCCCACCTCAGGAGCAAAGGTCAGGCCCGTCTTGCGTATGCGCTGGATGACCTGTGCCAGTTCAACGGAGAAGGAATCCGTACGCAGAGAGGGCAGTGAAATAGAAAGGTGCCGCTCTCCGTAGCGTGTGCTCAATTCCCGCACAAGGGGCTCGATGCAGGTATAGTCACTGCTGCTCAGCGACACCAGTGCGACCTCTTCGTATCCGGTGTTGGCAAGCAGTTGATCCACTGCTTCCAGAATCTCGCCCATGGGCCGCTCACGCAGCGGACGATAGATCATTCCTGCCTGACAGAACCGACAACCCTGCGTGCAGCCGCGCATGATCTCGACCATGGCCCGATCGTGCACCGCTCTGACCAAGGGCACCACTGGCTTCGTCGGCGGCGGAGGCAATATGGAGACAATACGCTTGCGAATGCTCTCTGCAACCCTTGCCTTCACAGGCACTATGGCACATACAGTGCCATCAGAATTGTACCTGACTTTGTACAGACTGGGGACATAGACGCCAGCAATGCTTGCCGCTTGATACAGGAACTCCTCTTTCAAGTGGCCCCCTGCACTGAGGCTGTCCTTCAACTCCCCGTACAGACCGAGCAACTCCAGGAGAACTTGCTCGCCCTCCCCGATGACGAACAAATCAAAAAAGTCAGCCAGCGGCTCGGCGTTGTATGTACAGCTACCCCCGCCGATAATCAGGGGCCACGTCTCGTCCGTACGCTGCGAAGCTAACAGGGGGATAGCGGCCAGGTCGAGCATATTCAGCACATTGGAGTAGTTCAACTCGTACTGAAGGCTGAACCCGATAAAGTCGAACTCACGGAGAGGGTGGCGCGATTCGAGTGAGAACAAGGGCAGTGCAGCCTCGCGCATTGCGCGTTCCATATCAAGCCAAGGCGCGTAGACGCGCTCGGCCAACACGTCATGCTCCTGGTTCAAGATTTCATAGAGGATGGCCAGCCCCAGATTGGACATGCCCACTTCGTACACATCAGGATAGGCCAGAGCGATCTTGACCCTGGCCTGTGACCAATCTTTGCTGACGCTGTTCCATTCGTGCCCTGTGTAGCGGGCTGGCTTGCTCACAGCAGGCAGGATCGAATCCAGAAGCGCTGCGGAGATCATTCGTCCTCTACATCGGGGATGACCCGTATCAGGACCCGCCGACGACGTGGGCCGTCAAACTCGGCCAGGAAGATGCCCTGCCAAGTACCTAGCACCAGCTTCCCTGCTTCCACAAACAAGGTCCCTGATGACCCAACCAGACTGGCCTTGATGTGCGCTGCCGCATTGCCCTCAGTGTGGGCATAGTTCGCTTCCCAGGGCACCAACCTATCCAGCACCGCAAGGAGATCGGCCCTTACGGATGGATCCCAATTCTCATTGACAACCAAGCCAGCCGTCGTGTGGGGCACAAAGATGCAGCATACCCCTTTCTCGACCCCACTCTTGCGAACGGTGTCCTGCACATCGGAGGTGATGTCAACTAGGTCGCTTCTCTTTGTGCTACTGACTGCAATCTCGTATTTCATTGCTCGGCTCCCCATGTTCGTTGCCTACAGGCCACCCAGTCAAGGTGGCTCCTCGTGTTTCCTCTCGTGCGTGACGAAACAGCAACACCGCATAGTATAGCACACTCACAGGGCTTTGACAACCATAGATTGGGGGCAAAGACACCCTCCCGGAGGTTGCCGGCAACGCTTTCCATCATCCGGAAGGGGCATTCAGCGTCTTATCACAACCTCCGGGAGGGTTCGCCCTGTTGACAGCGACACTGACCTAGGGTACACTGTGCACAAGCACGACGCCTGGCAGCCCAGTCAGACAGATCTCTGTCCGATAGGGGATAGCGAAGATGAATCACCCGCGCCTGATAGCCTGCTTGACTCTGGTCTTTCTCGTCGGCCTGGTCCTGGCATGTGGCATCTGCCTACCCGTTACCTCACCACTGGCCATCACCGAAGCTGCGGCTACGGACGAAACCAAAGGACTGACTGCCACTGGTACTCATCCACACACCGAGTCCTTTTATGACAAGTGGAGCCTGTCGGTAGGCGGCACCCACCTGCGGGGCGCCAACGTATACCAGCGCCGCCTCTACCCCGAGCTGGACGGCCCCACGTTGATGGGACCCGGCCCCGTCGGGCCGCCTTACACCCAGGAGGACTTGAACCGGTTGGCAGCGCTGGGTGCCAATTATGTCAATGTCTCGCATCCCGGCCTGTTCACCGAAACCCCGCCCTACATCCTGGACCAGGGTATCCAGCACAACCTGGATAACTTGCTCGACATGATTGCCAATGCCGACATGTTCGCTGTGATCAGCTTCCGCACTGGGCCAGGCCGTAGTGAGTTCACTTTCGTGATTGAGGATGTTGGAGACTGGTTCGATGAGAGTTATCTGAATGATTCCGTGTGGCAGGAGCAGGCAGCGCAGGATGCATGGGCAGCGATGTGGCGCTACACGGCGGAGCGCTACCGCAGCAACTCCATTGTTGTCGGCTACGATCTGATGGTCGAGCCAAACTCGAACGACGCGTGGCTGGACATCTGGGACCCAGAAGTGTTCTACGCGACTTATGCTGGCACCTTGTACGATTGGAACTAGTTCTACCCGCACATCAGCACTGCCATCCGCGAGGTGGACGCGGCGCCGATCCTGGTGGGCGGCATGGCCTACAGCGCCGTCGCGTGGCTGCCCGTAGGGCAGCCAACCGCCGACACACGCACGGTCTACACCGTGCACCAGTATGAGCCGTTTCGCTACACGCACCAGGGGTGGGATAACCTACGGTTCACCTATCCAGGCGCGTTCGATACAGATTGGGACGGCATTGACGACGAGTTCCACCGAGCCTGGTTGGATGATCTGCTCTGCACGCTCGATGCCTTTGCGGCAGCGCACGGCGTGCCGCTTGCAGTGAACGAGTTCGGCGTCATGCGCTGGGAGCCTGGCGCGGCTGAGTTCATGGACGACCAGATGGACCTGTTTGAGCAGCGCGGCATGAACTATGCGCTGTGGCTGTGGGAACTATCCTGGACAGAAGACGCGGAGGAGGTTGACGCCTTCAACTTTCGTCACGGGCCGGCCCCCCACAACCACTCCGACGTTGCATCGAGCGATTTGATTGACGTCATCGTTGAACACTGGGCACGCAACACCATACGGCCATCGTCAATGCCTGCGGCGATGATCTGTCTCCCGATAGTGTTGAACGCTGGCCCACTTTTACACCGCCGAGAATGCTGAGAAACCTCAAGAAACTCTGCGCACTCCGCGTCTCTTGGCCACCGAAGGTGCCAAGAGGCTGCGTGCTCTGCGGTGAAGAAAAGGTATCAACACTAAAGAGGGAGACCACCAAACGGGAAGACTACCCGAAAAAGGAGCATCTGCGATGAAACCATTACGTCTACTCGTGACAGTAGTCCTGGCGCTATGCTCTTGCGCCTCCACCGCACCAACCCCGTCCAGCACGGCGCAGACTCTGCCGATCCCCGCCGCCTCGCCCAGAGCCAGTGCTGCTGGCACTATCTACTACGTGGCAACTGACGGTGACAACGCCAACCCCGGCACACGAGATGCCCCCTGGGCTACACCGGGGTACGGCTCACGACAGTTGCAGCCAGGGGATACCCTGATCATTCTCGGCGGACGCTACATCTTGAGCCAGTACGACGATGACATCGTCACCCCTCCCTCCGGCACCGCCGATGCCTGGATCAGCATCAAGGGTGAAGAGGGCAGCCGTCCCCTTCTGGCCGGACGTGATGATCTGGCTTTCGGTATCGACCTGTCCGGCGCGAGTTATGTAAAGATAGAGAATCTGGAGCTCACTCACGATGACCAGGCCAGCGGCGCTGCAGTCGGCTTCCGGGATGGCATTGCAATCCTCTGGCAGCCCTCCAGTCACATCGTACTGCAGGATCTGTACGTCCACCACATTGACGAGTTCGGCCTGAACGTGCAGGACGTGGACGACCTGCAGGTGCTCAACTGCCGCTTCGAGTACTGCGGCTTCGGGGCGATAGGTGGGCCGCAGGCGGAACACGGCGGCTGGCGGAACGTGCGCATTCAAGGCTGCCAGCTCTCCTACGGCGGGCATTACTACCAGGGAGGTGACGGCTCCGACCGGCCCTACGACCGGCCTGACGGCTTTGGCATAGAGCCGTCGGCGGGGCCGATTGAGATCGTGGACACAGTCGCCGAGCACAACTATGGCGACGGCCTGGATTCCAAAGCAGCCAACACAACCTTCCGCCGCTGCATCGTGGCCAACAACTCCTGTGATGGAGTCAAGCTCTGGGGTGACAACAGCAGAGTGGAGAACACCCTCATCTACGGACGCGGTGACGGGGATTCCGACGTAACTCCCTGGGCCGCCATCGTAATTGGCACCGAGACGGTCAACGCCCGCTTTGATATCATTAACGTCACGGTGGATGATACGTTGGGCCACAACTATATCATGTACGTGCAGTACGATGCCCCTGACCTTCCCATCAACCTCACAGTGAAAAACACCGTCTTCCGCAGCGTTGGGCCAAGCTCTCACATCTTTATCGGGCGAGCGACCCATCTGACGGCTGAGCACAACCTGTTCTACTTCCCGCAGTGCGAGTTGGTTCTTGAGCACGGTGACAACGACTACACCGCTGCCAACATCGGCACGCTGGGAAGCGGCAACCTGTACGGCGATCCGCTCTTTGTCGCACCGGCCTGGGGAGAGGATGGGGATTACCACCTGCGGGAGGGCAGCCCGGCCATAGACGCCGGCTCCGCCGACGGTGCACCCTCGGATGACCTCGAAGGCCGCCCGCGTGACGCCGCGCCTGACATCGGGGCTTATGAGCGCTGGGCACCGGTCTCGTGGCTCTACCTGCCGATGTGTGCTCAAGACGTATGAGGCGCAGCGAGCGTTGAGCGCACCTGTTCGAACCGCAGAGCAATTGGAAGTATCTCTGCGGCCTCCCTCGCCTTGGCGGCCTTGTCTCGGCGACAAGACGAGGCGAGACAAGGTGCGCTCTCTGGGGTGAATTCTGCTGGGCGCCACAAGTGCAGTTGACAGCCCCGCTGACCTGGGCTATAGTGTGCATGACTGCAGAGGATGCCGCCAGTGAGTGACATACTCGGTGCTGCGTATACCAGTGGCTTAGGCGTAATGCCCCAGGTTGAGGTTCTATGAAAAGCAAAGCGATGCTAACAGACTATTTCAGAGCTATCACCGGCGTCGCCGCTCGGGGGGACGCCCGGGAGGAGAGCTTTTACTCGTGTTTGGAGACGCTGGAGCAGCAGTTTAGGGCGACAACCCAGTGGCTCGGACCCAAAGTCAGGGCTTGCGCTACGAACCCAAAGAAGAGCGCATCTACATCAACGAGACCCAGTGTTTCGAGCCGATTCCCCTGGAGCTGTGGGAGTACCAGATCGGCGGCTATCAGGTGCTGGCCAAGTGGCTCAAGGACCGCCGGGAACGACGGCTCACGTTGGAAGAGATCAAACCCTACTGCCGCGTCGTGACAGCAATTCAGCGCACTGCCGCCTTGCAGGAAGAAGTGGATGCCCTGTATCCATAAGCCGAGACGCGAATCGTCGAGATAGTGGATGGCACGTGACACGTCAAGGGCACCACGGCTACCAAAGCATTTAGGGTTGACTTCGTTACGGGGCTCCGTCCACGTCGCGCCTTCACAATTTGTAAGCCGCAAAAACTTAGTCCCGATCTCTAATCCCCCGAAAGGGGAGAAGGAGATCAGGGAAGGAGGAAAGGAAATGTTTGAGCAAACAAGAGCGAGGATGCCAAGAATCTCCATTTCTCGACTACTGCTGGTGCCCGTCGTGCTTGTGGTAATCATGGGCTTTTTCGGCTCGACTACTACCATCGACGCTGGCACTGTCGGGGTAGTGAAGAGGTTGGGTAGAGTGACCGGTCAGGTACTGGATCCGGGCTTTCACGTCATCCTCCCCTTCATTGACCGGGTGGTGATCTACAACACCAAGGACATCATCTACGAGACCACCCCCGTCGACAAGCAGGCTGCTTCGAAGGCCAACTACATTGACTATCCGGTGGACACCACCACTGAGGACGGGCAACAGGTTAACATCTGTTACTCCATCCGCTTCAGGGTAAAGAGATCTGAGGCGCCCCGGATTGCTCAGGAACTTGGCGACGAGGCAGCGGTTGTGGAGAAGGTCGTGAAATTCCACTCCCGAGTTCTTTGTCGTCAAATCCCAAGGAAATACAAAGCCTCGGAGCTGTACACAGGGGACATCACTGTTGTACAAGACGAAATTCTTCAACAGATGCGTCCTCTTTTCGAAGCCAAGGGCTTAGTGCTTGACTCTCTCGGCATCCGTGAGATCACCTTCTCCTCTGACTATATCGACGCCATCGAACAAAAGCAGATCGAAAAGGAGCAGGTCATCACGGAGCAGTACCGAGCCGAACAAGCCAAGTACCGCAAGGAAGCCACTATCACCGAGGCGGAAGGTGAAGCCGAGTCCATCAGGATCATGGGTGCAGCCCTCAGAGAAAGCCCAGACATGGTTCAGTTGGAGTTCGTCAGGTCCCTGCGCGACCCAGAATCCAAGGTCAAGGTCATGGTAGTTCCTGGTGAAGGAGTTCTTCCCCTTCTGTACCTTGGAACTACTGTAGAGGGTGAGTAGCCCCATTTGCCCGCCGCAGAGTTGAAAGGCAGGTAAGACTACGCTGCCTGGCAGGCGGGTTACGGTATCCGCGCGCGACGGACGTCGTAACCCGCCAAGACGCTAGACTCGATGCCGGGCCAAAAAGAGGCAGAGGAGAAGATGCCTGAATACATCCTCGTTCACGATGTGCGCAGCGGTGGAAATAAGGCAGTTCTGGTGCACCTAAAGGGGGGGCGTGGAAGAACCTTCGAGCCCTATGAGACTCACTATCCAGAGTCCGGCTGGGCGGAGCAGGAGCCCGAGGATTGGTGGCGGGCCATCGCCCTCACCACGAGGCGCCTCCTCGAGAAGACAGCCGTGCAACCGAACAGGCGCGTTCCGTGATGCGGAAATCTGCAAGTGCGCGCAGCCTCGCCAAAAAGAGGGCGACCGTTCGTGCTCTGCATGCCCTGCTGGCGACCGCCACGACGGGGGACGCTTCGCACGAGAGGAGTTACGCCGTTGCCTTTGCCAAGGGCGGATTTCACCGCAGAGCACGCCGAGAACGCAGAGGAACTACAAGTATCTCTGCGGCCTCTGCGTCTCTGCGGTGAGTTCTGTTAGGCGCCATAAGTGCAGTTGACAGCCCCGCTGACCTGGGCTATAGTGTGCATAACTGCAAAGGATGCCCCTAGCGAGTGATGTACGTGGTGCTACGCATACTTACAAGTCAGCCGCAATGCCAAAGCAGCAAGGAGGCACAATGACTGACCAGTCCCCTCCCGGTAAGATAGACGCGCCTATCGAGGCGGAGATCAGCGGGCAGGTTGCTGTCGGGAATAGCATCATGCAGATCGAGCACCTCCACGGCAATGTGGTCAACGTAGCCACGCCCGAGCAGCAGCCCCAGGTTCGCCCCCGCCCCACCCCCATCTCTCTGCGCCCGCGTCCCTTTCCCGGCCTGCTGGACCGGGAAGCAGAGGTTGGCGCTGCAAGCGCTGCCCTCCAGTCCGCCCTGCCGGTGCAGTTCTACGCTCAGGCGGGGTTCGGCAAGGCGGTCCTCCCGCGCGACCTGGAGGCAGCACTGCTGAGCTAGGTCTGGCATAAGGAAGGCGGCATCAGGTATCTCGGCGAGACAATGTTACGCCCACCTTATCAACTCAAGGCGGGCCCCGTCGACCGTTGGTTTACATCGTTGGAACTGCTATCGCTCTTTCCGAGCTGGCCAGGCTTCGCGAAGGATGCGATCCAATGGCTCTGGAATCAGCGCAGTCCCGAAGGATTCTGGGACTTTGGCCCAAGGCCGACCTCCTCTGTCGCTCTTCGCCTATCCGAGAGCTGGCGGAGGAAAGCGGCACGACGATTTGACTGGACTACACGAGTTCTTGTGCTCCTGTGGCGCTTCCACGCCAACAGTCGCTCACAAGCGGCGAACGAATCAAGATGGCTGAGATCCAGCCAGGCTTCAGCGCCGGTGGTCTAGCAAGTCGCCGCAGAGCGCCCTGTACTTGGCCGTACAGCCCTGGCCCAAAGGGGACAGTCGCCTACCGCTCCTTCTGTCGCGGTGGCTCATCTCTTCGTGGAGCTGCGTTGAAACCCAAATGGGGGTGGAAGGTTTGAAGATGCAAGCAAAAGATGAAACCGAAAAGGGATTCACGTCACGAAGCAGAGGCTGGCCTGCTCACGGTTGGCTCGGACTAGGGTTGGTAGTCGTTTTCTGGATTCTGAACTGGTCACTGTCCGGTCCACGCACGCACTGGGGCTTTTTCCCAATGTGGTTAGGGTACTGTCTCACAGTTGACGCGCTGGTTTTTACTCGCAAGGGCAACTCACTGTTAACACGTAACCCTGCCGGCTACGTGGGGCTCTTTATCGTCTCAGTCCCGGCTTGGTGGCTCTTTGAGCTCATTAACTGGCGCACGCAAAATTGGTACTACGAGGGTAGGCAATGCCTCACCGATCTTCAATACCTTGTGCTGTCTTCTCTGAGCTTTTCGACGGTTATGCCAGCCGTATTTGGCACAGCAGAGTTGGTCAGCACTTTCGACTGGCTTAAACGAATCAAGCGTGGCCCGCTGATTGTCCCGAAGCCAGCCACGTTGCTTGCTCTCTTTGCCACCGGTTGTCTGATGTTGGCCTTGCTACTACTCTGGCCACTTTATTTCTTCCCTTTTGTCTGGATATCAGTCTATTTCATGCTGGACACGCTCAATGTTTGGCTGGGGAATCGCTCGCTGATCCAGTACACTGCCGAGGGCGATTGGCGACCAGTGTTGGCCTTGTGGGTTGGTTGCCTGATTTGTGGCTTCTTCTGGGAGATGTGGAACTTTAATTCTTATCCCAAGTGGGTGTATCAAGTGCCATTCGTTGATTTTCTGCACGTTTTTGAAATGCCCCTACTAGGTTATGGCGGCTACTTACCATTCTCATTGGAACTATTCGCTCTATATCATTTGATTATGGGGTTGCTCAAGCCGGGCAAGATGCAGGGTTTTCTCCAAGTTTCGCCTGATGCGCCGTAATTAATCTCTTGTGCAGGTTTTGCCTAATCCCGCGATCCGCATCAAGCGGCGCAGAGGGGGCGAACAGCCGCCCTGTCGCGCAGGGTTCCAACGGCTCTTTTCATTCGCACGTTGTTTCTTGTTGCGGCTGGCGTCGCAGACTCTGCACGGCTGAGCCCGCGGCTGTTGAGAGGCACTTGCGGTAGTACGACAGTAGCTCACAAAAAGAGGAGCAACCTTAATGACCAATATGCAACGCGACTGGGGAGAGTTCTCTCTGCTCTTGATCGATGTGCAGCAGGATTTCTGGCCGGAGCAACTGGCCGAGAGCTTCCCCCGCTTTCCCGCGAACATTGCCCGGCTCTTGACCTTGTGCCGGACCGAAGGCATAGACATTGTCCATCTTCGTGCCAGCTTTGAGCCAGACATGTCTGATTGGATGCTGAAGTACAAACTGCGCGGGCGCATTCCCTGCGTGCGGGGGACGGCAGGAGTAGAGACGTTGCCTTTCGCGCTTGACAATCCTGGCGAAACCGTCATTATTAAGCAAACATTCGACGGCTTCCACAGCCCACAGCTTCTGCCGTATCTGCGGCAAAAACAGAAGCGATTTGTGCTGACTGCTGGGTTGATCACTTCGGTCTGCGTGCTCTTTACCACCGTCTCGGCTGCCCAGAATGGCTTTCTGGCCGCCGTTGTTGAGGATTGCTGCGCTGACCAGCCAGACGCGCACGAGCAAACGCTGGACAGGTACAGATTCATCTTCGACCGGACAACTGTAGACCTGATTCCTGACCAATATCCCGAATGGCTGGCCGCCCTGAACAAGCTGGACGAGTTAGAATCGGTCGCATCCTGACCAGGCCGAACTCTGCACGCTTGCGTGGACGACGCGCCGAGGAGCAGCCATGAGAGATGCAACACTGTGTTTTCTGCTACGGGGGAATCGGCCTGATGAGATCCTCTTGGGGTTCAAGAAGGTCGGCTTGGGCGCAGGAAAGTACGGCGGCTTTGGTGGAAAGGTTGAAGCACACGAAACGGTAGCAGCGGCCGCCGTCAGAGAACTGGAAGAAGAAACAGGGCTCAAGGTCTTTGAAAAGGACCTCCAGTGGATAGGCCACTTGACCTTTCTGTTTCCCGCCAACCCTGCGTGGAGTCAAGTGGTGGACGTGTTTCTGGTTACAAGGTGGGATGGCATTCCGGTGGAAAGCAGAGAGATGACGCCGGCCTGGTTTGCGATGGACGACATCCCGTTTGAGCGCATGTGGCAAGACGTCCCCCATTGGCTCCCGCACGTCCTCGCCGGGAAGCGTGTGCGGGCCAGCTTTACGTTCAAAGAGGACAACGAAACTGTTGATCAACTGCAGATGGAAGCGTGGGGTGGCAATGATCAGGAGAGAACTGAAAAGAGACAGAATAGCAATAAAGTAAATGGATAAAGAGGACGTCAATAGGGTTGGAGAGATAGGGTCTACGTCAGATTGGGGACAAGTTTTCGGTGCATGAGTGCCTATGGCTCGTTCCACCGCCGCCCAGGCAACTCAGTCCACAGGAAGAGTACAACCTGACCACCTTCGTGGCGGCGCCAAAGATGCGATAGTCCCCGTCTCCCAGCCAGTAGAGACGTTGCATGCGAAGTCCCGCGATCTGTTTTGCGGGGCAACGTCTCTACATTAGCCACGTGCCTGCCATACGACGCGGAGTGTCGTCCGCTTGGAGCGTGTGTCAGCAGCCTGGGATTGAGTTGGGTTTGTGTACATATCTCTGAAAGGGAGGAACTCGGTCGCCATGAGAATAGTACTCTGCGGTTCAAGAAGGTTCCACGACGAGATTCGCGAAGCCGCACAGAGACTTCGCGATAGTGGCCATATCGTTCTAGAACCTATACTGAATAGAAATCGGGACATCGACAACCTGCCTGCAGACTTGAAGAGATACGCTTTCCTAGGATTGACTCATCATCAGTTTGACCTGATTCGCAAAGCTGACATCTGCCTAGTATTCAACAAAGATGGCTATATGGGAAACAGCACAACAATGGAATTGGGTTTCGCAGTCGCTTGTGGATTGCCCATTTACGCATTACAAGAGGACAAAGAAGAGCCTTGCAGAAACGTCTTGTTCGACTTCGTGATTGGAAACATTGACGAGTTCATACAGGCCGTTTCGTGACTTTCCAAGGACGGGAAGGGCCAACCGCGCGTGAGCGAGGTCGTGGCGAGAGGCCCCTCAACAAGTCGCTGCGAAGCGTCTCGCCCTCTTTCGGGCGAGGCTGGGAATCGTCCCCCTGCATAGCGCCGTTCGTTGCTCGCGACGAACGGCGCTTGACGGGACGGGGGTGAATCAGGTCTAAGTGCGTAACTCCTGTCACTAAAACAATCTCAGCATTCAGTGATTGCAGTGTCTCAGTGAACTCGGTGGTTCAAGGTTCACTACCGCCGGATGGAAACCAGAGTGCCAATCTGGGCCCAGTTGTACAGTAGTTCCGCTTCCTGTGTGCCCAGCACGATGCAGCCGTAGGAGACGGGCTGGCCCAGGTAACCCGCCCACAGGGTCTGGCCGCTGGACAAGATCGGAAGGGCGTGAATGCCGTTCTCGGTCGAACCAGCCCAGTAGATGCCGAGCCAGTGGGGCATCCAGATGTCCCACGACGCGCCGTAGGCGTTAGGGATTTTGCTCTGCACGCGAAACTCGCCGCTGCGGGTATAGGAAGGCGCCTTTCCAGTGGAGGCTATGAAGGAGTAGACTAGCTGGTTCCCTTCGTACCCGTAGAGATGCTGCTCTGACAGATCAATCACAATGCGCTTGCTGCCGCGTGGTGGAGCTGGCGTAGGAACAGGCGGCGCGGCTGGAGCCGCGCCCGACAGATGCAGTACCTGCCCCACGCAGATGGCCGGTGGCTTGGCGATGCAGTTTAAGCGGGCCAGCGTGAAGGTCGAGGTGTCGAATCGCTGTGCTATCTGGCTCAAGGTGTCGCCAGGGAGCACGACGTAGGTGTCACCTGCTACCTGCGCTGGCTCCGTGCCAGGGATGAACAGCCGCTGGCCTGCGAAGATCATGCTCGGGCTTGGCAGGCCATTCGCTTGCGCAAGCGCCCATACAGTAACCCCGTGACGCAGGGCGATGCCGCTCAGCGTGTCCCCCTGCTGTACGACGTACTTGCCGCCGGTAGTGGTTGCCGGGAGTGCTGTCGTGGAGCCACTGGAATCGCACGGGATAACGAGCTGTTGACCGGCATAGATGGCGTCCGCGTTAGGCAGGCCGTTGGCCGCCACGATGGCGTCCACTGTCGTGCCGTAGCGCAGGGCGAGACGAAACAGGTTGTCGCCGGGCTGCACCAGGTGCAGGATTTGATCCTGCGCCTGAGCCTGGACCAGCGGCGCCCCAGACAACATCGCCATCAGCAAAGTGGCTATGAGGCACCAATGCAAATGTTTCATCTATCTCAGCACTCCCCAGTTACGCGCAAGGCCAGCGCACGGTTGTAGACCTGGCTTGCCGCTTCGCTGAAATCCTCCGCTGTCCATCCGGTGTATCGGCAGATTCACAGCGACCTCTCGAGCAACTTGTGCACTTCGCAGACGGCATGCGCGGTCGCCACTTGTCCCCTTTGTGCTGGGCCAAAGGGCCCAGGGCCGTACGGTCAAGTACGAGACACTTCACAGCGACTTAACGGGCAGGCTTGCCTCTCTTGTCACATCTCTTCCACTTCGCCAAGAACCGCCTCGAACCAAGCCTTGTGTTGGTCTGCGGGAAAGAACGTGATGGCGCTTCCGATGGCGCCTGCCACCATGTCGTTCTTTACCTCCTCGACGTCAATCTCCAGGATGGCAGATCCCTCGCTTGCGTTCATCTGCTCCCTTAACACTCTGGCCCGCCCTTGGATGCCCACGGCGATGTTCGGCGGGGCCACCAGGGCCACCATCACACGCCCATCGCGGCAGATGTTCTTGTAGGTGTCGTGGTAGTGCAAGGAGATCATGCGCAGCAGTTGGGGGGTGACCGCACGCACACTGCCAAAGGGTGCAGTGCGGGGACTCCCATCCGGGTCCACAGTCGCCACGATGGTAACAGGGTTGATGCCTCTGTTGGGCTTGCGCAGTGCCGTGAACACCTCTTCGGGCAGCTCAGGCATTCTGCGCCACCGAGTTTTCTTTTGCGACTCCTGACTGTCTTTCACAGTCCTGACCCCCTTTAGGCTTTGGTCTGAATAGCGCACTGCCCTTGCACAGCTTGTCGTCTTTCCCAGGCTGTGTCTTCTCTGTTTCTTCGCCCATGGTTAGCCTGCTTGACGGCTCGCAACTCAGCCACCGCGCGGTTCTCGCAGTGAAAGCTCTTGGCCCGAGACTCTGACGGAGTTGGCCCTTGTCCCCTTTGTCCTGGGCCAAAGGGCCCAGGGCTGTGTTAGCCAAGTACAGGGCTGCAGCGCGGCCCCCCGTCTCCGCTTCGCGCCGTTCGTCCCGCAGGGCCGAAGGTCCCTGACGGGAGGACGAACGGTGCGCTTCGCCGTTCGTGCTCTGCATACCCTCGCTCCGCATGCCCTCGCTCTGCATGCCCTGTGGGCGATGGGCGACGGGCGACCGCCTGACAGGGTGGGCTGCGGCCGGGTGTTAGGCAGCGCTCTGCCCCAATTGTGATTCCCTTCCGAGACGATGTCGCAGCAACCACACAAGAGCGAGCCCAGTGAATGCGCTGGGCACCGCTGCGATGACAGCAAGAAACACAGCGTATCCCACAGTCTGGGATGATACCAGCATGGCCACGACCCTGTCCACTGCGCTGGCCGCAGGCCAGCCGATGGCCCAGCCCATGCTGCTTGCCAGCACCCAGCAACCAGCCAAGGCAACGTGGCGTCGCAGAACAAGCCATTGCAGTACCCCAACCATGGCGCCGGCTACGGCAGGGCCCACAGGTCTATCTACAACATGAGCAAGTGCTCCGAACGCGGTCCATCCCACAGTGCTTACTAACATCCACCAACCAGCCCTGGGTATATGCGGCCGTAGGACGAGCCACTGCGTGATCCCGACCGCAGTGCCGAACACGGCACAGAATATGATCTCGAAGGGAGTCTTTCCCATGGCATGGGGCGCGACCCCGGTCACGGCAAGGCCCAAAGCGAAGCCCACGCCCCCGCCTATAGCGCTCATCAGAATCCACCAGAGCCAAACAATCCATCTAACCGATAGCTTTGCCTGATTACACATCACTTGAACTTTCCCCCTTTCGCCCACATCACTTCCTGATTGAGCGAGGCGCTGCCCAACTACTGATTATGCACAATCCTTCCAGCACGGTCCCCCTACCCGGGACTCATGGAGAATGCATGTCGTAGAAACACCACCTTAACAGATTATAGAGTAAATGTCCCTACAAGTCAACCCTGAACCGGCGCACAAAGTGGAAAGCGCCAACCCCTATTCGAACCGCTCAATAGGTGGAATTCCCAGCTGCGCGCAGAATTGCTGCGCATCAGCAAGATGGGTTGTGAGCCCGTCCACCTGTCTTGCGATAGGCAAGGCGAATGGGGACTCGCATACACGAATAGTGTTGCAGAGTATTCGTTTATTCGTGCAAGATTCGTGGACGGCAACCACACATCAAATCGCCAACTCACTCCCCTATCGTTTACTCACACTTAGGGTCTGAGACGAAACTCGCTTAACCTTTCACCTCGCGAATCTTCTGTTCACTGGTCACGGGCGGCCCAACGACCTCGAGTTGAGCGGTCTGGAGCGAGGTGCCCATAGACGGCTGGCGTGCGGCGCGCGACCCAGAACGGCGCAAGCCGCTGATCGGCTACAGCCACTCGTTTGGCGGTGGCTTTGCTGCGAATTCACAGTTAGCATGTTGCCGGGCCACCCGTCACCGCCTATTGACATCGCGTTGTAGCCAGTTCAATAGTGTCAAGTGTGAACCAAAGAGCGTCGCCAGGAGTTGCAGGAACGGCGATACGCCGATCATCAGTATCAGCCAACCAATAAAGCTTGCTCGGGGATCATAAAGGATCAGCGGAATCCCAAAGTCCGCAAAATCAGTACTGGGATCGAACAGCATGGGAATGCATCTCCCCCAGATTACAGTCATTACGACAAAAGTGAAGGCTGAGGTGAGTGCCGCATGCAGAAGGAGCTTCCTCAGGACCTCCCTGATCTGTCCTGTGGTAGCGATGACCATCCTCGCGATATACCATCCGACCAAGAAGCCGAGAAGTATGCAAAAGATTGGGACCCCCATTCCCATCCCAACGCAGATCGTATCAAGAACTATAAAGACCGCCAGAGCCCATCTGGGTTTCAGTGTGAAGAGTCTGTTCATCTTTCGTGTCCTCCAGCTATTTGAAGGCGTGATATGCAGTCCCCAAATCGTTGGGCACTATACCGCCTAAAGCACCGAGCTCAGCGGCTCGGGCGCGGCATTCTCTGCAGCGGGAGGCTGGGCCGCCTCTGCCGTAAGTGTGACGGTTGCGTCCGTAGACAATGTGCCAATCAATTAGAAAACCAGTGGTATCAACCGCCACTTCGTTTTCTGCATATAGGTCTGGTATTCCCCACCGAACTCAGCCAATAGCATTTCTTCCTCTTGTTGCATGCGCCATAGAAAGAGTGGTACGACCAGAATTGTCATCCCCAGAGTAACAAGGCTGCTCAGTGCAAGTCCAATGCCCGCCATACACATGATCTGGCTCAGGTAGCCTGGGTGACGCACCAAGCGCTATGGGCCGCTGGTTACCACCCGATGCCCTGATTGCATACCCAGACGCGTCGTGTACAGTCCGTGTAGTGCCCAGATGGCCGCTGCTTGCAAAGCAATGCCTGCCGCAAGGAGAAACAGCCCTGCCCAGGCCAGCGGGCCGTCGCGGGGAATGGGCCCGGCATAGCGAGCATATTCCCATGGTGGCGCAACGATGAGCATGGGTATGACGATTGCGGCCGAAAGGACGACCATCAAACGCTGTCTCTGGTCGTAAGGCGAGCGCACCCCCCGTTGCATTCCCAGAAATCTCACCAGCCACCATATCACCCACAACACCAGATGAGTCATTCCCACACGCCGCTGAATAAAGGACACTCCCCCGCCAACTACGGCGATAGTCACACAGGAAACCGCTATAAAGACGAAGCGTCCGAATAGCTGCTTGGCCACCTTCGACGTCCTTTAGCTGAACAACGGCTCGTATCTCACTCCGCGACTGGCACAAGGACATTGCGCCGCCCAACGGTCTCCGGCTCAGTGGCAGGCGGCGGAACAGACTGTCAGCCTGTCTGCCGATAGGCGGGCTCCCGCGAGGGGCTAGGCGCGCCTCTTACGACTACCTCTGCCTAAACCTCTGGACCGGTGTCCGATGGCGACGGGACACCAAACTTGGGGAGAAACCTTCCGGTACGACGCATATATGAGACATACCTTTCGCCGAAGGTCTCAATCATTGTCTGTTCCTCGTCCCCGACCCTCAACGCTATCATCGCCCCATAAAAGAGAGCCGGAACTAACGTCAAGACAAGATTAGCGCTCAGCAACCCTCCCCCGATGTAGTTCACAAAGTACGCCGTGTAAA
>Ga0315543_1002668_pt1 | contig 16922 bp, 15 predicted proteins | sample SalMarSW160210MG_2_FD_203098 | JGI IMG/M metagenome (GOLD analysis project Ga0315543, IMG submission 203098) | Salt marsh sediment microbial communities from the Plum Island Ecosystem LTER, Massachusetts, United States - Salt Marsh Sediment SW1601-210 ...
GGATAGTCGGTATCACCGCCGTAAGGCGATGTATTAAAGTCTTTGAAGTCAACGACAGCGATTCTATAATCCTTGGTATTTTCAGCGATTCTGTCAACGATATCGGAAGCTGCCGCCTTGATTGAATCCAGTACGCTGCCCATACTGCCGGTTGTGTCAATGCAGAAGACCACATCGATAGCTTGGGGGGCAGCTTGGTTTGACCCCTGTATATCGCTGTATTTAATAATAACATTTGCGGGCATATCAGTGAATGGTCCGCCATTGGTTAATGCGATTTGTGAACCATCAATACCGCTGTTTGCCCAGAATATAGTATCTTTTACGTTTATGTTGGCTGCATATGAAGCAAACAAACCGCCGCCATTGCTGTTCACATCAGATACTATATTTTCTGTTATTGTGCAGTTTTGGATTTTCGGTTCCGCATAGTATATTGCGGCAATACCGCCACCCTCTTCTATTGCCCTGTTTGCGGTAATCAGGCAGTTTTTGATTTGGGGTATTTGGATAAATGGCGTGTCGCCGTCAAAACAGATGCCTCCGCCTGTGAGCCTTGCGTAGTTTTCGGTTACAAAAGTGTCGTTGATGTCTATCAGCGAGTTGAGTGCGTATATACCGCCGCCAGTTCCGAAAAGAGCATAACCGGCATCGGTATAATAGCCTGTTTGTGTGCCGGCAATATTTCCTTTGATTATTGAATTGCTTATTGTTCCTACGCTGTCGAGAGCAAGAACGCCGCCGCCGGCCATAGAGATATTATTCGATATATTGCAGTCGCTGATATGCATATCAACAACTCCCTCACTATATATGCTGCCGCCGAGAGGTGCAGAGTTGAGGACAAAGTTGCATTCGTTGATATCGGCAGTAAATGCATACCACAGACACAACCCGCCGCCACTGCCGGTATATTCGCCCCCATAAGGTGTGATATCGATCCCTGTTAAATCCCGGTAATTGGGGTCGTCGAAATCCTGATTGTATGCAGTTCTGTTGTCCTCAAAATGACAGCCATTGAATTTGACAGATGAAGCGGTTGAACAGAATACACCTGCGCCGAGACCTGCCATGCGGTAATTTTTGCGAGGCTGTTCTTGATAACCAGACCCGGCATAACGACCGCCAACACCGCTTATGCTGCCGTAGACCGTATTTTCTGTGAAGCTACAGTTTATAAATTCTGCTGCCGATGAATTATCACAAAATGCAGCACAGCCGGTTGATGTGTACATTTTTATATCAGCCGGAGCGACAGTCGGCTCAATGGTAAGTCCCCCGTAACCTCCAAATCCTCCCGCAAAAAAGATTGGACCACCGTCTCCGCCGTTTCCGCCAATTCCACTGACTCCTATGCAATTTTCAATTTGACAGCCTGATAATACCGGAACTGAATTGCTGCAATATATTCCTGCACCTTTTACTTTTCCTGGGAGTCCGCCATTGCCACCATCGGTGTCTTCTGCACCGGTGCCGCCGTTCCCGCCAATTCCAGATATAGCAAGGCAATTTCTGACGGTAACATTCGTAAGATGTGCATTTTCTTGTCTGATACAAATGGCGGCACCTATAACATCTCCGCCGTATCCACCAATTCCGCTTGTGCCTGGTGGAAAATAATTGGCACCTGGGTCAAGCAAGTTAGCCTGATTGGAAAATCCGCTTGCACCGTTGCCGCCATCTCCGGCAACAGCAATGCAGTCTTCAATCAGAACATTCATAATGTTTGGGTTGCCGGACTGTACATAAATACCTGCGCCGCCGGCATTGCCGCCCCATCCGCCATCGCCGCCATCTGGATCCTCTAGGATATTTGGGTCACCGCCTGGGGTACCTGGGCCCGCATTGCCTCCAAAAACTCCGCAATTTCTTATAATGCAATTCTTGACATTATGGCTGCCACGAATGGTGATTGCTCCGCCAAAAAGCGATAGCGAATTGCCATTGTATGGATTATTCTGGTGGTCGGTTTGGGTCGGCCAGCCGTCCTCACCGGGAATTGGGTTCATGCCCATCGTTCCATATCCAATCAACGAGTTTATTATAGTAACGCCGTTAAGGGTGCAAGGATTAGCCGGGTTACCAGGATCACCGATAAGCACGAACCCAAGATTGGCAGGTGCTTCGCCACCGCAATCGATTACAACATTTTCGGGATGTGTAGGGTCGCCGACTACAGTAATAATTTTGTTTATGACAAAACCTGTCCCGATATAAGTGCCCTCGTGGATTCTTATCGTATCGCCGTTCTGTGCCTGATTGATTGCGTTCTGTATGCCGTTGACATCGCCAAAGACGTGTATCACCCTGCTGTAATTAAGCTCAAACGTTACAGTAACTGTCTTGTTGGCGGCGCCCATTGTAACAGTGTACGTATTCACATTCCAAGTCCCCGCAACTGGCACGCCGTCTTCTGTCCATCCCGCGACTCGATATCCCTCATTTGGTTCCGCTGTCAATTTTATCTGGGTTCCTTCAGGGAACATGCCGCTGGCGGGTGTTACCGAACCCCAACCGGGGTTGGGAGCGACACTGATGGCAAGCTGATATTGTGGTATGGCCTCAAATTCAACTGTAACGGTCTTGGCGGTATTCATTGTTACGGTGTTTGTAAGAGCCGTTGAATTATTGTCATTTGTGCCTGTCCACAGCTTGACTTTATAGCCGGCATCAGGTGTTGCTGTAAGCGGGACAATCGATCCTTCCGGCCAGTAGCTGCGTCTTGGGCTTATTAAGCCATTGCCGCCGGTAACGCTGGTATTGAGCAGATGTTTTATCGAATTAGGCTCAAATTCGACGGCGACGGTAGTATTTGTCAGAAGTGTTACACTATATGGAGTATTAGAATCATTACTTTGGGTGTATGTATTAGCATCGTTGATGTCGAATGTTTCACTGTCGCCTTTTAGCCATCGTTTTATTACGTAGCCGGGGTTAGGATGGGCGTTTATATCAATGACACTATGTTGGACGAAAGGCTGCGCATTATAGTCGTCGATTGAGCCATTGGGGTCGATAGTGAAGGTTGTAAGTTCGCACATTACTATTGAGCTGAACCTGACGACCACAGTGTGATTGGCGTCCATAATAACAATTCTTGTCTCATTGTTGTCGTCGATTTCGTTGGAATCAATAATCCATTTCTCAATGTAGTAATTCGGGTCCGATGGAGTTGCTCTAAGAAGCACTTCTGTAAACTGCTTGATGAAATTCGGGTCGTTGCCGGGGAGGTTTGAGTCTATTGTTATCGTGCCGAGATTTTCGTTGGGTTCAACAGCGATAATAAGCACGTAATTGGCATCAATGCCGCTATCGGGATAATGGAATCCCATATCGACGGTATTTGTGTCAGGGACGTTATCTGTTCTTGTGATGCTGTATTCTGTGTCAGGCATGTTTGCATCGTTGCCGTCGTCAGCCACGCCAATGCCTGCATTGACACAGTTGCTGTCGGGAGGAAACTGTCCTGCTGCTGTCTGAGTTAAATAATAATTACCGAGAGGGCCTGTTTTAAATATCGGGTTAGAACTTATGTTTCCTGTTCCGCCGTCGCCATCCTGAATGCAGGAATAGGTGGCTGTTGCACCGTATATGTCGTCGCCGTTGTCCCAGAGGATACAGTTTCTTATTGTTGGGACGCTTATGTCTGTAGCGTAGATGCCGCCGATGTTTGCATCGCCGTTGTTCCCTGCGATTGTACAGTTTGTAATTACAGGCGAGGAGCCGTCAAAGCAGTCGATAACGCCATATCCGTATGCCGTGTTTTCCGCAATAAGACAGTTTTTAATTGTCGGGTGCGATTCGCTACTGGCTTCAATAGCACTGCCGTCAAGGTAGGAGGTGTTTTTTGTTATAATACAGTTTCTAATAACAGGTGAGGAGTAGAAGCAGTCTATTGCACCGCCGTAAGCGGCAACACTGTTTGTTATTATACAGTTATTGATTGTGGGCGAAGAGTTTATTTCACATTCTATCGCGCCGCCATAATACTCGCTGCCGTTTTTGATTGTAAAACCTTCCACAACCGCAGCGGGTATTTCACCGCTATGAAAGTAGAATGCCCTGCCGAGTCCGTTGCAGTCAATGATACAGGTTGCGGGATTTTTCTTTAGGCTGTAAATTCTGATTGTTTTTCCGCCGAAGTCGAGGTCTCTATTGCCCGGCCCTGTATAAGTACCATCGGCAACGACAATTAAGTCACTACCGCTTGCGGCATTGATTGCTGCCTGTATTGTAGGATACAGGCCGGAAGGCACGTTCAGAATTGCTGCTGTTGTAAAGGTGTTTAAAAGGAATGTTACGATTAAACAAAATGTAAATTTCTTAGTCATAAATTTGCTCCATCCTGACAAATTTACATAGCCTTTTTTGAATTTTTTTACCTCGGTCATTTTTTAATACCCTGCCAAAGTTTATATTTTATGCGCATTACACAATTCAGGCTGAGTCATTATTAGGTCTGTCCGTAACCTTATTGAACTCTGTCTTCCTCACTGCCTGCCTAAAATTGCCGGCAGTGGAAACCGAGTGTCCCGCCTCCTTAAGCCCCAAACAATTCACAAATTTTATCAGGCTTTTAATCATATTGCAAGACAAAAACATCAATTTAGCTCTTTCAGCAAGCCTTTCTGGTAAAAGAAGTTCCGTTATTTATTGACAGTTGTTCAACTTGCCTGTAATTTGAGCCTACGCTTTTATAGTTTCGCAGGATATATCGGCCTGATTTTATCGTTATATAACCTGTTTGTGTTGTTGACTTTAATAGGTTGGCTATGATTAAAATTAACGAAAACTATTTAATGTTGCAATCGGGCTATCTTTTTCCTGAAATTTCCCGACGTGTCAGGGTATTTGGCGCAAAAAATCCAGATGCAAAAGTTATAAAACTGGGTATTGGCGATGTAACAGAGCCTTTAGCTCCGGCAATTATTGAAGCGATGCACCATGCCGTTGACCGAATGGGCAACAGGGATGAATTTAAGGGTTATGGCCCGGAGCAGGGCTATGATTTTCTGATTGAGGCGGTAATAGCCAATGATTATGCCAGCCGCGGCGTAAATATCGAAAATACAGAGGTTTTTGTCAGTGACGGTTCTAAATGCGACACCGGAAATTTTCAGGAAATATTCGGAATAGATAATGTCATAGCTGTTACAGACCCCGTGTATCCTGTTTATGTAGATACTAATGTAATGGCTGGCAGGACTATCGGACCTGATGGCAAAGGCTGGTATAAAGGTATAGTTTATATGCCTTGCACGCCCGATAATAATTTTGTGCCACAGCTTCCAAAAGAAAAAGTTGACCTGATATATCTCTGTTTCCCTAATAATCCAACCGGTGCTGTTGCGACAAAAGAGCAGCTCGAAAAATGGGTTGACTATGCCAAAGAAAACAAAGCGGTAATTTTATTCGATGCCGCTTATGAGGCGTTTATTTCCGATAATGTTATTCCTCACTCGATTTATGAGGTTGAGGGCGCAAAACAGGTAGCGGTTGAATTTCGCAGTTTCAGTAAAACGGCGGGTTTTACCGGACTAAGATGTGCATTTACCGTTGTGCCGAAAGAGCTGAAAGCCTGGACATCTGACGGCGAAGCAGTCGAGGTAAATCCAATATGGCACAGGAGGCACTGTACAAAATTCAACGGCGCAAGTTACATCTCGCAAGCCGCAGCGGCAGCAGTTTATACTGAGCAGGGCAAAAAACAGGTTCGCAAAATAATCGAGCTTTATATGTCCAATGCCGCGATTATTGTAGGCACACTTAAAGATATCGGTTATGAAGTTTACGGTGGTATAAATGCTCCTTACGTCTGGCTAAAAACGCCCAGCAAGATGACTTCGTGGCAATTTTTTGATTATCTGCTCGAAAGGGCAAATGTTGTCTGCACGCCCGGCAGCGGTTTTGGTGCAGCAGGCGAGGGTTTCGTAAGATTAAGCGCATTCGGCAATCCTGCAAACATTGCGGAGGCGATGGAACGCTTTAAAAAACTGTAAGGATTACAAATGTCCGATGGGATGACGGCATATATCGGCCTTGGCAGCGATCTTGGCAATAGAGAAAAGAACATAACCAAAGCTCTTGAGGCGATTGCCGCCGACAAGCATATAAAACTCTTTCGCACCAGCAGCATTACAGAGACAAAACCACTGGCCGAGAAAAAACATCGAAATTATCTCAACTGCGTTGCCCAGATTAAAACAAAGTTAAAAGCTGTCAGTCTCCTGAAAGTTTTAAAAAAGATTGAAGCAAAGCTTGGCAGAAAAGAATCAAAAGAAAAATGGTCAAGCAGGACGATTGACCTGGACATACTTTTATTCGGCAACAAGATTGTTCGAAAAAAAGAACTTGTTATACCGCACAGGCAGATGCATTTGAGGTCGTTTGTCCTGGCAGGACTTTGCGAGCTTGACGGGCAGCTTATTCATCCGGTGCTTAAGGAAAACGTCTCTGTTCTTTACAGCCGGCTGAGCGGAAGAGATTTTTATTTTGATACTGACAGGCCGCAGCCTGTTTCGGTTGCCGGTGTAATCGGTGCCGGCAAAACCACACTTGCCGAGGGTTTAAGAGATGTATTCGGCTTTAGGCTGATAAAAGAGGCTTACGACAGCAACCCGTTTTTGGCGAAGGTTTACGCGGGACAAAAGTCTCTTGCCCTTGACAGCCAGTTGTATTTTCTGCTCAGCAGGTGTGAGCAGTTAAGGCCTGATAGTTTTGTGCCGGCCGGTGTTGCGGTGAGCGATTATATAATGGATAAGGAAATGATTTACGCACGTATCTGGCTCGATGCGGTGCAGTTCGAGATATACAGGAAAATCAATGCCATGGTGAGCAAAACGGTTGCGGCCCCTTCGATAGCGATATATCTTAAACTGCCGCCGCAGAAGGCTCTTGAGCGGATAAAGGAGCGCAGCCGGCCATTCGAGCAGAGCATCGATTTGAGTTTTCTCGAAAAACTTCATATCGGATATGAAAGACTCTTTGAGACATTTAATCGTTGTCCTGTTATAATATTGGATGCCGATTCGGTTGATTTTCGACAGGAGCAGCAGATTAAACAGTTCGGCAAAAAAATTAACTATTATATCGGTCGGGATTAAATGGAAGTTGTTGAAACGATAGAGAAAATAAGAGCGATTATCTTGAAAGCCAAATCGGCAGGCAGAGCAATCGGTTTTGTCCCTACTATGGGTGCTTTGCATGAAGGCCATTTTTCGCTAATAAGAGCTGCAAAAGAGCAATGCAGTTTTGTCGTTGTCAGTATTTTTGTAAATCCCACTCAATTTGGCCCCGGCGAAGATATTGATAAATATCCCCGGCCTTTCGATGCGGATATTGAAGCCTGTAAGACTGAAGGCGTTGATGTTGTTTTTGCACCGGAAGCTATCCAGATGTATCCCCGGGAAAATCTTACGTGGGTCAACGTTGAGAAGTTAAGCATGCCTTTGTGCGGCAAAAGCCGCCCCGGGCATTTTAGAGGTGTTGCAACGATTTGCTGCAAACTTTTCAATATTGTTCAACCTGATATCGTTTTTTTCGGCCGGAAAGATGCGCAGCAGGCGATTGTTGTGCAGCGAATGGCTGCTGATTTGAATATGCCGCCCAGAATTATTGTTTGTCCGACTGTTCGTGAAATTGACGGCCTTGCGATGAGCAGCAGAAACGCATATTTAACTGCCGCACAGAGAAAAGATGCAGCTCTTGTTTATGCTGCACTGCAGGAGGTCGAAGTTTTCATCGCGGCTGGTGAGCGTAAAAGTAAGACGTTAATCAGCGAAATGGAAAAAATTCTTAAAATCAGCAGGCTGATTAAAATTGACTATATAAGTATTGTCGATGCGCAAGCGCTTGACGGGCTTGACGAGCTGAAAGGGAAGGTTTTGATTGCTATTGCCGTAAAAATCGGTCAGGCAAGACTGATTGACAATATAGTTATTGATGTTTAAAATATAGCGAGTTTTGTTTCTTAATTTTCAGGTGAAATTATGCTGATTAAGGTCTTAAAGAGCAAGATTCATCGGGCGACGGTTACGGATTCGCTGATAGATTATCCCGGCAGTATCGGGATAGATTCGGCGCTGATGGAGGCTGCCGATATTGTGCCTTATGAGCTTGTGCTTGTAGCCGATGTAAACAACGGCACCCGTCTCGAGACGTATGTTGTGTCTGAGCCGGCAGGTTCCGGCAAAGTAACCATTCTCGGCGCTGCTGCCAAGCTTATGAAAAAGGGAGATTTAGTGATTGTGATGGGTTTTGCATACCTCGAACCTGCCGATGCAAGGCATACTAAGCCGAAACTTGTCGCAGTGGACGCCGGGAACAAAATTAAAGAGACGCTTTAATATGCATCCGGAACTTTTCAGGATTCCCTTTACCGAGCTTACGGTCAAAAGTTACGGCGTGATGATGGTCTGCGGCTTTGTCGCAGCGATATTTGTTATCCGCAGGCTTTCTCGCGGCATGGGTGAAAATGCCGAGCATGTAACGACTGCGGCGCTCTATTCGCTTATCGCCGGTGTTGTGGGAGCGAGGATTTTTTATGTTATTCACTATTGGCAGCAGTTTAAAGACCACGGTATTGTCGAGATGCTCGCCGTCTGGAAGGGCGGTCTGGAGCTTCTCGGCGGAGTGCTGCTGGCGGTATTTGTTATAGCTGCCTATCTCCGTATAAATAAACTTCCTGTCAGACGCTATCTTGATATTCTTGGTGTGGGTTTGATGCTGGCTCTTGCTTTTGGCCGCATCGGCTGTTTTCTTAACGGCTGCTGTTTCGGCAAACCGACAAATTTCTTTATTTCGGTGCGTTTTCCTTATGATTCTTTGTCATATCAGAGCCAGGTAAGGCCCGACCCTGCAAGGTACAGGGAAAAACCGTATATTGATTTGCCGGCAGATTTTTTCGGCTACGTTAACGAAGCGGGTGAATGGATGACCGCTCCAGAGGAACGTAAATATGACTATTATTTAAAGCCGGCCAGATTGTTGACGCCGCAGGAAAAGCTTGAGGTTGCCGAAGGGCCATTTAGGCCTCTGCCGGTTCATCCGACAGAGCTTTATGAGTCTTTTTCTGCTTTTGTGGGCTGCGTTTTGCTGTATCTTCATCGCAGAAAAGGAATCGCACTGAAAAAGCAGCGCAAAAAGGTGCCGGCCTTGTTCCATCCCGGCATTACATTTGCCCTGATGTTTATTATTTACGGCTCGGTGCGTTTCTTTATCGAGTTTTTGCGGGACGACAATCCCTTCCAGGCCGACGGCCTTACAATTTCACAGAATTTAAGCATCATACTTGTTACTGCAAGCCTGGTACTTGTCAGGCTTTTCGCCAAAATGAAGTCTGGCAGGCTTTCCTGATTAGGAAAAGAGGTTAAAGGATATGTTCTGGCTTAAGAAGTGGCGGCGAAATAGAATTGCTGCTCGGCAATTTCCAGACCAGTGGCTACAGATTCTTGAAGAGAATATGCTCCTCTATAACCACCTGCCGGCCGAAGACAAGGCTGAGTTAAAGCGACACATACTTGTTTTTATTGCTGAAAAGCGTTTTGAAGGTTGCGGCGGACTGATAATAACCGACGAGATGAAAATCATTATCGCCGCACAGGCCTGTATGCTCCTTCTTCATCGAAAAACCGATTATTATCCCGGCCTTTCTTCAATACTCGTATATCCTCACACCTTTATAGCTCATCGGGCACAGTACTTGTCCGGTGGAGTAGTGGCTGAAGGTCCGCAGGTTTTACTTGGCGAATCCTGGCATCGAGGTTCAGTTGTTCTTTCGTGGGATGATGTCAGGCACGGTGCTGCAGATATTCACGACGGCCATAACATTGTATTTCACGAATTTGCACATCAAATCGACAGCACCGGCGGCAAAGGCGACAGCAGCGGCGTTCTTAAAAACACATCCAGTTACATTGCCTGGGCTCGTGTGCTGCAAAAAGATTACGAAAAACTCAAAATGGCAGCGAAGCAGAATCACCCCGCTTTTCTGGACAAATACGGCGCAACCAACCCTGCTGAGTTTTTCGCAGTTGCTACTGAATTCTTTTTTGAAAAACCCAAGGAGTTGAAACAAGTCCATCCGGGTTTGTATAATGAGCTGAAAAGTTTTTACCATCAGGACCTTGCGGGTCTTTAAATTTATTTTATAAAAATTAGGAGAGAGCTATGAGAAACAAAAAAAATTTTCTTCTGTTGATTGCATTGGCAATCCTGTCGTTTTGTGTAGCGGCGCCCGTTAAATTCAGTGTTGAGCTTCCTGCTTTCGAGAAAATTTCACTTACCGACCTGCCCTCCTGTCAGGTTATTCGAATTATCAACGGCAATACGATAGTTGTCGATATGAACAATCAGGATATAAAGGTCAGGCTGACAGGCGTAAAGCCTGCTGAGAAATATAGAGCAGAATTGGCTCTGTTTGTCAAAAATCTCCTAAAAGGAGAAGATGTCTATATTGTCAATGACGCCGACCAGAATGAGCCGAATAAATACGATTATTATGTGTATCGTGTGCCCGACGGCTTATTTGTAAATGCAGAAATTATCCGTCAGGGTTATGGACTGGCGGATACTACAACCCCTTTTAAATATATGGCAGAGTTTAAGCAGCTTGAAGAATTTGCCAAGGAGCGAAGCAAAGGCTTATGGGATGTAAGCCGCTTGGAAAGCATTTCACAACCTGCGCCGATAATATTGCCAAAGACCTCGACGCAGGCAGGGGATGTAATTGTGTATGTAACAAAGACAGGCAAAAAATATCATCGTGCCGGCTGCAGCTATCTGAGCAAAAGTGCTGTTCCTATGAAACTGTCGGATGCGCAGGCTCGCGGTTACAGTCCCTGCACTAAGTGTAACCCGCCGCAGTGATTATGGCTTTGCGTTAAGCGAATCTTCTAACGCTTTGCATAGTGAATCTATCTGCTCTTTTGTATGGTCGCACTGAACAGAAATTCGCAGTCTTGCCGTACCGGGCGCAACTGTCGGCGGGCGAATTGCTACAATTAAAAATCCCTTTTCAAAAAGTCTTTCCGAAATTTCAAGCGTCTTTTTATTATCACCTATAATCACAGGAATTATGTGGCTTGTGCTTGTGCCTGTATCAAGACCGAGGTTTTTAAATTTTTCTCTTAAATAATCTGCGTTTTCCTTTAGTTTTTTTCTTTTGTCTTTTGCATTTTTGATTATTTCAATTGCGCAAATCGCAGCGGCGGAATTTGCAGGCAGCGGGGCTGTGGTATAAATAAACGGCCTTGCCTTATTGATAAGGTAATCAATTACACATTTGTTGCTGACAACAAAACCGCCCATACAGCCTGCGGCCTTGCTCAATGTCGCAATAATAATATCGATATCATCAAGCAAACCAAGTTCTTCCGCCAATCCTGCGCCGGTTTTACCTAAGCATCCAAAGGCGTGGGCTTCATCGACAATCAAATAAGCACCATATCTTTTTTTAAGTTCGACAAGCTTTTTCAATTCTGCCAGGTTACCGTCCATTGAGAAAACAGTTTCGGTAACGATAAACTTGCGGTTGTATTCGTCGGATATGAGAAATTTTTCAATTCTGTCGAACTGTGTTCTATGATATGTTCTAAATTCTGCTTCGCTGCCTTTGGCAGCATCGATAATTGAGGCGTGGTCGAGTTTATCTAATAAGAGCAGGTCGCCTTTTTGCGGGATTGTCTGCAAAACGGCAAGATTTGTCATATATCCTGTTGGAAAAACGAGAGCAGATTCTTTATTGAGCATTTTGGCAATTGTTTTTTCCAGTTTTATATGTGGTCTTATAGTGCCGCTGACAAGTCTTGATGCTGATGAGCCAAGGCCGTACTTTTCCATTGCGTCTTTGGCAGCAGCGATAATTTGGGGATTGTTCGCTAAATTTAGGTAGTTATTACTGCAGAAAAGCACTTTTTCAGTATTGCCGATAAGTATCACAGGCCCTGCGGCAGAGTCGATACAGAGCAGTTTTCGCAGGAGGTTTTCCTGCTTAAGCAGGCCGAGCTGCTTGTTTATAAAGTCAAAATTACCCATTTTAAGTGCCGTAAGGCATTCCCCAGCAAATTTTCTGGTTGAACAAATCGCATTTTTGCCGATATTATAAGAGAAGCGGCGATAAAACAATAATTTTGGGACAATTTATGGGCATTTATGACAGGGATTATTACCGGCCTGATTATGACCAGCAATCCAGCAGTCCGCAGTTGCGGTTCAGGCTGCCGCAGTTAACGCCTGTCGTTAAGCGGCTTTTGGTGCTAAACGTCGGGATATTTTTGATATGTATTATTATAAAGCCTTTGGGTAGTTTGATTTATGAGTGGTTCAGCGTTGATTCTACGTCGTTTTGGCGGTATTTTCAATTCTGGCGGCTGATAAGTTATCAGTTTTTGCATGACCCGGCAAACCCATGGCATTTGATTTTTAATATGCTCGGCCTGTATTTTTTAGGGCCGACACTTGAACGGTTCTGGCAGGGCAAAAAGTTCCTTACTTTTTATCTTGTCTGTGGTGCGGCAGGCGGAGTGTTTTATCTGTTGCTTACGGTGCTGGGCGTAACTGTACCAGCTATTCTTATCGGGGCTTCGGGGGCGATACTTGGGATGCTTGCCGCCTGTGCGATATTGTTTCCGCAGTTTGTGGTATTTTTCCTTTTCTTTCCGGTGCCGATACGTGTTGCTGCCGTGGTTCTGACGATTATTTATGTTGTCAGCATATTTACAGGAGCTGCCAATGCCGGTGGTGATGCGGCTCATCTTGCTGGTATGGCGGTCGGGGCGGGATATGTATATCTTTGGCCGAGATGGAAGAACAGATACAGAAATGCTTCGCATACCGATAATTGGGAAAATAAATTCAGGGCGTATAACCGGCTGCAGAAGGAAGTTGATAGAATTCTGGAAAAGGTCAACAGACACGGTATTTCAAGCCTTACAAAGAAGGAAAAAAAGATACTTGCCGATGCGACTAAGCTTGAACAGATGAAGAGCAGGATGTAAAAAAGCCCCTTTGAGTGAAGGGGCTTTTTTTAAATAAATTTCTTTGAGTGTTTCTATCTCCAGCTGAACTGACCGCCCTTATTGACAATCTCGTCCATGTGCTGATTAATCAGGTCTTCCTTGTTATTTTTGTAATTTTCAAGGTCTATCTGACTCTTGTTCACGTCCTGCTGGAGCTTTTCCAGTTTTTCTTTGAGTTCCTCGTACTTAAGCTGTTTTTTCTGCACAATCACATCAAATCTTTCACCAATTACTTCCTTTAGCTGTGCTGTCAGCTCTTCTTTTTCCTTTTTATCGGTTGTACCTTTGACTTTTTCGAGCAGTTCATTGCGTTTCTCTTTCAGTTCGAGGTCCTTTTTAAGTAGCTCGGAAAGGGCGGGGTTTGTCCGCTCAGTGGTTATAATCCCGCGGTATTTTTTCATTTCGATTGACAGTTTTTTTGTGTAGGCAAGTGGGTCTTTTTCCTTCAGGTCAGCAAGTTCTTTAGCGATTTGCGGCTCATTTTTTTCGAGCCAGCTTATGAATTCCGTTTGCTTTTCAAGAACTTTTTGGTAGCCTTTTGCTTTTCTTCTTAATTTTCTGGGCCCACCTTCCTGATTTGGTGTAACCGCTCCACGGGGTCCCATACCTTCTGGCGGTTGTTTGTACTGCCAGGCAAGCTTTCTTATTTCAACATGGAAGAGTCTCGGGTTTTCCTGGCGGAGGTCCTCAAGCCTTTGTGCCTCATCCGGGTTATCCTGTTTGAGTTTCTCAAGAAGGTTTGCAACGTATCCTTCATCGAGCATGAATCTTGGTTTGCCCTGTATTTCCGGCGGAGGCGGCACTGCCTGCGGCTCAGCCTGATTGGCTTCCTCAGCGAAAGCAAAGACCGCAACCGAAAAGAGGATAAACATCGGCAGTAATACCATTTTTCGTGTTACTTTCATTTTTCATCCTTTCCAAAATGTGTTTTCATTTACAACTATTTCGAGTTCGAGCTGTTCAATTTGCTCACTAAGAATTTCATTTGTGCCGTTTTCTTCTCCGAGATTTATGGCCAGTAGTTCGCTTCTCAGTTGTTTTATCTCATCATCGTAGGCTGATATGTCCGTGTCGGAGCCTGTCTCGTCGCTTTGCCATAACTGCTGTTGTTTGTTTTTGGCGATTTTAATCGGGTTTTCCCCTGTGTAATTCACCAGTAATAAGGCAGAGACGACAGCGACGATTGCTGCAACAGCCGCTGTTTTTATGAAGACGGCCGTCCAGCTCGTTCGCATTCTGTTTTCAAGCTGTTGAGCTATTTTTTGTTTTATGTCCGTAAGTGTCTGCTGTGATGGTTCTGGAGCAGGAAATTTTTCAAAGAATGCGTCGGCAGATGCAAAGTCATTCTTTGTGTGCCTGGTTTCGTCAGGCGTATAGAATTTTTTCAACAGGTCGTCGATATTATCGTTTTTGTCTTTAAATTCAGTCATTGCTATTTTCCATTAACTGTCGCAGCTTTTTCAGGCCGCGGTGCACTTTTGAAAGGCATGTTCCGAGCGGTTCTTTCCGGACTTTTGCCAGTTCTTCAAAGCTCAGGCCTGAATAATACCGCATAACAATAATTTCAGCAGTTTCGCCGTCAAGCCTTTGCAGTTGTCTGGTCAATTTGTCGGTTATGGCGTCGTCGGCCCGGTCAGGTTGTGTTTTGGTCTGGATGTCTTTTGTTATTTGATTAAGCATCTTTTCCCTGCGTTTTTTTGTTCTTACGTAATCTGCAAAAAGGTTCGAGGCTGTTTTGAAGAGCCAGGCGTCAAAAGTCTGGGGCCGGCACATGCCGATTTTCTCAACAACTTTTAAAAAGAGCTCGCTGAGCAGTTCATTTGAATCGTCCCTGTTGCCCGTTAATCTGTAAAAATAGCCGAATAAGCGATTTGAGTAGCCGTCAACCAGTTGCGAAAAACCTTCCGGCCTGCCTTTGCGGCAAAGCTCTATTATTTGGGTAACATTATTTGAGCTGCTCATTTTTTCGCTTTTTCACAGTTAAAGACGCTTGGCAATCGAATTTTATTGCATAATAATATTGTCAAAAGTTCCAAAAGCCATAAAATTATTATTCCAGACCCCTTTATACGGATAATTTGAGACTTTGCAGCTCTGAAATTAAATAGCATTTTTCTTTACATATATCGTGTGAATTACTATAATACCGCACTTTCTGATAGATTAGTTTTTATATTTTCAGGAGTTAAACAGGATGTATGCAGTAATAGAGCAGGGCGGTAAGCAGTATAAGGTTACCGAGGGTGACCGTCTTCGAATCGAACTGGCCGATATTGCTGCCGATACCGAGACAATAGAGATGGACAAGGTATTGTTTTCATCTGACGGCAAAAAGTTTAAGGTAGGCACGCCTTATATCGAAGGTGCGAAAGTAACAGGCCGATTTGCCGGCACTGCGACCCAGTCAATAGTGAAAGGCAAGAAGTTATATCCGACGTATTTCAGACGGCGCAAAAACAGCAAGAAACGAATAGGCCACCGTCAAAAATATATGGAAGTTACAATAGAAAAGATAAAAGCTTAGTCCTTTGTTTCAGCGATGATTTTTTCAGCCCAGATGTGCAAGGCATCCGGGCCCTTTTTTCTGAATATTTCGAATGCTTCATCGCCTGCTAATGTGCCGAGCACAGTCTTTCTTTTGTTTTCATCACTTATATCAGTCAGGACTTTGTCCCTGATTTTTTCCAGTTCTGTTACGAATCCGCCGTGTTCGAATGTAATAATCTCTTCGAGTTTCTGTCTCAAATGGCCTGCATAAGCGGGAAAATTACCGTTGGTTGATATTGCAATCTGAAGGTCGTCTCTTTTAACAACCGCCGGCGTGAAAAAATCACAGAGTGCCGGATTATCAACCACGTTGCAAAGCACCTCAAGCTGCTGACTGTCCTTGTAAATCTGCGCATTTGTTTTGGCGTCGTTTGTTGCCGCGAAGACAAGTGTTGCGCCGACAAGATAGTCCTTTGAGTATTTGGCCTCGATGACTTCCGCGTTAGGCTGATTGCACTTTGCCTTGATGGCTTCGTCTATGTGTTCAGCCACAACGGTTACCCGTGCCCCGGCCTCGAGCAGCGAGGCCACCTTTCTTGCGGCCACAGCCCCGGCGCCGATTACGATCGCACGCCTTGAAGCCAGGTTCAGGAATATGGGGAATTTTGTCATAACTGCATAATATCATCTTTTTATCTTTTAGCAATGATTATGTGGAAAAGTTTCCACGCTGAAGAACCTGCTTTAATGGCCGTTCAAACTCCAACTGGTCAACTGCAGCCAATTAGCACAGAGAAACTCCAAATCCTTATAATTGATTATTCCATCGTGATAAAAATCACAAATCTGATTATATCCCTCCTGACCGTCAGATTTCATCCACGATCGGCCAAAAACAGCAAAATCGAGGAAATTCACAATGTCAGGTCGTATAATATCTAAGCCTGTACAGTGTTCGGCAAAAACAGCAAAATCATAAAAATTAATTTTTCCGTTTTGGTCTGCATCGTACATCAGATCATAGTAAGTCGGACCGGCATAGTTGCAATCGGGCACAGAATCAAGCCAGTGTGAAGCAAGAAGTTCCAGGTCGATAATATTAACATCGTTGTTGAAATCAAAATCTCCAAAGAGGTTGCTGTCGGGAAGCGTAACTGCCGGAAAATAATTTCCAGGCGGGCAGTAAACGGCTATCCTGTCTTCATATCTTCCGGCAAAATCCGGATTATCAATCCAGACGATGTTCTCTGAAATCCATATTTGAGTTTTATTGTCTCCGGAGACCTCTGTTAAATAGTATGAAATAGGTGTTTTTGAAAATACAATGTTGGAATCACTCACAACTTCCAAAACAAAAGTGCTTGGGGAAATATAGCTGTTGGTATCGACGCAAATCGGTTCGTTGAAAGTTATACTTGC
>Ga0315543_1002669_pt1 | contig 16915 bp, 17 predicted proteins | sample SalMarSW160210MG_2_FD_203098 | JGI IMG/M metagenome (GOLD analysis project Ga0315543, IMG submission 203098) | Salt marsh sediment microbial communities from the Plum Island Ecosystem LTER, Massachusetts, United States - Salt Marsh Sediment SW1601-210 ...
TTGTTGAGGGGGTCGTCGATCGTGGATGAGAGGGCGTTGTTGAGAGCGTGGTTGATGCGGGCGCGTGTCGTTCTCTTCGTCCGTCATGCAGTGTTCGTTGTTGAGGGGGTCGTCGATCGTGGATGAGAGGGCGTTGTTGAGAGCGTGGTTGGTGCAGGCGCGTGTCGTTCTCTTCGTCCGTCATGCAGTGTTCGTTGTTGAGGGGGTCGTCGATCGTGGATGACGAGACACTGCTGACACAGGCGCATCACATCCACCTCGTCGGCGCGGGTGGGGCGGGGATGAGCGGGCTCGCCAAGCTCCTGGCCAGCCAGGGCCATCTGATCACGGGATCAGACCTGAAGCCGGGGCGGCTCTTCGAATCGCTGCTCGATGCCGGGATCGAAACCTGGCTCGGTCATCAACCGGAGCGCGCCGCGGCAGCCGATCTGGTGGTGGCGTCTTCGGCGGTTCCGGGGCGCGATCCCGAGCTGATTGCAGCGGAAGCCGCCGGCGTCCCGGTGTGGCCGCGGCCGCGGCTACTCGACGCCTTCACGCAGCAAATGCCGGGGCTCGGCGTAACCGGCACCCACGGCAAGACGACCACGACCGGCCTCACCGTCGCCGCCTTCCATGGGCTCGGCCTCGATCCGACCTTCCTCGTCGGCGGCGAGCTGGTGGCTCTCAACACGGGGGCGCACCTCGGCGACCCTGAGCTGTTCGTGCTCGAGGCCGACGAGGCCTTCGGCACCTTCCGCCACCTGCACTTGCGAGGCCTCGTTGTCACCAACGTCGAGGCGGATCATCTCGACTACTACGGATCGGTGGCGGCGCTGGAGGAAGCCTTCGCCCTCGTGGCGAATCGAGTGCAAGGCCCGGTGGTGGGCTGCATCGACGATCCGGGCGTGCGCCGTCTCGCCGAGCGGGCCCCGATGGTGAGCTACGGGACCGATCCGGCGGCGGCGTGGCACGTTCGTGAGGTCATGCACGGAGACGGTGAGGTCAGATTTCGGCTCGTGGGGCCGGACATTGCTGCGCCGGTGCGCGTTCCCCGGCCCGGGCTCCACGTTGCCAGGGATGCGGCCGGGGCGCTGGCGCTGGTCGGGGAGTTGGGCTACGACATCACCGCCGCCGTCGGCGGGATTGCCGAGTTCTCCGGGGTGCGGCGCCGTTTCGAGGTCCGCTCCCGGGTAGCGGGCGTGACCGTGGTCGACGACTACGCCCACCATCCCACCGAGGTGGCGGCGACTATCGCCTCCGGCCGGCTCGGAGGCTGGCGACGCGTCGTGGCGATCTTCCAGCCGCATCGCTACACGAGGACGGCTGGGCTGGGGCCCGCGTTCGGAGAGCCGCTTGCCCAGGCCGACCGCGTCATCGTGACCGACGTGTACTCCGCTGGCGAGCCGCCTCAGCCCGGCGTGTCGGGGAGGATCATCGCCGAAGCGGTCGCGGCTGCCGGAGGGAACGTCGACTACGTGCCATCGGTGTACGAGGTCCCAGAGACGATCGTTCCCGAGCTGGCCGAGGGCGATCTGGTGCTGCTGCTCGGCGCCGGCGACGTGAACGCGATCGCCGACGAGATCGCCGCGCTGCTCGAAGGGGTGGAGCCGTGACCCTGGCCGACCTCGTCGCTGAGGGCGCTGTGGTCCGGGACGTGCCTCTCGCCCCGCTGACCACCTACCGTCTCGGCGGTCCCGCCGCCTACCTGGCCGAGGCCTCGGACCAGAGCGAGCTCCGCCGGCTGCTGGCCGCTGTCACCGCCGAATCGCCGGCGATCCCTCTCTTCGTGCTCGGCCGGGGCTCCAACGTGGTCGTGAGCGACGCCGGTTTCGACGGCCTGGTGATTCGACTCGTCGGCGAGTTCCGCGCCATCGCCGTGTCCGCCGAAGGGATGGTCTCGGCAGGCGGGGGCGCTTCACTTCCCCGAGTTGCCCGCTTCGCAACAGCTCATGGCCGGGGCGGTCTCGAGTTCTTCGTCGCCATACCGGGAACCGTGGGCGGTGCCATTCGTATGAACGCCGGTGCCCACGGCACCGACACCGCGGCCTGGCTCGTGGATGCGTCGATCCTCGACGTCTCCGGCGGCCGGATCAGCGACGAGACTCCCGAGGAGATGCAGCTGAGTTACCGCCACAGCCGGCTGCGTCGTGACGACATCGTCCTCTCGGCCCGCTTCCGTACGATCGTGCAGCCCTCGGCCGAGGGACAACGACGGATGCGCGAGATCACACGCTGGCGCAAGGAGCATCAGCCGGGGGGAAGCTTCAATGCGGGGAGCGTCTTCAAGAACCCGCCCGGCGACGCCGCGGGGCGCCTCATTGATTCGGTGGGCCTCAAGGGCTTCCATTGCGGCGCGGTCTCGGTGTCGGCCCGACATGCCAACTTCTTCGTTGCCGGGCGTCGAGCTACCGGGCAGGACATTCACGACCTGATGGTTGCGGTGCGCGCCCGAGTTGGTGAGGCGACGGGGGTTTGGCTGGAGCCCGAGATTCAGTTCCTGGGCAACTTCGAGAGCGGGCGGACGTGAGCCACGTGGACCCGGTGATTGATCCGCGGATTGCAGACCGGCGCCGCAAGATCCGCGAAGCGTCGGCTCGCCGGCGCCTCAAGTGGGTCGTCGTCGGCATCCTCCTGTTGCTGATCGGCGGGCTCGTGGTGGCGGGGTTCCGGTCCTCCTGGCTCTCGGTGGCGGAGATCCGGATCGAGGGAGCGGAGGTGGCAGATGTCGAGGCGATCTTGCAGGAGGCAGGGGTGGAGGTGGGAGTGCCGATGATCTCGGTGAGGGCTTCGAAGATCGAATCGGCCCTGCTCGATGATCCCTGGATCGCCAGGGCTGAGGTGCGGGTGACGTGGCCGCGGTCGGTCGACGTCATCGTGCTCGAGTACGAGCCGCTGGCCTGGATCGCCGGATCACCCGGAGCGCTGGTGGCCAGCGGAGGGGCCGTGCTCGCCGTCGGCGAGCCGGACGGTGCGCACGCCCGGATCGAGGCCGACGTGGGCGACGTCGCCGCGGGCAGCGAGATCGACGATGCAGCGATCAAGGCAGCGCTCGAGTTTCTCGGCGTGCTCCCCAACGCGCTGCTCGATGACGCGGTGTTGGAGGTGGGCAGTGCTGCAATCACCGCCACCATCAGCGGGCATGCCGTCGAGCTCGGCTCGCCGGTAGACATGCCGGAGAAGGCGATGGCTCTGATCGCCTTGCTGGAGGAGGGGATACCCCAAGCCGCGACGATCAACCTCGTCTCGCCGTTGCGGCCCGCCGTCGCTGACCCTCAACCAATCGTTGAGGGTTCGCCTGAAGGTGACTCGGAAGCTGAACCGTCGAGCTAAGGTTGTGGTCGAGACCCAGGGGAGACGAGCCATGGTGAGCGAAACACCAAACCCACAGAACTACCTTGCAGTCATCAAAGTCGTTGGCGTTGGGGGCGGAGGCGTCAACGCGATCAATCGTATGATCGACGCCGGGATCCACGGGGTCGAGTTCATCGCGATCAACACCGATGCCCAAGCGCTCCTGATGTCGGACGCCGACCTGAAACTCGACATTGGTAGGGATTCCACCCGCGGCCTCGGCGCGGGGGCGGATCCGGAAGTCGGGCGGGAAGCCGCCGACGCACACCGTGAGGACATCGAGGACGCCCTCAAGGGCGCCGACATGGTATTCATCACAGCGGGCGAGGGTGGCGGCACGGGAACCGGAGGAGCTCCGATCGTGGCCGACATTGCCCGCAGCCTCGGTGCGCTCACCGTCGGGGTGGTTACCCGGCCGTTCGGCTTCGAGGGCCGTCGCCGCTCGGTGCAGGCCGAGCAGGGAATCCAGGGCCTCAAGATGGCAGTGGACACACTCATCATCATTCCAAATGAGCGGCTTCTCGAAATTGCCGAGCCGAAGATGCCGGTGCTCGAAGCGTTCCGTCTCGCCGACGAGGTGCTCACCAACGGGGTGCGCGGGATCACCGATCTCATCACCACTCCGGGGCTCATCAACGTGGACTTCGCCGACGTGAAAGCTGTCATGACAGGCGCCGGGTCGTCCGTGCTCGGGATCGGGACATCGAGTGGAGAGCACCGCGCCCTCCAGGCGGCAGAGAAAGCGATCAGCAGCCCCCTGCTCGAAACCTCGATGGAGGGTGCCAGCGGAGTATTGCTTTCGGTCGCCGGTCCTCGCGATATGACGCTGCACGAGATCAGCGCCGCCGCCGGTCTCATCTCGGATCACAGCGACGCCGACGCCAACATCATCTTTGGAGCCACCATCGACGACATCCTCGGCGACGAGCTGCGCGTCACAGTGATCGCGGCCGGATTCGACCGAGACCGGAGACCGGTCTCGCGGATCACGAGCTCGTACGAGCCGGCACCGCGCCACGAAGAGAGCGCCGACGAACTCGACATCCCCGGATTCGTTCACGGATGATCCGGCCCCCCGGTTTCCGCGGGGCCGCATTCGGGACTTCGGAGGAGGGGGACGGACGCTCTGATCTGGTCGCACGGGGCGATATCTCGCGGCTGCTGGGGATCTCGGAAGACTGGGCGTACCTCTCTCAGGTCCACGGTGATCGCATCTACGAGGCAACTCAGCCCGGGTTCCTGGGCCGAGGCGATGGTGCCTTCACGACCGTTCGTGGCCTTCCGTTGACGGTGGCTACCGCCGACTGCGTGCCGGTGATTCTGGAAGGGCCGGAGGTGGTGGCGGTGGTGCACGCCGGCTGGCGAGGGGCTGCGGCCGGAGTGCTGGCGCGGGCCCGTGAGGCGATCGCCGCCGCCGGGGCGATCCTGGAGAGGGCGGCGATCGGTCCCGCCATCGGACCGTGCTGCTACGAGGTCGGCGAAGACGTCGCGGCGCGTTTCCCAGGATTCGAAGCGCGGACCACATGGGGGGCCAAGAGCATCGACCTGCCGGGCTACCTGGCGGCCCAGCTCGGCGACCTCGAAGTGTGGCGGTCGGATCTGTGCACGTACACAGCCGGTACTCTGCACTCATGGCGTCTCGATCGCACGAAGCTTCGGCAGGTGGCGGTGGCGTGGTCGCCGAGCGCCTAGCGGCGGTGCTGGCGAGAGTGGAATCCGCCGCCGCACGCTCCGGTCGCTCTGCGGGGGACGTGACGCTGGTGGCAGTCTCGAAGGGACACGGGGTGGCGGAGATTCGTGCCGCCTATGACGCAGGCCAGCGGCACTTCGGGGAGAACCGAGCCGCGGAGCTCGCTGAGAAGGCACCGCTGCTTCCCGATGACATCCATTGGCACTTCGTGGGCACGCTGCAGCGCCGCAAGGTGCCGCTGGTGCGGCCTCGCACCGAGCTGCTTCACTCGCTGGATCGATTCTCGCTGGTGAGCGCGTGGGCACGGGGCGAGAGTGATCCTCCTCCGGTCCTCATCCAGGTGAACGTGGCGGCAGAAAGCCAGAAGCATGGGGTGCGTCCGGACGAGGTCGTGGCACTGTTGCGAATCGCAGCCGAATCGGGAGTGGTGTGCCGTGGGCTGATGCTCATCCCTCCGATTCCCGAGGCTCCAGAGCGGAGCCGGCCGTGGTTTCAGCGACTGGCGGCCCTCCGGGCCCAAATCCGGCCCGATCACCCTGCTGCCACCGAGCTGAGCATGGGGATGACGGACGATTTCGAGGTCGCGGTCGAGGAAGGTGCAACCATCATTCGCGTGGGACGGGCTATCTTTGGGGCGAGAGTCACCGGTTGAGCGAACCGGGACAGCTGAAGCTGAAGGACATCGATGGTATCGCTCTGGCAAAAGACACTCTTCTATCTCGGCCTCGTCGACGACGAGCAGATCGACATGGCCGAAGAGGCACCTCACGATTCCCAGACCCAGGTGCGCACCGTAGACCCGCCCCGTCGGCCGCGAGGTGTGCCGGCACAGAGTCCTGTGATGGCTCCTTCGCCGCTGGCGCCGTCGGTCGGTGGTGAGACGCGCACTTTGCGTCCGCCCTCGGTGGTGGCAGGAAGGCGAGTCGAGCCACCCGCCGCCGTGCGGCGGAGAGTGTCGGACAATGTGGAGCACGCCGAGGCGGGAGTGCTTATCCGGGCCAGCGGCATGGCATCGCAGGGCGCTCGCCGGGACGAGACGGAGATCATCCCGGCTCGGACCCTGTCCGACGCGCAGACTCTGGCTGATCACATTCGATCGGGGCGGCCGGTCGTGCTCGACTTGCGGGACACCGAGAGCGCCATGGTGAGGCGGCTGGTGGATTTCTCGAGCGGGCTCACGTATGCCCTCGACGGCCGCATGGTGAAGATCGCCAAGGGCGTGATTCTGGTCACGCCCGCCGGTACGGTGATACCGGCGCAGGAACAGCGCCGGCTCGCAGACCTCGGTCTGTACACCGCTGCGATCGGGAACTGACGGTCGTCCAATGGGCAAGCTCCTCTGCATCGTGCTCACAGTTGCCCTGTGGTTGATCCTGACGTGGGTGGTGTTGAGCTGGATCGCGGCGTACGGCCGTTTGCCCTGGGGCCATCCCGTCCGTCGTATCTACGACGCCCTGAGCAGCGTCATCGAGCCGGTCCTCGCTCCGATCCGTAAGATCCTGGGGCCGATCCGTATCGGCAACACGGCCCTGGACCTCTCGCCGATCGTTCTCATCTTCGTGATCGTGGTGCTACAGCGTCTCCTGTGCTGATGACCCACGGCGGCCCATGGTTTGGTTTTGTCCGTCGAGAATCCGGTAATGTGGCGGCGTGGGACTCACAGCGGTTGACGCGCGCAACGTTCGTTTCTCCGGCTCCGACTACGCGTACGACGGCAAGGAGGTAGAGGATTTTCGCCGCCGCGTCGTCGAGGCGCTCGAAGCGAGTGAGCACAAGGCTTCGGAAGCCGTGGACCGGATCGCGCGCCTGGAGGCCAAGCTCGACGACCGTGCCAGCCCAGGCGGTGGGGCGGAGCTCGCCGCCGCCAAGAGGGCACGTGAACAGGCCGTCCAGCTGACGAGTCGCATGATGGCCGAGATGCTCGGGAACAAGACTCCTTCCGTCAGAGAGGCAATGGCGATCTGGAAGGAAGCGATCGCCTTGCGCAGCGAGGCCGAGGAGGAGATGCTCTCCGCTCGGGAAGAGGCTCGCCGGCTCCGTGCCACCGTGCAAGAAGAGGCCGCCGAGCTTCGCGCCGCGACGAGAGTCGCACTCGACAAAGAGATCCGTTCCATGCTCGAAAACTCCGCCCGCCGGTCGATGACCATGACGGAGGGTGCCGAGAAAGAGGTGCATCGCCTCGACCGCCGGCTCACCCAACTGCGGACCGCGCTTCGTGACGCCGAAGCGCGAATTCGCGGGCTGACCTCTGATGCTCTCACCGAGCTGCGCATGTTGGGCGATCTGCTCGAGCTCGAGACGAGCGCCCTGGACGAGATCGAGTCGCTCAATCTGCCCGACGAGACCGTGGCTGTCCCCAACGAGACCGTGGCTGTCCCCAACGAGACCGTGGTTGTCCCCGACGAGGCCGTGATCGTGCTCAAGGAGCCCGAGACTCCGGCGGCCGCGGCCGCCGCCTTCGTGCGCAGGGTGAGGAGCGCGGCGGACAAAGACGAATCTGTGGGACGGGGATTCTACGAACGGCGCCTGGCGGGATTGCGCGAACGGATCGAGCGCAACAACCCGCAGCACTTTACTGAGGACTGATCGATCAGGGTGCCAGCGTTTCGAGGGTGACGGTGAGCGGGAGTCCGTTGGCTTCGATGGCCGTCTCTTGGGCGGCGTCTTCGCGCAGGATGTCGAGCGCCAGGATCTCTTCGGCGATGAGCCTTTCGTGGCGTTCGATCGCGGCGGCGATTTCGGCGCTCTCAGATTGCCAGACGAGCCGGATCCGGTCGCTGACGGCCAGATCGGCATCGCGCCGCAGGCCCTGGAGACGGGCGACGATCTCGCGTGCCAGACCCTCTGAGGCGAGATCCTCGGTGACCTCGACGTCGAGCGCCACCGACACGCTCCCTTCGCTCGCCACCACGACTCCGCCTCGCGGCTCGCGCTGGACGACCACGTCGGGGAGCGTGATCTCCTCTCCGGAGACCCGAATCGAGGCCCCTTCGACGAGGCGGCTCACCGCGGCGTGATCGAGTGCGGCGATGCAATCGGCGATCTCTCTCATACGCGGCCCAAACCGCGGCCCGAGCACCTTGAAGTTCGCTTTGGCGGAGAGGTGCACCAGGTGCTCCTCTTCACGATCCACCTCGACCCGTCGCACGTTGAGTTCTTCGCCGATGAGGTCGAGATGAGACTCAACCGCGTCGATGGCGGTCTCATCTCGGGTGACCACCGTGAGCAGTGACAGGGGTTGCCGCACCTTGAGCGCGTTCTTCTTGCGCAGGCCGTGTCCCAGATTGACGATGCTCCGCACGATGGACATGGCGTTCTCGAGGGGGTCATCGATGATGGCGGCGTCGGGTAACGGGTAGTCGGTGTGATGGACGCTGTCCTGCTCCGAGGCACCGGCGCCATCACACACGAGCCGCTGGTAGATCTCCTCGGTGATGAAAGGCAGCACCGGCGCCGCCACTCTGGAGAAGGTGAACAGCACCTCGTAGAGCGTCGCGAAGGCCGCGAGCTTGTCCTCTTCGGTCGTCTCGCCCCGTTTGGACCAGAACCGGCGCCGGCTGCGGCGGATGTACCAATTGGTGAGGTTGTCGATGAAACCCAAGATCGGCGCGATGACCGCGAAGAGGCGGTAGGCCTCCATCTCGACATTCACTCGACGGATCAGGCTCTGCAGCTCGGAGAGGATCCAGCGGTCGATCTCGGCACGTTGTGCGATGGGAGGCGCCGCCGACAGGTCGCGTCGGGTGATCCCGTCCGCCTCGGCGTAGGTGGTGAAGAACGAGTATGCATTCCAGAGGGGCAGCAGCACGGTGCGAACCACCTCGCGTACGCCGTCTTCGGAGAAGCGGAGATTGTCGCCGCGGACCACTGGGGAGTCGATCAGGTACGCCCGCAGCGCGTCGGCTCCGTACTCGTCGAGCACGTGCGAGGGATCCGGGTAGTTCTTGAGGCTCTTAGACATCTTGCGGCCGTCCTCGGCGAGGATGTGCCCGGTGACGACACAGTGCTCAAACGGCACCTTCTCGAAGAGGGCGGTGGCGAGCACGACCAGCGTGTAGAACCACCCTCGGGTCTGATCGATCCCCTCGGCGATGAAGTCGGCGGGGAATCGCCGGGCGAACCTCTCCTCGTTCTCGAAGGGGTAGTGAATCTGGGCATAGGGCATGGCGCCGGATTCGAACCAGCAGTCGAGCACCTGGGGGATGCGCCGCATGGTGGCATCGCAGGTGGCACACGGGAAGGTGACCTGATCGACCACGTGCTTGTGGAGATCGTCGAGGAAGACCCCGGACAGCTCGGACAGCTCCCGGCGCGACCCCACGCACACCTGCTCGCCACACTCGTCGCACTCCCATACCGGCATGCAGCTGCCCCAGTAGCGATTCCGGCTGATTGCCCAGTCGCGGGCGCCCTCCAGCCAGTTGCCGAAGCGGCGGGCTCCAATCGCCTCCGGCACCCAGTGGATGGTGGCATTGAGTTCGACCATGCGCTCTCGGAAGGCCTCCACCCGGACGAACCAGGTGGGGATGGCCTTGTAGATAAGAGGGGTCTCGGTGCGCCAGCAGAACGGATAGGAGTGACGGATCTGCTCATGCTTCACCAGGGTCCCGCGCTCTTTGAGCAGTGAGATCAGCTTGGCGTCGGCGTCCTTGACGTACTCGCCCGCCACCTCGGGCACTGCATCGGTGAAGCGGGCTTCGGCGTCGACCGGATCGACCAGCACGTCGAGTCCTGCCGTCTGGAGGGCGAGCAGATCGGCCTCGCCGTAGGCCGGCGCCATATGCACCAGGCCGGTGCCTTCCTCCATGTTGACGTCGTCGCTGGCGATCACTTGGAAGGCGCCGCGATTTCGCTCGTCGGCGAAGTAGTCGAAGGGCGGCTCGTAGGCAGTGCCGACCAGCTCGGAACCGGTGGCGCGACCAGAGATCTTCGGATCGTCGAAGGAGACGGTGGCGAGATCGCTCCCCAGCCAGTAGCGGCCCTTCCGCCCCCCAATCGATCCGTCCACCCGCACGTACGAGAGGTCGGCGCCGACCGCCACCGCGAGATGACCGGGCAGCGTCCACGGGGTGGTGGTCCATACCAGGAGGAAGTCGCCGGCGGCGGCCGGCCCGTGGTCGGCGAGGATGCGGAGGCGCAATGTGATGGCCGGATCGTCCACGTCCCGGTAGTCGAGGTTTGCCTCGAAATTCGAGAGGGGGGTCGTGGCGCCCCAGGAGTAGGGCAGTACCTTGAAGTCCTGATAGATGAGGCCCTTGTCCCACAGCGACTTGAAGACCCACCAGACGCTCTCCATGAAGTCGACGTCCATGGTGCGGTAGGCATTCTCGAAGTCGATCCAGCGGCCGACGCGGCGAGTGACACTCTCCCATTCCCCGGTGGTGGTCTCGACCTGGGCGCGGCAGGCGGCGTTGAACTCGGCCACGCCGAATTCGTTGATCTGGCGGGGACCGGAGACGCCGAGCTGTTTCTCGACCTCCATCTCCACGGGGAGACCGTGGGTATCCCAGCCGAAACGGCGTTCGACGCGGTGACCCTGCATCGTCCAGTAGCGCGGGATGATGTCCTTCACCACGCCCTGGAGGATATGGCCGTAGTGAGGGCTCCCCGTGGCGAACGGCGGACCGTCGTAGAAGGTGTACTCGGAGTCGGCAGACCGCATCTCAACAGATCGGGCGAAGGCGTCGATTCTGTCCCAGAGGTCGAGGACACGACGATCCAGCGCAGCGAGATCGATCTGGGGCGGGACACGGCGAAAGCCGTCGTTCGGGGGTTGTGTCGTGTCCTCGCTCACGGTCTCGTCCTCCTCGGGATGCAGCCCTGCTGCCTGTCTTCCCGGGACGAGCGAACCCGCGGTACCACCCGGCTTACCGGAACGGTTGCTCCGGTCACTTCGTTGGCCCGCTGCGGTGGGCATCCGGCGGGTTCTACTGCCGGACGGCCGGGTTCTTCCCGCTGCTCGGGGGTGATGTCCTGTACGGCCCGGTGCCGACCTCGCACCGTCGTCGGCTCGCTCCTACCGGGGGATCGCCCAGGCGCGTCCCCTTCGTCGCTGAGGGGCATCGTACACGCTCTCCAGGCTCCAATCGGCGTGATCGGCGCAATGGGTGTCGCGATCTCGTAGGATCGCGCGGTGCCTGATGCAAGCCCCCTCCGTTCCCACGCCGAAGGTGTTGCGATCACCGTTTGGGTCGTTCCCGGTGCCCGGCGCAGTGAGATCACCGGTCTGCACGGCGATGCGCTGCGTATGAGAATCGCCGCCCCGCCGGAACGAGGCCGCGCCAATCGCGAGGCGATCAAGATCCTGCGGCGGACCTTCGCTACCGATGTGCGGCTGATGGCCGGGGCGGTGTCGCGACGCAAGCGCTTCCTCCTGCGAGGAATGAGCGAGGCGGAAGCCGGCGAGATCGTCGACCGGCTCCGCCGTTGAGCAAGCCACGGGACCTGGTATTGTCCTGCGACCGCAAGGAGGTCGTGACATGGGCAGGCAGCTTGCCAAGTCGACGGTGGAGCGTCTCCGCAAGAAGCTCAAGGCGGAGGAAGCTCGTCTCGAAGTGATCATCACCGAGTACGAGCGGGTCTTCGAAGACGCCCGTTTGGCCGAGACCGCCGCCGAGCACAACGCCGATCCCAACAACGCCGACGGCGGGTCGCTTGCCTTCGAGCTGGAGATGGATCTGTCCGTGCAGCAGAACGCCAGGGAACTGCTGAAGAAAGTGCGGCACGCCATCGGTCGTATGGAACGGGGGGTCTACGGCATCTGCGAGGTGACGGGAGATCCGATTCCGGTTGCCCGGCTCGAGGCGTTGCCATACGCGACGACAGTGGTCGAGTGGGCTCACAGAGCTTGAGGCGTCGCCGTACCGGGTATCTCGTTGCAGCCGGGGTGGTGGGGCTGGACCAGATCACCAAGGCATGGGCTGTCGCCGCCCTCGATGAGCCGGTGCATCTCATCGGGGATTTCCTCCGCCTGGCGGTGACTCGCAATCCGGGCGCAGCTTTCTCCAGCTTCCCCGGCGGAGGCCGGATCCTGGGCGTCGTCGCGGTGATCATCATCGGGCTGCTGGCGGTACTGATCGAGCGCACAGACCGCACGATGGAGATCGTGACTATGGGCATGATCCTGGGCGGGGCGGCCGGAAACCTCGTCGATCGCATCTGTCGCGGAACGGGCGTACTCGACGGCCACGTCGTCGACTTCTTCGATTTCTCCTTCTTCCCGACCTTCAATGTCGCCGACAGCGCGATCAGTGTCGGCGTCGTCATGCTGTTGCTGGTGACGCTGCTGAGGGCCGAGCCGTGACCGAGCGGCAGCGCTTCGTCGTGCCCGAGACGCTGGCGGGGTCGAGGGTCGATCGGATCGTGGCGGTGTTGGGGGAGATGAGCCGGGCCGCGTCCCGGCGCCTGATCGAGCAGGGACTGGTCGACGTGGATTCCCGCGTCGCCGAGGCGTCCATACGACTGGCGGCGGGTGCCGTTGTCGAGTGTCCGTTCCCCGGCGAGGTGGGGCGCCTCGCGGCTGCCCAGGTCCCCTTCGAGGTCGTCTCCATCGACGACGAGGTGATCGTCGTCGACAAGCCGGCGGGGATCGTCGTCCATCCGGGAGCAGCCCATCAGAATGACACCCTGGCCAACGGGCTGATCGAGCGCTTCCCCGAGCTGGCCGACCTCGGTGACCGGTACCGCTGGGGGTTGGTGCACCGGCTCGACCGCGACACCTCCGGTCTGTTGCTCGTGGGGCGAACCGCCCAAGCCCACACCGCGCTCCAGCGGGCTCTGCGACGTCGTGAGGTGGGGCGGACGTACCTGGCGCTGGTGTATGGATCGACGGATGCTGTCACCGGCACCGTGGAGGCTCCGATCGGTCGCGACCCTCAGCACCCAACACGAATGGCCGTTGTTCCCCAGGGCCGTCCTGCCCGCACCCACTACCGCCGTCTGGCAGAGTGGAAGGGCCTGTCATTGCTGGAGGTGATTCTGGAGACGGGCCGCACCCATCAGATCAGGGTGCATCTGGCGTCGATCGGGTCACCGCTGGTCGGTGACCGGGTGTATGGGCGGCGCGTTCATCCGCAGGCCGACCCAGGGCGGGTGTGGCTTCATGCCAGCCGGCTCCGCTTCCCCCACCCGGTGACCGGGGAGTTCATAGAGGCGGAGGCGGCACTGCCGGCAGATTTGGCCGCGTCGCTGAATCGTCTCGGCCTGCCCTCGTGGGGAGACGTGCCGGCCTGAGAGGCCTGAGCCCGAGAGCGCCGGCTTCCTCGCGCGCCGTCCGCTCGGAGCTAGCCGAAGAAGGTTGCCGCGGTGTCGTAGAGCTTGTCGTCCACCCCGCGTAGCGAAACACAAGCTTCCTTCAAGGGGACGGGGACGATCTCGGTGCCGCGCACGGCCACCATCACCCCGGCTTGGCCCTCCACCGCCAGATCCGCGGCGGCGACGCCGAGCCGAGACGCGAGCACGCGGTCGAAAGCCGTCGGGGTTCCGCCACGCTGGATGTGGCCGAGCACTGACACCCGCGTCTCGAAACCCGTGAGCCGCTCGAGTTCGCTGGCGATGGCGTAGCCGACGCCACCGAGTCGGGAGAAGCCGAAGGCGTCCTTCTTCTCATCGGCCTTGAATCCGGGCGGCGGTTCGACGCCCTCGGCTACCACCACGATGGAGTAGCTCTTGCCACGCCGGTGCCGTGTTCTCACCACCTTGGCGGTCTCCTCCAGGTCGTACGGGATCTCGGGGATGAGGATCGAATCGGCTCCGCCGGAGATGCCGGCGTAGGTGGCGATCCAGCCCTTGGTGCGGCCCATCACCTCGACGACGATCACGCGGTTGTGGGCTTCGGCGGTGCTGGCGAGGCGGTCGATGGCGTCGGAGGCGATCTGGACCGCGGTGTCGAAACCGAAGGTGACATCGGTTCCGTTGATGTCGTTGTCGATGGTCTTGGGGACGCCGATGATCGGCAGTCCCTCCTTGGAGAGCTTGAGAGCCGAGGCCAGCGTGCCGTCGCCGCCGACCACGACGAGGGTCTCGATGCCATTGTTCTGGATGGTGCGCTGGCAGCTCGTGTAGCCGTCACCGTGCACGTAGGGGTCCATGCGCGACGTGCCGAGCCGGGTGCCGCCTCTCGTCAGGATGCCGCGCACCGCGTCGCGATCGAGGGGCATCGTGTCGCCTTCCATGAGGCCTTGCCACCCGTTGAGGATCCCGACGACTTCGGCGTCGTGCACCTCGGTGGCTCGTGTGACGACACCGCGAATGACTGCGTTGAGGCCGGGACAGTCTCCGCCGGCGGTGAGAATTCCGATGACTTTCATGATGGGCGCTCCAAGCTCTGTGTGCGCGGGACGCTACCAGGACATGAGGTTACCGATGAAGACCGCGGGGCTCTGTCAGGAGCGACCGGGGCCCCGATGCGCACTCCCGGTGAGCTAGTTTGAAGAAGCAGATGGTGTGACTTGTGACCCGAGAACGGAGGCACGCATGGAACGTTCGGTTTGGGATCCCGAGATCGTCGTGGTCGGCATCGACGGCTCCGATCATTCCCGACACGCGGCCGCCATGGCGGTGGCGCTGGCCCGCCAGAACGGTGCCGCGCTGCATCTGGTGACTGTGGTCCGACCGCCGGAGGGTTGGTGGGGGATCGTTGGCTCACCGCCGACGCCGACCGCGCTCAGCAAGTCACTGGCCGACGCGCGGCGGGAGGTCCTCGATTCGGTGATTGCAGACCTCGATGTGGAGGGCCTCGACCTCTCGACCATCGAGGAAGTGGGCGATCCGGCACGCACGCTCATACAGCATTGTGAGGACGTCGGAGCCGATCTCCTCATCCTGGGCACCCGCGGTGCCGGCCTGATCGAGCGGATCATGCTCGGCTCGGTCGCGAGCCGGGTGGCTCACGATGCGCCTTGCCCTGTGATGTTGGTTCCCTGAGGATCCGATCAGTACAGGAACATCGGCTTGCCGGTAACGTGGCGCACCTTCGCCTGGTACTCCTCGGAATCGTAGAGCTCGTCGGTGTCGACTCGCTTGACGCCTTCCCTCGTCACCTCGATCGGCACGGTGGTGTAGGTGCCGCCCCGCAGCGCCACCATGCGGCCCGTGGAGCCGTCGACCGCCAGATCGGCCGCCATCACTGCGAAGTTGGTAGCCACCATGAGGTCGAGCGAGTCGGGGCTGCCGGATCGCATCAGATACGCGAGCTGCTGGTAGATGATGCCTTGTCCGGTGCGTTCCTTGAGGAGCTGTCCGGTGAGGGCTCCGATGCCACCGAGCTTGCGATGCCCGAATGCATCGGCTTCGCCGCTGAGCATCATCTCCCCGTCGGCGAGTCGAGCACCCTCGGAGATCGTCATCATGGCGTAGTTGGAGGGGTTCTCCCTCTTGTCCTTCATCAGGAGCGTCGCCAGACGGTCGATGTCGAAGGGGACTTCGGAGATGATCGTCCGTTTCACCCCGGCGAGATAGGCGGTGACGAGGGCGGTCTCGCCGCTGTAGCGCCCGAACAGCTCGATGACGGCGATGCGCTCGTGAGAGCCGGTGGCGGTGCGTAGGTTGTGGATAAACTGCACGCCGCGGGTGACCGCGGTCGAGAAGCCGATGCAGTACTCGGTGCCGTGGACGTCGTTGTCCATCGTCTTGGGGATGGCGATGACCGGGATGCCCTCTTCATCCATCCGCAGGCCGTAAGAGAGGGTGTCGTCGCCTCCGATGGGGATGAGGACGTCGATCTTCTGTTTCTCGAGGACGCGGAGTACGTGGGGCGTGAAGTCTTGGATGTCGTCGCCTTCGATGGACCCCGCGAGGAAATCGGGTGCGTCGGAGGGGCGAACCTTGCTCGGGTTGGTTCGAGAGGTGTGCAGGAAGGTGCCGCCGGTGCGGTCGATGGTGCGAACGACCCCCGGGGTCAACTCGATGAAGTGATCGCCAAAGGACGTGGGATCGTCGGGATTGGCGTTGAGGAGCCCGCCCCAGCCGCGGCGAATGCCGATCACCTGGTGTCCTTCCTCGGCGACCCGGTTGACCACGGCCTTGATACAGGGGTTCAGTCCGGGGACGTCACCACCGCCGGTGAGGATTCCGATTCGCATGTCGCCTCCCTCATGCAGGCCCGGCTTCCGATCGCGCCGAACCGATGTGTGGAACTCGAAAACCCAATGGTAGCTGAGACGCTGGCGGCCTCGTTCGGCCGGGTTCTGGCCCGGTTTTCGCGAGTAGCGAAGCGGGGACGGGCGGTTACACTCATGTAATTCGAGGAGGTCGGGTGGCCGCGGACAGCTTCGTACATCTGCACGTCCACACAGAGTTCTCGATGCTCGACGGCGCGGCGCGGGTGGACGATCTGGTGGCGGCGGCGGCAGCCGACGGCCAGCCGGCGCTAGCCATCACCGATCATGGCGTGCTGTACGGCGTGGTCGACTTCTACAAGGCTGCGACGGCTGCGGGCATCAAGCCGATCATCGGAATCGAGGCCTACCTCACGCCCGGGTCGCGCTTCGACCGGCCGCCGCGGCGCGAGGACATCCGCTACCACATCACCCTGCTCGCCATCGATCAGACCGGCTACCGCAATCTCATGAAGCTGGCGAGCACGGCCTTCCTGGAGGGCTTCTACTACAAGCCCCGCATGGATGCCGAGCTGCTCGCCCGGTATTCGGAGGGCCTCATCGCCGGGACGGGATGCCTCGGCGGCCACGTTCCCCAACTGCTCGCCCCCGACGCCTCCACGGAGGAGGGAAACCAGGGCCAGGTCCGGGACTACGACGCCGCGGTGGCGGCGGCCGCCATGTACCAGGACATCTTCGGCAAGGAGAACTTCTTCGTCGAGGTCCAGGATCACGGGATCCCGGGCCAGCGGCACATCATGGATGACCTGCTCAGCGTGGCCCGCGACGTCGGAGCCCC
>Ga0315543_1002673_pt1 | contig 16913 bp, 11 predicted proteins | sample SalMarSW160210MG_2_FD_203098 | JGI IMG/M metagenome (GOLD analysis project Ga0315543, IMG submission 203098) | Salt marsh sediment microbial communities from the Plum Island Ecosystem LTER, Massachusetts, United States - Salt Marsh Sediment SW1601-210 ...
GTAAAGCAATACAGAAAAGTAAATCTGTTGCCAAAACCAGTGTTAACTAGTGTCTCAGTACTGAAAATCTTATCCCACATCCAGATGATGTACACAGAAGATCTGTTAAAAAAACGGATATCCTTCCAGTCGAAAGTTATACCTGAAGATCTTTGTTTACATGCAGATGAACAGATGATTGAACAGGTATTGATCAATCTAATGAACAATGCCATGTTTGCAATCGAAGAGACTGAAAATCCTTTTATCAAACTTAAGGCCTTTATGAATAAGGATCATCAGCCAATACTGCAAATTACAGATAATGGTTCCGGTATCGCCGAAGAGATACAGGAAAGTATCTTTGTTCCTTTTTTTACAACCCGCAAAAACGGATCGGGAATCGGATTGAGCTTGTCCAGGCAAATCATGCACCTGCACGGGGGAACTATTACGGTTCAGAGTTCACCGGAAAAAGAGACCACATTCAATCTATTATTCAAACAGGAAGCAGGCATAGAAAAATGATTGAGAACCAGACAAATGGGAGATCATTTCTTTCGTTTAGTTCTCAGGATAAAACCTACACCCCGTAGAGTTTCCAACCTGATATTCTTTTCGGATTTGAAGTATTTTCTTATCCGGCTTATGAAGACATCCATGCTTCTGCCAAGGAAGTAGTCATTTTCTCCCCATAATTCATTTAGGATACTCTCTCTTGTAAGCACTGTATTTGTGTTTTGAATGAGGAATCGCAACAATTCAGCCTCCTTCAGGGTTAATGAATGCTTGTTTTCACCACAGGCCAGTTGAAGATCGGAAAAATAGAGTTTAACGTTATCGACGAAATAGATTTCAGGTTTAATTTTACCTGTTCTCTTAAGAATGTTTTTTATTCTGAGAATAAGCTCATCGACTTCAAAAGGTTTACAGATATAATCATCCGCTCCAAGTTTCAATCCCTTGATCTTATCCTCCTTCTGGCTTTTCGCTGTCAGGAAAAGGAATGGGACATTTGGATTCCTATTCTTAATCTTTTTTGCCAGCAAAAAACCGTCCATACCAGGCATCATGATATCCAGTACGCAAACGTCAAAATCTTCTTCAGAGAATTTATTATACCCTTCTTCCCCATCCCTTGCCAGGACAGTCTTAAAACCTTGCAGATCGAGATATTGGCTTAACAGGTTACCCAGATCAACATCATCTTCCACCAGTAAAATTCTCATTGGCATTGCATTGGCTATTTTGGTAATTCGATGATAAATGTACTACCATGATTTGGTTTACTATCAACTGAAATACGGCCTCCATGGGCTTCAACAATTTTTTTTACATAATATAATCCGAGTCCAAGACCTTTCACTTTATGAATATCACGTGTATTCGCCCGGTAAAATCTGGAGAAGATATTATTCTGTGTTTCCTTGTCTATTCCGATGCCGTTATCCTGAACTTTAATGACGAGTTTCTCATTCATTTCAGCTTTTACAACTATTTCGGGTTTTCCCAGACTATATTTGACCGCATTGGATAACAGGTTATACACAACCCGTGTAAATTGAAATTCATCCATGAGTATTTTCACCCCTTCCAGGTTAAACTCCTCAGTAATTTTAATAGAATCATTGGTGTGTTCCAGTTTGAATTCATCAATCTTTTCCTTCAGAAAACGCGAGATTTCGACCGGTTGTCTTGTCAGAGAGATCTGATCTCTCTCCCAAAGTTCTATATCCAGAATATGATCGATCAACTGGTTTAAATGCCTGTTTTGTTTACCGATCATTCGGGATATTTCCACTACCCGGTTTTCATGGGAATGAATGGACGGATCTGCCAGGCTGCTACTGGCCACGGCGATCGTCGTCAATGGTGTTTTCAATTCATGGGTCATGTTGTTGATGAAATCCGACTTCATATCAGACAACTGTTTTTGCTTCAACATGTTCCGGATGGTATAGACAAAGATAAAAAGCACAATGACAATAGTTATAACTGACAGTGTAAAAATCCCAACCATTTCGCGATAAATGATCCTCTTTTTGTGGGTGAAGTCAATAAAGAAATCAAAAGTGAGGCGATAATAATTTCCCTCGGCAGTATAGGTATTGACCTGGAGGGCATTCTTCAGTAACCCGGGTTCCTGTTTCAACAGATCACTGGAGGTATGCTGTGATGCTTTAAAAATTATATATTCATTGGGAAAATCAAGGATTTCCAATTTCCGGATTACAATTCCCGACACGAATTCAGGATCAACCTGATTTTCAGAAAGATAATTCCGAATGTAGGGGCTCAACAATTCGTGGGATAAAATAATATGTTGAAATTCCCTGATAATATCAGAGTAAACTTTCACTGTATCGTTATCGAATCCCAAATCCCTGATCTTATCCAGTGAATACAACGATTTTTCTTCCAGGTAATATAAAACTGAATCCAGTCCGTTCTCACCCGAATAGTACTCCAGGTCATAAAGGGATTGCTGAACCAGGCTGCTGTATTTCAAATCAAATTCATTTGCTTTAAACCGATAGACCTGACTGATAACATAAAATTGTATCAATAGCAAAATATTGTATCAATAGCAAAATACTCAGGGCAAAAAGGGAAATATAAATGACTAATCGTGGCTTCATATGCATCCTGATTTGATGTAAAGTTAATTCAATTTCGTCATTGATACTCCTCATTAACCAATCATTAACAATCTATTAACAAAATGTAGCATTTAATGTCGTTATTTTTGTTGAAGTAACATTATTTATTAAATCATTTATCATGAAAACTTCAAGAATACCATTCATCGCGATTGTTTTAGCAATGTTTTTTCTTATGACTAACAGTTATGCACAGGTAAAAAAAGTTGTAGTTGAACCGAAAAAATCTACGGGTGCGAGTGTTACAGGAGTTGGGTCGGGCATAGTTGCAGGTACAGCATGGACAATTCCGGAAGGAAAATCAACCCGTCTTCTATTGAAAAAAATCATTCAGGACGAATCCGTCTCCAAAGAAACTGAATTCGAGGTGGAGAAGGATCAACGCAGATTCAAAGTTTCAATCAGTGGATTTTGTGCATCAGGCGAAATACATGTCACAATCCTCAGACCATCCGGTAAAACATACAAAACTCTAATCCTGGATTCTTCCGCAGAAATAGAGTGGTCACAGTCAGTCCGTTTCACGGAAGAAGATAAGGATTTTATTGGTCAATGGATTGTCCAGATCGTTGCTGAAAAAGCGGATGGGTTATACGAAGTTGTACTTTCAGCAGATTAACGTTCCTTGCTGAAACAGAAGGGACTGGATTCCTTTTATTCCATTCACTCCCTTTGCACAGGATCCGTAATTCGAACTGGTAAAGAAAAAAAACCAGTCGTTTTACGGATTTATTTATTCTATTAAACATCCGTTTAAATCATCCATTATTATTGCCATTTTTTTACGGGTTTTATTTGACCTCATGGAGATCAACAGATCCTACCAGGTGGAAAGATCCCAAGTACTTTCAATAATAGCAAATGATTTTTTACGTAGGCTAAGTTAAAAAAGGCTCCATTCAATAAACTTTTAAAATCTAATTGATCTGGATTTTTGTAAATGGTTCACTGCAAAACGGACAGATATTTGATCCTGAATAAAATCTTCCGCACGAGGGACAGGATTTGTATATTGCATAAACTGAATCAGAGGTAATACATGAACCAGTCATGCCACTGAGGATAGATGAATTGATCTCGTTCTCTTTTTCATGAAGTTTAGCTTTTATTTCCCGGATTTCAAATTCGGTTTGTGCCATCTGTTCCTTCACTTCATCTATTTTTCCCTGATTCATATCTGCACCTTCTGCAAAGAGTTTGTTCAGTGTGATCAGTTTATTTTCCAATCTTTCCTGCTCACTTTTTAAATTATTAATAAAGATCAGTTTGGTTTTTACATTGGCTTCTTCAATCAGATCGGACCAGTTTTCAATGGAGTTAATACACTCTTCCTCAAGCAAATTGCATCTTTCAATTATTTCTTCAAAATTACAATTTATCAGATTGTAATTCAGTTCTTTCTCCTTCAACCGTTCAATGTATTTTCTTGTTCTTTTTTCAGTCTGGAGGAGGTTGAAAAACAACAGTTTCAAACTTCGTATGGCTAATTTCCCACGAACAATCATTTGTTTCTCATCCGTCAGATCGACCCACTTCTTAATCAGTATGGCTCCAAGCAGTCCTGAAACCATAGCGACGAGAAGTGTAAAAATTAATTTCAATGTGCCATTTTCTGCTCCTGAAGAAAAATTCAGAAGTAGAATAAGAAATATAGTCAGTAATACGACCCATGGATCAAAAACCATTTTAACAAAGGTAATCCATCGTTCATAGAGTTTGATCTGTTTCTTTATCATACCATTTGCATTTTTATACATAAGAGGGCCCCCGTATACATCCTTCCTGATACATGTAATGAAACTGAGGTAAAAGTATGTAATTATTTATTTTAAAAGGTAATCAATTTTTGCTTAAAAAGAAAAAACCGGTTGGAATTAGTGTCCCGATTTTCATCGGGTCAGAACCCGGGAATTAATATCGGTAAGATCCATGAATCTTCTAATTGACTGAGGTACTGACTATCACGAAAAACGGCCAACTCCGCTCACAAATATAGGCTTCTAATTCATTAATTAACAGTAATTTATGCATTCGTCCTGCAAAAAGAGCTCTTCGTAAGTTAAATTGTAATGTTCGTCAAAAATAACTTTTATTTCATATTAAATTAATTGACATATCTACCTGCATTGTCTAAATTGTTATAAATCTGAGAGAGCGACAGAAAAAAAATATTCGCCGTTTTAGATTATCGATAAAACGAAAAATAAGCAATTACATTTTGCGCTGTATGATTTATAGGGAAAAGATAATAATGATTTCTTTTTCAGCCAGCAAATAAGATACAATGGAAGAAGAGACGACACTGACCAATTATAAACAAATTGAGCATGACCTGGCAGAAAACCCATCCAAAAATACCATGTCTCTGGATGGATATAAATTGGTGCAGACAGATGAGATCGTAAAGAACTATGTTCCCAAAAAGGATTCAGGTTTTAAACGAAGAGTCATCCATGAGTCGAACTTACCGGTTCTCAATTTCATTACGGATCATCTGAATACACAGAAGGTAAATAAGGTTATCCTTACTTCATCGGGGACGATGGTCACAAAAAAAATGTTAACCCCCCTAAAAACATTAATCCAAAGTAACAATATACGGGCCATAATAGATTTTAAGCTAACGAATCAAAAGCGATTTATCAATAAATATTTTGAGGCAATAAATTGGCTCCTTCCGGATGCAGGCATATATATTGGATGTGTTGAAACGAACCAGGAAAGAAATAGACGAATCTTCGGAATGGACAAAAAATGGTACGCTAAAGTTAAGATTTTATTTGAGTTCATACTTCATCGTGTTTTCCCAAAACTCGATGCTTTCAAGAAACCATACTTCTATCTAACAAAAGGGAAATACCGGTTTTTGTCAACAGCAGAAACGTTAGGGAGATTGGTATCTTGTGGGTTTGAGATAATTGAATTTAAAGAAATCAGAAATTTAACTTACTTCGTTGTACTTAAAACCCGAGAACCATTTTTTGATCAATCACCGACATACGGTCCCCTTGTTAAATTAAACAGGATAGGAAAAGATGGAAAGATCATCAAAGTCTATAAATTCAGGACCATGCATCCCTATTCTGAATACATTCAGGATTTTGTTCTTAAGCTAAACGGTTATAATTCAGTAGGAAAACCAAAAAATGATTTCAGACTCACAGCCTGGGGCAAATTCTTCAGAAAGTACTGGTTGGATGAAATCCCCCAACTGATCAACGTATTTAAGGGGGAGATGAAAATAGTAGGGGTACGGCCATTAAGCAGGGTCAGGTTCTCAGAATTTCCTGAAGAAATAAAACGAGAAAGGATTAAGTATAAGCCCGGTTGTATTCCACCATACGTAGCTCTCAATATGCCGTCTGATTTAGAAAATATTGAAGCGGAAGTAATTTATATTAACAAAAAAGCACGTAAACCATTTCTCACAGATGTTAAATTCTTCTTCATGGCTTTACGCAATATACTTTTTGGTAAAATCACTAGCTCTTAGAGGATTCATCGGGAAAGCAATAAAACTAAATTTATCTTTTTAATTCTTATCACTTATCTCCTTGTTCAAATGGTTCAACAAGTTACACAAGAGAGTTGAATCCATAACCTTAATAAATCCTACCAAATCAATACTAAATTAGAATAAAATTACGAAGTAGAATATTTGCTACCTCTATTACTGAGAATAAATATTTTATTAACTTGCGATCCCTGTTTTTTAACTTAAGTAGGATTTTGCGGATAAAGAAAGTAAAACGAGACATTGGTTTCTGCAATGAAGAATTTAGAGCAAATATTCATTTCTGGATAGGGGGTTTATTTGCATTCATATGGGTAGTTTTAAGAAGCGGGACCAATCCTAAAAGGTTAACTTATCCCTGCCAGCAGGCTGCTTATCCCCTGGCCTCAAGCTGGCTTATTGCACTTGCAGTACTCGTTAGTGGTTCCCTTTTCTTAAAACGGATTGTAAGGTATTCCACAGGATTTATTATTGTATTATTGGCCGGTTGGTTTATGATTTCAGCCGTTAAGAAATTCGATTCTCCAAAAGGGGATTTATCGCTTCCGATCTGGAATGTAAGTACTCCGGTTTCAGAAATCTATCTCCTGGATAATATACCGGTAACAACCGGTTCCCTGGCAGCAGGAAACGAAACTGTTCCGAATGAATATCTTCCAGATCCGGCAGTGGATACGTTGCTGATGATCATGGAATATAACGGAGTTCCATTATATCAAACACCCTCTGTTGAGAGCGGCATGATTCAGCAGGATGAGGTTGTCATTATCAAAGGGAATTTTCAGTGGGCCGAAACCCTAAGTACCAATACGGATCGGATTAAAGGGTTGATATGGAAGATCCTTCAGTATCCCGGGGGATTCAGCGGAGAAATACTGGTGTGTGATAATACACAGGGAGTCCGTAATTTGGAAGAATGCAACAATTCTGAAGACCCTAACCAGTCAATTATTGATGTGGTAAATACTTTTTATGCCAAAGGATTCCCTGTTTACATGGTAAAATGGGATACGATTATGAATAATGTTGTGGAAGAATATTCACAGGGGAATATGGCAAACGGTTTTGTTTATAACTCTTCTACAAAAGTTTCCTATCCTAAATTTAAATCACTTTCAGGTAATTATATTTCATTAAGCAAAGGTATCTGGGATATAGGGAGTTCAAGTTATGACCGTTCAGGGCTTTTCATTATAAACTTCCCTGTAGTAAAAGCACATGGATATACAGGAGCAACATTGGGCGTAAAAAATTGGGTGGGTGTTATGACCATCGCCTATAAAACAGAACGTTACGGTGGCGACCATGAAATGCATTACGACTATATTTTCGGGGAACACCTGTTAACACCAAAAATAATGGCTGAAACTTTCCCTGATCTGACTATTATTGATGGGACATGGACTGCTCCAACTAACAATTATATTGCTTCTCCAGCAAACCGTATAAGGACCGATGTTTTGCTTGCTTCTACTGATCCTGTCGCATCTTCTTGGTTTACAGCAAAGTATATTTTAAGTCCGGTCGCAGATTCACCAAATAGTACCAATCCTGATAATCCGGGTGGTACCTATAATCTCATTTTTAATAGCTGGGCTAATTACCTGATTACCAATGCAGGCTTCAATCTAACACGCGACTCTTCTTCGATTTCAATATATGGAAGAGAATCAATGAATACGATAGAAGTAACTTCAATTACAGTACAGGGAGAAGGGGGAATCTCAACAATAGACACCGATAACGGTACGTTGCAAATGATAGCTACTGTTCTACCGGAAAATGCTTCTGATAAATCGGTTACCTGGAGTGTGACCAATGGTACCGGTGCAGCTACCATTACACCATCCGGGCTGCTGCAGGCAATATCTGACGGAACAGTAACTGTAATAGCCACTGCCTGTGACGGGTCGGGGATCAGCGGAATCACAAATATTACTATTTCAAACCAGTCCATCCCGGTCTCCTCTATTACTGTTCATGGTGAAGGGAACATCTCAGTAATTAACACGGATGATGGTACATTGCAAATGATTGCTAGTGTACTGCCGGAAAATGCTAGTGATAAATCGGTTAACTGGAGTGTAATAAACGAAACCGGTGAAGCTACTATTACATTATCCGGGCTCCTGCAGGCAGTTTCTGACGGGGTGGTAACTGTCATAGCCACTGCCAGTGACGGATCAGGGATCAGCGGAAACATAAATATTACTATTTCAAACCAGTTTATCCCGGTCTCCTCTCTTGCCATCCTGGGTGAAGGAGGTATGTCAGAAATTGACACGGATGAGGGTACCTTGCAAATGATTGCTAGCGTACTGCCGGAAAATGCCACGAACAAATCCGTTACCTGGGGTGTGACCAACGGTACCGGTGAAGCTACCATTACATCATCCGGGCTCCTGCAGGCAGTTTCTGACGGGATGGTAACTGTTACAGCCACAGCCCAAGACGGTTCAGGCGTTAGCGGAAGCACAAATATAACCATTTCAAACCAGTTTGTGCCTGTATCTTCCATAACTGTCCAAGGAAAAGACGGTGTTACTCAAATAATAAGTAATGGTAGTCTACAAATGGTTGAAACAGTTCTGCCAGAAAATGCATCTGATAAATCGGTTGACTGGAGTGTGATCAACGTTACTGGCGAAGCTACTATCACATCCTCCGGACTCCTGCAGGCAGTTTCTGACGGGATTGTCACTGTCACAGCCACTGCCCGGGATGTATCAGGGGTAAGCGGAAGTACTGATATAACCATCTCAAATCTGTTCATCCCAGTTTCTTCCATTACCGTCCAGGGTGAAGGAGGTATATCGGAAATTGACACTGATAACGGTATGTTGCAAATGATAGCCACCGTACTGCCGCAAAATGCAAGTGACAAATCGGTTACGTGGAGTGTAAACAACGGTACCGGTGAAGCTACCATTACACCAGCCGGGCTCTTACAGGCAGTTTCTGACGGGATGGTAACTGTCACAGCCACTGCCCGAGATGGATCAGGGGTAAATGGAAATATTGATATAACCATTTCAAACCAGTTCATCCCGGTCTCCTCCATTATCGTCCAGGCTGAAGGAGGCATATCGGAAATTGATACTGATGACGGCACATTGCAAATGATTGCTACTATTATGCCGGAAAACGCCAGTGATAAATCGATTAACTGGAGTGTAATAAACGCAACCGGTGAAGCTACTATTACATCATCCGGGCTCCTGCAAGCAGTATCTGACGGAATGGTAACTGTTACAGCCACTGCCCAGGACGGGTCAGGAATATTCGGCACCTCGGATATAACCATTGCAAACCAGTTTATACCGGTCTCTTCCATTACTGTCAAGGGTGAAGGAGGCATGTCAGAAATTGACAGCGATGACGGTACATTGCAAATGATAGCCACCGTTCTTCCGGAAAATGCCAGTTATAAATCAGTGAACTGGAACGTAACAAACGGAACCGGTGAAGCCACTATTACATCATCCGGGCTCCTGCAGGCAGTATCTGACGGAACGGTAGCTGTCACAGCCACTGCCCTAGATGGATCAGGAGTAACAGGAAATACAGACATAACCATTTCAAACCAGTTTATACCGATCTCCTCCATTACTATCCAGGGTGAAGGAGGTATGTTAACAATCGACACCGATGACGGGACGTTACAAATGATAGCCACCGTCCTTCCGGAAAATGCCACGAATAAATCGGTTACATGGAGTGTAGCTCACGGAACAGGTGAAGCTACCATTACGCCATCCGGGTTCCTGAAAGCAATATCTGACGGGACTGTTACTGTCATAGCCAGTGCCCAGGACGGGTCAGGCGTTAGCGGGATTATTGAAGTTACTATTTCTAACCAGTTCATTCAAGTCTCTTCTATTACTGTTCAGGGGGAAGGGGGCGTTTCAGAAATAGATATTGATGACGGCACTTTACAGATGATAGCCTCCGTTTTCCCGGAAAATGCCACGAACAAATCGGTTTCCTGGAATGTGATCAATGGAACTGGCGAAGCTACCATTACATTATCCGGCTTCCTTCAGGCAGTATCTAACGGAATAGTAACCGTCACAGCCACTGCCGAAGATGGGTCAGGGGTTAGCGGAAACACGGATATTACCATTTCCAATCAGACAAGCACTATGATCGTGGATCAGTCTGTACCGAAATTGAATATTTATCCTAATCCTGTCAATGATTTACTACATATTGAAATCCAGAATCAATGCTGCCAAAATTTGTTTATGAGTTTAATTGGATCAGACGGGAAGATTCTTCTGAAATTCACTGTTGACAAACCGGTAATCACTATTAATTTCATTACCTATGAGGCGGGAATTTACCATATTCTGTTGTACCGTTCAGGGGATTTGCTCGATTACAGGACAATCATTGCATTTTGCCCCTGATTGAATTCAAGACAAGACTAAACCTTCCGAAACAGGATTTACAATGTAATTACGATATAAAAATTTCAATATTGTAATTTATTAAAATAAACATCTCACTTCTACATACTCGCAGTTCAAATTATAAAAACCACTGCCAGAGGTGTTTTACTTTTTTACTTTTTTTCCGGTTTGGCTAATAGTAATATTATCTGTGAAATCAATTATCTGAGGTATTTTGTATACAGCCAGTTTCTGTCCACATGTTTTCAATATTATTTCTTTTGCCTCCTCTTTAGTGATCTTATCTGTTAGAACAACAGTTGCTTTAATTGCCTCACCCAATAATTCATCATCAACACCTTCAACCGTACAATCAATAACATCCGGAATATTTACTATAGTCCCTTCGATTTCTTTCGGACTAACACGTTTCCCTCCCACCTTAATTATTTCTTTTTTCCTAGTTACCAGATAGATGAACCCTGCTTCATCTTTCTTAGCCATATCACCGGTAAACAGCCAGCCATCCCGTAAGGTCTGTTCTGTACTTTCAGGATCATTTAAATATCCCACCATTATATTCTCTCCCTTTGCAACGATTTCGCCAACTTCACCTGGTTTTACTATATTTCCCTTCTCGTTGAATATTTCCAATCTCACACCGGGTATACTTTTCCCTATTGATCCAAGTTTCTTGATTACCAATTCCGGTGCAAGGAAGGATAACCTGGCTGTAGCTTCCGTTTGTCCATACATGACAAAAAATTTCTTATCAGGAAAGGCTTCAGCAAATTCTTTAATAAAAACATCGTGGAGTTTTCCTCCTGCCTGTGTAACATATCTGAGATGGGGAAACTCTTTTTTTATGAATGACTTTGATTTCCTCAGGAGAATCTGGAAATGGGTTGGTACACCAGCAAATCCTGTACAGTGATACTTTTCCAGATCGTCGATCACCGTGCCAAGGAAGACAAAATTGTTATTCAATACGATGGATCCACCTACCCTGAGATGGGTATGAAGTAATGAGAGCCCATAACAATAAAAGAAAGGCAATACAACCTCCATAATATCTTCCTGTTTTAGTTGAAGATACCTGAGGATTGAATCTGTATTTGCGATAATGTTTTTATGAGTAAGCATTACACCTTTTGGAAACCCTGTTGACCCCGATGTGAAAAGGACCTGTGCCAACCGGTTCTCATCAAATTCAGCCGATTCAGGATAATCCCCGGAAACACTATTTATCATTTCATCACAATCAATTTTACTGAATATTTTTACTGTTTCGAAATCAAGCTTTAAAGCAATATTCCCGACAACAAATGCCGACTTGCACTGACATGTATCAAGAATAAAATCGAGATTTTCCTGCTCAATTAAAGGATTCAAGGGGACACAGATGTTACCTGATTTCATAATACCCAGGTATACAATGATGAAAAAGACATTGTTTGGACTTATTAAAACAATATTGTTTCCTTCGCCATAATTCTCTTTAAGGAAATATGCAAGCTTCAATGCTTTTTCATAAATATCCCTATAGGAGACCTGTTCACTTCTTCCGATAACAAAATTTTTATCCAGTTCTTTTGAATATTCAAGGAGGTAATCAAGGACGTTCATGTTCTGTTGATCTGCTTTTAATTCATGTTCATTCATGTATAGGATCCATTCTTAGATAACTGGTAGTTTTTCTTTTCCTTTCAAAATTCTTATATACATTTTCAATTTCCTGAGTTGTTTTTTCAAGCACAACAGCGACTTCTTCCGGATCGTATCCATTCTCCCAACCATACCAAATTAAATCCATGATTTGGAAAGGCAGTTGAAAAAAAAACTCCTCCTGGGTTTGTTCAGCTGAATAGGTATCCGTTGTCGGAGTCCTGTCAATAATTTCAGGAGGGACCCCAAGGTATTCTGCTAATTGATATACCTGCGATTTATATAAAGAAAAAATCGGCATTACATCAACTCCACCATCACCATGTTTTACGAAGAAGCCCTGTTCTATCTCGTGTTTGTTTGGTGTCCCAATAACGGCATAATGCATTCTCTCAGCATGGTGATAAAGCATTGCCATCCTGCTTCTCTGTTTGAAGTTCGAGGCTGAAACGATCTGCAGGTATTGTTTCACCGGCAGCAATTTACTTTTTTCACTTCCTTTCTGGTCAACAATTGTTATTGAGAAAACAGGAGGGAGGTTTTGCTGTAAGGAACTCTGCCTTATTCCGATTTTAGCCTTATGGATTTGTGGATCATATTCAGGTAAAACACTCTTTATGGCATCATCACGCCTGCTGTAACATCCGAATCCTTCCAGAGCTCTAGTGATATCTTCAGTAATTGTATTCACTCCAAACTTTTTTGCCAGCTTTTTTGCAAATAGTATGCTTTCGGGGCTGGATTCCTTTTCCGGGAGCATTATTCCCAAAACATGATCAGGTCCCAGTGCTTTTACAGCTAATCCTAAAGTGACCGATGAATCAATTCCACCACTAATACCAATGACTCCTCCATACCGAACCAATTTATTCAATACATTTTCACGAAGTTTGTCACTGATCTTTGTACACAAAGACTCTATATCACTGATATATAAAATGTCTTTACTGAAAGGTTTTTTCTGTTTGTTCATCACTTTTTTATTAGTTATAATCCATATTCAATCCTGCAGGATTTCAAGACCGCATTTTTACCTACTTTGTTTGGATTAAGTATGAATTTATCATATAAGAGATGTGTGGAGATAATAGCTGTTAAAGTCATATTTTCAATCTCTGAAACCTGATTCCCTGTTTTCATTTTAGTCAATAGTTTCTTAACGGATTCTGGATTGAAAATTCCTGTAGTCATAATATAATCATTATCCAGGACTTCGGCAATATAACCGGGTGCTGCATCAGAAATAAAGCTTTCAAAGATGGGTGCCCGGTAAGCCTGTTTCGGTCGTTTTACAACCGGATCGGGTAACCGGTCTTTCATTAGACGTTTCAATAGGAATTTTTCGTTCAATCCATGCAGTTTATAACCTGGTGGAAGTTTGGAACAGAATTCAATTATCCGGTGATCCAGGAATGGGTATCTCCCTTCAACAGAGTTTGCCATCGCCATCCTGTCACCCTGTGATGAAAGAAGATACCCTGACATAAAAATAGTCAGTTCTATCCATTGAGCCATAGATAAAGGATGCATCTTTTCAAAATTCTCCGGAAGTTCTTTCTCCAGATTATTTAAAGGATCGTATCCCTTAATTTCTTCTGCAAATTGATTGGAGAAATGATTTTTTATCCTGCTTGTATTATGCCACCTCAATAAATGAGAATAGAATGGCGAGTTGGTTTCCAGAAGTTTATACCCAAAGAAAAATTTCAGAATATTGCTGTTTGCATCTTTCAAATGAGGCAAATAAGGATATAATTTCGTAAGAAGCATCGGTCTCAGCTTTGATTGGGGATCTTTTGCCCAGAATCGTCTGATTGCTGATTCTTTAAATATGTTATACCCTCCAAGAATTTCATCAGCACCCTCTCCTGTAATTACAACCTTAAAATTATTCTCTCGTACAACCCTGGAAAGATAAAACATTGGAACGGGTGCTGTACGAAGCAAAGGGATCTCGGAGTACCAGACCACATCAGGAAATTTCTCAGCGATATCTTGCGGAGTGCATCTGAATGCCGTATGCTCAGTCCGAAGACTTTTTACAGCTAAATCCTGGTAATAGGTTTCATCATAATCTTTCCCTGTGAATCCGATGGAGAATGTCCGAAGAATGTTTGGGAAAATCTCATTTATATATGAGGTTGTTGCACTTGAATCTATCCCTCCGCTTAAATATGCACCAACCGGAACATCAGCCCGTAGTCTTATCCTGACCGCATCATAAAACAGGGAATGGAATTCCTCCATAGCCCTTTCCAGTGTAAAGTTTTCAACAGAATTTTCAGGTGGGAATGATAATTGCCAGTATTTAATAACTTTTAAGCCGGAATGCCTCACTATCATATAATGTCCCGGAGGTAACTCATAAACATCCTTAAATGCAGTATTAGGTGTAAGTGTTGTCCAGAATGTAAAAATTTGCGATAAGGCAAAGGGAGAAAATTCAAGTTCTATATCCGGGTATTCAAGCAATGCCTTTATCTCTGATCCAAAAAGAAAAGTATTTCTGGTTTTGCAGTAGAACAATGGTCGTATACCTACCCTGTCTCGTGCCAGTAATAGCTCTTCCTTCCGGTTATCCCATATTGCTATGGCAAACTGACCATTCAGTTTTTCCAGGCAACCAGGGCCGTACTCTTCATATAGATGAACAATAACTTCTGTATCACTCTTTGTCTGGAAAACATGATTCTTTTTTTCCAGCTCTTCCCTGATTTCCAGGTAATTAAATATCTCTCCATTAAACACAATCCACAATGATTTATCGGAATTAGCGATGGGTTGCTGACCTGTCACCAGATCTAAAATACTTAGTCGCACATTTCCCATACAAATCTTTTCAGCCAGAAAAATTCCGCACTCATCCGGCCCTCTGTGCTTAATTTGTGTAAGCATTCGTAGGACTGTTTCAATAGCTGGTTGCTTGCCGGTCTTGTAATTAAATATCCCAACTATACCACACATGGTGTCATCATTATCAGTTTGATGAATAAATCTTAGCCTGCTTATGACTGCCTTTGCAACCGTGTTGCTACAAATTCGGTAATTGCATGAATAGATTCAAAGTTTTCTTCAATCAAATCTGTATCTTCAGTTTGAATACCAAACTGTTCTTCCAGAAAGGAAATCAGGGTAACCAAGCCCATTGAGTCAAGGATACCTTCCCTGAAAATCATGGTTTCACTATCAACTTTTGACTTATCACTAAATGTAGCATTCAGAACATATTCCTTCACTTTTCCCTTGATTTCTTCTCTGTTGTACATATAAAAATACTTTAAACTTATTACAAATTGGCAGATGTATACTATATAGGATAATGATCAATATTAATGGTGTCAAAGATATCAATTTGCACTCTAAGAGAATAATTTTTTATACAAATAGAATCAATTCTTCAGGCAATGCATCATTTATTTAGACCAATAGGTTATTATTAGAGGGTGAATATACATTCAAGAGGTATTCCGGGTATAAGACAGGTTCTGTTGGACTCACAGATATTTTGTGCTGAATTCCATACGTTTTCTTTTATAGGGTTATTCTAAGTAAGGGAATTTTCTTAATTTGGACCAATTTTATAAATCCTATTAATAACAAAAATAGTGAAGGAAAAACCTCCCGTAACTGTCATATTGAGTTCATATAATCATGAAAATTATATCACACAGGCTGTAGAGAGTATTGTAAATCAGACTTATGGTTTTGAAAATATAGAATTGATTGGTATTGATGACTGTTCAATGGATAATACCGGAAAAATTTTCCAGGAGCTCAGCAAGAAATACCGATTTGAATTCTTTCAGAATACTGAAAACAAAGGGCTAACTACAAACAGGAATTGGGCAATCAAACGGTCAAAGGGTGCATTTATATGCGGGTGCGGATCAGATGACTACTGGGATGAAAAAAGGCTCGATAAACAGGTCAGTTTCATGGAGAAAAATCCTAATTATGCTATGTGCTATGCAAGGGTGAATTACATCAGGGGTGGAAAAATTGTACCTGATTTAAACAACAAATACAAGGGGGGTAGTATCTTTAAAGAATTACTGGTCATGGATTTTCATATGCCTGCCCCGACTTATATGATAAGAAGAAGTGTATTTGATGTAGTAGGACTCTACGATGAAAATTTACTAATTGAGGATTGGTATATGAATTTAAAGATTGCAAAAAATTTCGAAATCGGTTTCCTGGATGATTATGTATCGTATTACAGAATTCACGATTCCAATATAAGCCGCAATGTTAAACGATTATTTGGGAGTCAAAGGAAAATCCTGGAGCAATACAAAGATTCTCCTTATTATAAGAAAGCCCTTAACAGATACAACCTCAGGAAATTTTACATGTATTCAGGCTACCTAAAACTGGAAGCTATAAAGCTTATTCCAAAAGTGTTACGGTATTTCTATTCCACAAGATTCATATTGGGAATCAAAAAAATCGTATTCGGGAAATCAAAAAAGGTTTTGTGAAAATTCCTGACCTATCAATCAAAACCCATAACGGATTGAAATTCAGTCGAGAAGTGCATTGATTATCCGTGTAAATTTCTCTGCACCCTGATCATTTAGATGGTCACCATCGTAAAAATCTTCCATCACAAACCGGGGATCTTCTGAAAAATTAAAATATTTTACATGATGGTATTTTTCATCCAATTCGGTACAGGTACACACCATTTTATCAAATTTCTCC
>Ga0315543_1002674_pt1 | contig 16901 bp, 18 predicted proteins | sample SalMarSW160210MG_2_FD_203098 | JGI IMG/M metagenome (GOLD analysis project Ga0315543, IMG submission 203098) | Salt marsh sediment microbial communities from the Plum Island Ecosystem LTER, Massachusetts, United States - Salt Marsh Sediment SW1601-210 ...
CGAATCGAATGTATCTGGGTATCTATACTTATACTGGTCGTCTAAGGAGTTAAACACTTCGACTCCGATATAAGGTCTCGTTTTACTCTCTATGTAATCGCTTTTATATAAACTGTTTTCAAGTGCGTATGTCCCGTTATAATTTCCGCGGCTGTAAAATAAGGCTTTATCTCTTTCTGGTCTTTTCCAATAACACATTAAGCAAGCGATTTCGTTGATAGCTTCTCTAACATTCATATCTGAAAAGTTCGCAGTTTCAATAAGATTTTTACTGATATTGCTAACTGCAAAAGCGATTAATGTAGTCGAATATCCTGCGACAGCTATCCCCATCCACACGTCCGAATATTTGTACGGGCTTCCTGAGACTCTGAATTTATCTCCAGCGAATCCTGTTTTTAAAATTTCTATTTCCGGCAAATCCCATTCAGGTAGTGTTACTTTGACAATGCTTTCTGCGTTATCGTTTTCATCCAAACTCCAACCGTAAGCGACCATGGGGTAATAGTTGAGAATCGTAATAGGATATTTTGTCTCAATATATAAACAAGAAAAAATCCTATTGATGGTTTCTGTTGGGTATTTCTCGAACTCATTCCAAACCAAGAAAATTTGTTTTTCTCCGTCAACATCTCTCGGATTTGAATATAAAGCATATCTTGTATGAAAACCCGATTCAATATAGTTATATTGGAATTGTCCCCATACGTCATCGTCTAAAGTAATGGAATCGAGTTCTTTTGTGTCATAACTACTTTGAGATTGTGTAAAGGCATATACTTTTCCATCATCATAATGAAAACAAACTCCATGAAAGGATCCGATTTCAGCACCACTCACATCCCATATAATAATTGCTCCTTGACCAAAATCTAATCTTCCGCCTGGATTTGCATATAAATCATCATCTACTATCCCGGTATCAATATTAAAAGCGATAGCATGAACGCCCTGAGTATAACCTTGCCCCAGTGGGGTAAGAGCCTCATGTAATGCGATAAACCCCAATCTATTTCTATCGCAAAGAGGGGTAGTGTCTCTAACACACCAATGGAACGATTTTGCTAAAACATATCTATGCGGTGTATCTGGGTAAATCCAAATATAATGATTGTCTGTTAAATCTCCATCATCCCAATGCTCAATATAATTCCCATCGGGATCCGTTTTTATAACTCCACAACAACAATGAAATTCCCGGTCGGGATGGTTTCCTGTTTTAGCGATCCACCCAACACAAACCAAAAATTTATTTCCATCTTCATCATAAAGGATTTTTTCAACAAATTTTGTATCAAAAAGGTAATCGACGCAATTGAATTTGAATGTTTTAGTAAATTCTAAAGTGTCCTTATTCCATTCATAATTATAAACCCAATTTCTTGCAACAAAAACCTTCCCATGGCTAACAATCTTATTTGAATATTGAGCCATCGCACCCACTCCATGCAAATATCCCGAGGCACCAAAATAATCTTTATGAAAATACATAAATTCGTCTTTCTGCAAAATGCCTATTTCTTCGTTTACGTCAATTAAGCGAGTTACTATTTCTATGGTACTTCGATCGAAAAGCTTTCCGACCAAAGTGGGTATATCGATAGCTTGATACCAATAGCCAATATTGTTAATCGATAGATTTTCTCCAACTATAAAAATATCTTCTGCATCTGTTTCTAAAGCTTTACTTGTAGAGAAGTATCCTGTAATATGCTGGTCGCCTGTTTCGTTATAAAGAGAAAAAAGTTGATTCTCTCCTTCTTCAAAAATCCTCGAAGGACCATTTTCGTATTGCAATTCATATAATTTGTCGTCCTCTGTTTCCTTATATGTATATTTTACTGTTTTTATTCCAGGTCGTCCTCCTGAAACTTCAGTAATTATTACTCCACAAATATTTCTAAATGGAATATTTTCTGTATCGACAACCAGTTCTGCGTTATGGTGTTCAAATTCTTTTTCCCATGTTTGAGCGGTTAAAGAAAGCGTATTTCGACCAAATCTTCTTGCTTGTGATATATCTACCATTCCATCAAAAAGGACAATATCTTCCTGCTCTAAGGAAGGCATATAATCCACACTATAACAAATATAAGTACCAAAAGGAGAGGGTAAAACCTTATTCCAACTCGTTCCATTTGTGGAGGTGGCTATCCCGTGGTCGGAGGCATCTCCTGCGACGACCCATAACCCATTATAATATTCGACTCCTCTCCCCTCATAACCGAGTACAGAAATTCCACGTCCAGTCCAGGTATCGCCATCCGGAGAAGTAACGATGGTATTGCTCGCATGATCTACTGTAGCGACCCATAAAGTACCATTCCATTTCAAACCGAACCATTTGGCAATTGAAAGAGGTTGCCCTTTCCCCGTCCAATTTATCCCGTCCGTTGACTTTGCCAAAGTGTGTGTACCATAATATCCGCCGGCTAAAAAGAAATCATCATCTTCGTTCCATTCAATACATTCGCAAGCATTCGCAAAAATACTTTTTCCTAACCCCGTCCAACTTTCTCCGTTGTCATCCGAGTACGCCAATGTATGCGAATGCGCAGCCCCTTCTCCACCAGCCACCCATCTCGTACCATTGAATGCTAAAGCTCTTGTCGACTTGAAAAGATTGTTATCTTGCCCCGTCCAATTCCCTGTATCAGTTGGGTCATCTGAATATGCAAATATACTTCCACCCTCTCCGCCCGCCAGCCATCTTCCATTCGCATATTTAATAGCAAAACAATAAGTGGTAAAAATAGTTTTTCCTAATCCAACCCAATTTTTCCCATCATAAGAATAAGCTAATGTGTTATCGCCCGCTCCACCTGCTACCCACATAGGATTGATAGGGTTATGATTAGAAGCAACCGCATAGACATAAGTAAACAGACTGTCAAGCCCCGTCCATTCTGCACCACCTCCATCTGGATTTTCAGACCACGCCAAACAAGAATCTTGCGGTGCTCCATGTTGTCCTCCAACAACCCAAAGAGCAGGCGCAGGGTCTAATCCTTCCAAATTAAGAGTTGCTTTCAATCCATATTTTCTGTTAGGTTTATTCACTATCCCATCAAGAACTTTATCGGGGTCGAGAAATTTTAGAGTCATTTCTCCAGAGATGAATTTGTTCATCTCGACTTCAACTTCTTTATCGACAATAGGCAATCCGCCAATTAAATATGCTGATAAATCGTAATTGTTTAGTAAAGTCCCATCTAATTCCATTTCTGATAATGTAATAGTTTTAGTTGTCGCAGGAGGAATTGTTCTATTTCTTGCCGCTATAAAGTTCTCAGTTACCGGTTTCATCTATAGCCATCTCTTTCCATCGCAGGTCGTATCCCACGTCGCCAGAGTTCATTCATAGCATCGGGATTTGCTTTTATTATTGTTCTTACTTGCGTATCGGGATTTGCATTTGTAACATAGACTTCGGCTTTTACCATTTGAGGCATTTTATCCCAAGGAATAATTGCTTTACTTCCTCCTGGTAAGCCGAAAACTGACTCGGGATTTTTAGGATTTTCGTTGTAGGTCGCAAGATTTACAAGAGGCATTCTCTTAGGAACTACACCCCCAGAATCAAAAGGTAGAGCTTGAATAAAACCTCCAAGAGCTTGTCCTCCTATTCCCGGAATAAGCATTCTAGCTAAAGCAGAAGCGGTAGACTTGATAATTTGACGCAACCTTTGTCCCATGTCAATACCTTTCTGAAAAGCGGTTCCAAGCGCAGTTCCTACTGCATCAGCGGCTAATTCTAAAGCTCTCATCTTCTCTGTAGATTCTTTTATTTTATCGGGAAAAAACCAATCTTCTGGAAGATTTTTAAGGGTTTCTCCTAACATATCTGCCGCTTCAGTCGATTTTTTTATTGGAAAAGACCAACCTTGAAGTCCTTGCGCGGCAGAAAGCATTAATTGATTCGTTCTTTCTATTTCAGCATTTATAGCCGCAAGAAAAGCACTCGTTCCATCCGTTTCTTCATTAAGCTTTCCAAAGTTAAAAGTAAGACCCATTACACCGTCTTTAAAGTCGTCCCAATTGGGCTGGCTTTTCAGAAGTATTTCATACATTTCCGAATACTTTTTAATTAGATTTTCTTTCCCTTTTCTGTTTGCTTCTATTGTTTCATTTGTAGCTTCTAATGCCTCTTGATAACGGTCGAATTCTTCGCTACCTATCGAAGTAATTCTTGCGAAAAGGTACCATGCCTTCATTGCTCTTAGATTGACCACTTCTAAATCTTTAAACGAACTTGCAATCGTTCCTATTATTACTGGAATATGGGCTAATGATTTGGTTATTACTTCTCCTACACTTGCCATCCCCACAATAAAAAGTTTCAAGTTTTCGGGTTGAAAGAATTCTTGTAAGCTTTTTTGTAGTGTTGGGATTATTCTGTCTCCCAATTGAATCATTACATTTCTAAATCGAGTTCCCCATATTTCTTTGAATCGAGCAAAGCTCTTATTCATTTCCTCGAAAGCGTTATTGGTGGCTCCGGTTGAGTCTTTTATTGCAACAAGATTTTGTTCGTAATCTTCCATCATACTGCCGGTAAGAACCAATGCACCTCGTAAGGCTCTTACGTTCGGGATAAAAGTTGCGAGTGTTTCAATATTGCCTTCCGAAGCTTCTCTAATTTTCTTTAATACTCCGATAAGTCCAATCTCTTTAATTGATGCGGCTGAAATGCCTATATCCTTAAATGCTACCGCCGCTTCTTCCGACGGTTTAATAAGAGTGCTCAATATTTGACTAACACCCCTAAAGGCTCTTGTCCCTTGAATACCACCTTTGGTTAGTACTGCGACTGCGGCGGAAACCTGCTCTATCGACAATCCTGCTTGAGCGGCAATAGAAGCGGTATAACCAAGTCCCTGAGCAATTTCTTCAACTTTAATTTTACCGAGTTCAACCGTTTTAAACATAACATCAGTTACCCGGGTAACATTATCCGCTGAAATACCCCATGCTCTTAAAGCAGTTGTAACAGCATTTGCAACCGATTCTTGGTTGGCGAGTCCTGCAACAGCGAGTTTAGTAGTCGCTTCAAGAATTTTCATTCCTTCAGCCCCTTTATAACAAGCCGAATTTATCTGATATAAAGCCTGAGCCATTCCCGTAGCATCCATACCGAGACGTGAAGACATTCCAATAATTTGGTTCTTCATATTTATGAATTCTTCACTCGAAAGACGAGCAAGCGTATTTATTTCTCTTGCCCGTCTATCAAAAGTAGTTGCGGCACTAACTGCACTACTACCGATTTTTAATATTGCAACACTCGCTCCGAGTGCCGCCGCCGCAACCGCTCCAAAACCGATAACAGCTAATCTTTTGAACGACTTTAAATTACCTTGCGCAGATAACAAGCCACCGATAAACTGTTTATTTCTTAAGGTTAATGTAGCGTAAGCTCTTCCAACACTTCGTCCAACCGGCATTTTATCCTTGCCTCATTCTTTCAAAGAAAAGCCTAACTTCTTCTGTAGGGGTTACATCTTGCTGTAAAGGTTCTCCCGAAAGATAGCGTTTAAACTTAAACAAGTTATTTCTGGCTTCTATTAAATACTCTAATTCCATTATAAGCAGTTCCTCTAAACTCCCGTAACCTGAAGTGCAAAGATGGTAGAAGAGGTCTAAGTAATGGGGGGTAATTCTAGGGTGAGGTGCAACGACCTCGCATCTACGGAGTCTGAGAAAAAATTTCTATTTTTCTCCACCTCCATTACCTCTTTGTACACTTCAAAGATTTTATCAGAATCCCAGCTTTCGACATCGACAAGGCTTTCTCGGTAATTTGTTTTATGGTCGGTTCCAGGTTTTCTTATTCCGCATTTAACTATATCAATTATCTCTTTTAAAGAGAAATAAATACTAATTACATCGATAGGAGAAAGATTTTTGCTTTCTTCCGGCATATCTACTTCGCCAGTTTTTTCGTCAACTTCCCAACCTTCTTTCGTACCGAGCTCTACTAAAGATTCATTATATCTGACTGTAATCGGCTCCAAGCGTTCAAAATCTTTACCGATGAAAGAACGAACTTCATAATCTTTATCGCTCATAAACACTCCTTTTTAACTGGTTTCCATTGTCCAGTAACCAAAAACAGGATTACTGTTAGCATCCAAGTGGTCAGGGTCTTCCAGGGCAGAAAATTCAATCGGCATTGTCATCGCTTCCGCATCAGCCTGAGCAACGAATGTCGCGTCAAAATCTCCTGTTATATTGACTTTCCAAATTACGCAAGTGAACAACCTGCCATCTCTAAACTGGTGAGTTCCTCTGAACTTTCCAGTCGTGTCGATAGGTCCACCCGTAATCTGTATTGTCTTGGCATCTTGAGTTGTGTATTTATAGTCAACATCAAGCGTTACGCTATCACCAATTGAAGAACCATTTGGAAAAGATAATCTCCCGCCTGCGTAGTCAACAATATAATCTGTCCCTTCTGTATAAGCTGCTCCACCCCCATTAGGTTCAACAACGACATCTGATATCGGAGATTCTGAACCTGCTCCATGCGCAAGGCTAACCCAATAACCGTGCTCGTGGTCTTCTCCGCCTGTTATATCTGGCGAACCTACATCTTCGTCTGTTACCTGTTGCGTCCCAGCGGATTCATCGGTGGCGGCTAATCCTAGTAAATGTTGTATATTCTGCCAATGAATATCTGAAAACCTATTTGATATTACAGGAGGTTCGTTGAATTGAATTCTACTTCGTACATTCTTACCTTGATTATAGATAGGGATGTTAATCTTTGGAATAACGATACCGATAGCGGTTACCGTTCCAAGAGAAACTTCTCCTGTCCCAGGGTCAAAGTAAGCATCCACATAACCGACAGTTTTATTCCCATCATTGGGAGGTGTTCCCATACTCATTATTTCCCTCCTTTGTTAAGTTCTTTTGTTACTTTAACATATTTCTTTTTGACTAAATCAATTGCTTCGATTAACATTTCTCTGGTTTTAATAGATGCTTTTCTGTTGTCAACTTCGGCTAAAACCCTTTTGAAGTCATCTATCCATTCTTCTTTTTGGGCTTCTTCCTTTTTTTCTTTTTTTGCCATAAGCTCCTCTCATTATGTTATGATTACTGGACTTCGATAAGGCATTGTTTCGCTTTCATAAAGCAAGTAAGCTCCTCTGGTATAAATATTATCGGCAAATACTTTGTTGGGTATAGCACATGATTCCACTTGTATATGCGCGCTTTTTAGCTTTGCCTCTCCATCTATATACAGCATATTATTTTCAAGAAGCGTTTCAACGCTATCGCAAAGCCGAAGAAGAGACAAGTCTTCTCCAAGAAGCGAATCTTGAGTATCTAGTATTCTCGTTACGATAAAAATCTCAAATCTTCGATTATGAAAGAAATTGTCGTTCCCTTGTATAGATTTAGGAGCATTAACAGGACAAATAATACACTTAGGAACATGCAAAGGAGTTGCGAATGGGGATGTCTGTATTTCCACTTCATCCTCAAAATCAGTTATGTTGGTCTTTATTAAATCTCTGATTGTTGTAGCATGAAGCTCAAAAGTAATTCTCATATCTTAGCCGCCAATGAAGCCGCTTTAAAGCAATCATCCGTAAAATCTTCTATTACTTTCATAAGAGCTCTCCTGTCCTCTTCGTAGAATATTTCGCTACCGTCTGAAGAAGTGATGAACCTTCTCTCAGGCATTCTGCTTGTACCAAATTGGTGATAAATTCCATATTCTGAAGTTTCGCCATATCCCCATTTCGCTTCTATCTTTGCCGAATTAATTTCATAAGTCAGAGAATCGAACAAATCTCCTTCGTCTTGTAGTAATTTATGTGCATCCGGAGAAAGACCTCTCCTTCTGTACGCTTCTTTTGTAGACTCCGCAAGCTCTTGCCATTTTTCTGGACGACCTTGAACCTTAAAAGTTTTCTGCATCGACTTTACCATGATACCGCCGATAACTCCAAGCAAAGGGCTTATTTTACTTCTATGGGCTATAACTGCACCCAATAAAGCCCTTTGTATTTCACTTATATCAACGCTACCACGAAAAACCGATTCCATTGTTTACCATTTATTAGGATTGTTGGCGAGGAACCTTACTTGAAAGCCTTCATCGGAATCTTTTGAATCGGCATCGATTGATATAAATCGTAATCTCGCCAACGGAAACCCTTTAAGCTCAGTCGAAAAATCTAAGATTGTCGTTATAGCTCCTTGAAGTATGGTGTCTTTTACAACCCAATTTCGTAAGGCACCTTCAGCCAAAGTATCGCTTTTTTGAGCTAATGCTTGATATGCTACTTCGACAGAATCAGTTAATCCTGTTGAGTTCATGATTTGCAACACCTTTTCGGTATAATCCGAAATTCCAAAAAAGTTAGTTATAAATGTGGTGTCGGGGTTAGCCGCGCTCCCTTCGATAAAAACAGAATCTCCCCAGATGTAGTAATCGCCTGTAATCCCATCGATAACACTTAACTCGTAGGAATGGACTGAAGATGCCGCAAAAACAACCAAAGATAGTAACATTCCTACCATCAAAACAAGTATAAGTTTCTTCATAGTTACTCCTTTTAAAGTATTTCGTTTATATTAGTTTCTTCTTCGTCGTGTATCATTGTTAAATCTTCGTCTTCGTTCTCTACAACTTCAAACGCTTCTTTCTCTGAAACACCAGGTAAACTTTGGTTCCCTTCTCCAAGATTTTTCAACATAGCGAGCTGGATTTTATAGTTTACCTCCACATGACCGAACTCATCGACTACTAACCTTGGGTCAATATCTCTCTTGCAACAAAAGACCGCTAGGTTTTTCGCTATTTTTTGAATCAGGCGTGGAACGGAACCATCTACGAATGGAGTATCGTACCGATTACAGATGAATGAATCAATGATAGCCTCAGCTTCATCAATCCATCCTATAATATCGCTACCTTCAACCTTGTCGTCGATTTTATTCCATCCATTCCTAACCTCTTTTTCGCTACAATAACTCATAATAAATCCCTCTCAACATCTTTAGCTAAATCGCCTGCACGGCTAAGAAGAAATTTGCGTCTTGCTCCTCTGTGCTGTTCAAGTAACATCTGACGCAAGCTTTTCTTAAATCCTCCATCTTTGATAACAAGAGCATAGTAATACTTCTCAGCTTCTTTTGTAGTAAGAGATACGGGGTCTCCCCTTTTATAGGTTTTCCCATCGTAGTCGAATTCGTGGATCCGAATATAAAACGTGCGCTTAAGCATTTTTAACCTTTATCGTCTTTGTCGTCTTTTTTCTCTTTTAGTGCGTCAAGGTTATAGAAATGCTTTTCTCCGCCGAGCCTCTGATATTCTTCCTTGCTAACCGTAAGCGAATCTCCTGCTTTCTTGGCTTCACCTTTACCTTCGATTACTAAACCCGAAGTTTCTCTAATTTTAACTCGCATTCAGCCTCCTTTACTGGATTGTACCTGTGAAGACGTAGCCAGCTTTCTCAAAAACCAGTTTCTCATGAAGTCCGTTCTCTCTGACCTGAATCATTTCGGCTCTTGGAGGGTCGTCAACATCCCATTTACGAGTTTCCCTTCCAGGAATCTTTGTAAAGGTAGCCGCGCAAGTAATACTTCTCTGCGTTGGAGCAGGGTTAACATAGCCTAAAAAGACTGAAGTTCCCCATACCCAACTAAAATCGCCCCAAGCGTCAGAAGCGGCAGATGGTGCATCTACATAAAGAGCGGTAGGAATTAATATATCAGCTATATTAAACCATTCTTTTATGTAAGCCGCGACAAGCGCTTTGTTGGCAGGACCTGCCCCGATTACTTCCTTAGTCTGAAAATCAGGATGCCTATACAAATATCTGGCAACTTTCCAGGGGACAATTGCCAAATTAGGAAGTTTACCGCAGGCTAATGCGCAAAGCTCTATCGCTGTATCTATATCGTTAGCAGGAGTCGAATTATCGGAATCTGCATTCTTGTAAGCGTCCCATCTTTTTGTGTCGTCAACGTATGCTTTCACATTCGTAAAACTCGCCGCAGTTGTAAGCACCGTTGCCGCATCAAATTCCCTTGAAAGCAAAACAAGGTCAGTTAAACTTATAACCAAATCCTGTCTTGCCGCCGCTTTCGAAGGATAAGATTCTAAATCCTCGTCAACTAATTTTGTCGCAAGTCCTTTCGCATTCGTAAGATAAGTATCTTCCGTCACACCACCGAAATCAATCACAGGAGTTTCTCCCCCTCGACCCACTCTCATAAATTCCTTTCGCAGATGGTCTTGAGGATACATCTTGATTTTATCGGTGTGATTATTGACTTTAATCTCAGGAAGAGCCAAGTCAAAAATCAAATCACTTCTATCGTTCCTAACATCAAGACTTACTTGTGTCAGAAACTCATCTTTTCTTCTATCACTTCTTAATGACATATTTTCCTCCTTTAGGTTGTCTTGTAAAGATGGTTACCACCGTAATAAAGAATGGTAACATATTGACCAGCCGCAGTTACGGAACTAAGTGCCTTACCAACGATTAAATCTCCAGTATCTCCGCCATCAGTGGCATCAAGAGCACGCCCAGTTACGTCAACAATAATCAAATCTCCTGCATCGATAACTCCACCAGCCTCAACGGGAGTTACAACTCCAGTCTCAATCATGACGGTAACATTGTCATTAATTAAAGACTTAGAATAGCTTATCCCATCAGGGCATTCTCCTTCGGTATCGCAAGGCGTAACAGCAAAATCTACCGTTGCGTCCACTTTCACAAAACGGTACAGGTAGGGAATTGCCGCTTGAGCTTTGAAACCAAAGGTTTTATTATTTTGAGTTTGAAGTCCCATATTTCCTCCTATTCGGTTTCTTTAATAAGCCCTTCCGACTGCATTTGTTTAAATGCTTCGTTAAAGGACTCAATTTTGTTTTCTTTCTGATACTTCTGAACTCTCGCTTTCATCTTTGCATCTTCGCTTCCACCGGTAGGTACGTCGCCAAGCTCAGAATGTTCGTCGTAGTCGACTATATCTGGCAGGTCTGCTATTATGCTTTTTGCCAACTCTGCCAATGAGGCTTTCTGCGGTTCGTTTTTCTCGTCAAAATATTCAAGCTCTTCGGTATCTTTATGAAGTAGAAGTGCTTTTACCCTTGCCTTAACGGCAGGAGTGATTTTTTTCTTGTTGTCTTCCATAAACTTTTCTACTTCGATTGTCCTTTTTTCTTTTTCGAGTTTGCTTTTTTCCTCTGCAAACTTCTCATTCTCTGTTGTCAGTTCCTGATTTTTTGTTTTGAGGGTTTCAAGCTCTTCAGTTTTCTCTTTAAACTTCTCAATCTCAGTATTTTTTTGCTTGATTTCCTCTTGTAGTTTCTCTAATTCGTCCATAGAAACCTCCTTTTGGATTTCTTTTTTAGTTTTATCTTCGGGTTCTTCTTTAGGCTCTTCTTCGGTCATGTAAACAGTTTCTGCCATATTTAGAACAAGGACTCTTGCTTCTGTACCTACATTATCTCCCTCGCTCGCATACAAACTACTTAAATCTTTTAATGTCCGCATCGCTTTGTGTTTAGAATCTCCCCAAGGAAGCAAGGCGACTGCATCTATAATCTTCCTGTAAGTTTTTCCGGTCGTCTCATCTTTAAAATTAATTCCAACTTCAGGGGATAATTCTTTTAGTGTTTTATTTTTAATCATCCGTAAAACCATTCTAGGAACAGCAGTCATATCAGCATAAAGCTCTTGACCTTTTCGGTATAGCTTCTTAATCCATCCTACTGAAACTAAGCCTGAATTTGTAACTATACTTTGGTCTCCATGTCCTAATTTAACATGAATATTTCGCTTTTCAGTTTCGCTTAAATCGTCGAAATATCTAATCATCTCATCTAAGTCATCTTCGGTGAAATTTCGTCCTTTCCATTTGCCTGCCACAGCAACTGGTTGCCCTAAAATCTCGCCCGTATCTATTCCTTCATCTGGCTCGATTATTTCAGCTAATTTTTCTCTCCATTGATTATAACAAATTGCCGACCTTTGTTCTTGTTCCGGGTATTCTTTAACCATTACGGCATCACCCATACAACGACTCACGAACTCTTGTTCTTTTTCGTTCGCTATTGGTTTAGGTATTGGCATTGATTCCTCCTATGCGGCTATATCAACTAAATAGCCATTAAATCCCAATTTCTCTATTTCAGAAAAATCTTCATAAGGGCTGGCGACCCATGGCGAGAATTGCACTTCCTCGTAATAATAAACAGGAACGAAAGTAGTTCTGCATTGGAAGTGATAAGGCGGTGGAGAGAATTCGAAAACCTTATAAACATTGCCATCTATACTCGAACAATAGTCTGTTGTTCTGTCGTCTAAAATTGCGGTAATTTGAAATCCTTTGAGAACTTGCCTGACTCCTGGACTGGTAAACATATTATATCTTGCGTGATTCATTGCTTCACTCATATTTGTCCGTCTTATTATCTCCAATCTGTGAGCGGTTTTCAATTTGCCTACATCCGTAAGCTCTCCTGTTGCCTCATATTTTTCCCATAACCTTTCTAATTTTTTCTTTACCCAGACCTTGTCGTTTCTAACGTATTGTTTACCTAGGATTATTTGAGCTTCTCCTAAAATATCTTCTTCCAATACTCCTGTAATCGTAAACGCCCTCGTGTTGTAATATTCGAGTTCGTTTTTCGTTATCGGAATTTTACCCATGAAATATTTATAAGCTTCGTCAACAGATAAACCAAAAGAAGCTTCCATTGAGAACTTTTCTATTTCAGAATATTTCTCAGCTAAGGCTTTTGGCAGATTACCCGAATTTTTGATTTCCTGGTAGGCTGTATGCTTTGCGTTCATATAAGCAAGAGCCAAATACTTATAAGTCGTTCCCTTAAAATCTCCGAGGTAGGATAAACTTATATCTTTTAACTTTTTCGGATTCGGGTTCTTGTCGACATTTAGAAAGCCCATCTTTTCAATATCGGAGTCGAACTTTCTCCTCATCTTGCCTATCGTTTCTTCCATCTCCGTTTTTGCTTTCGATTCAAGAGTGTCCAACATGGTTTCTGTTTCTTTGTATTTGAAATGCTTAAATCCTTCTAATTTTCTACCTTCTTGGAATTCTTTATTTTCGGGAACGCCTTTCTTTTCGGGAATGCCTTTATTTTCAATGAGAGTTTTTTCTTTTATCTCTGGCAATCCATAGAACTTCCTTGCGAAGTTTTCATCTTCGATAGTCGGATGAATAAAACCAGATTGAGTCAATTGCGAATAGGTCTGCGCAAGCTCCAATTTATCTTCTTGGGTTAACGGATGAAATTCGAAATAAGGCACATTAGCAGTCGCACCGAAATTATAAAGAACAATAAACTTAAGAATCTGTTCTCTTGCGATTTCTTCTTCTGTTTCTTTTTTATATTTTTCTAAAAGGATTTCGAAGACGCTGAATTCTGTCTTAGCTTTCGCGTAACTGCCAAAAGCGGTATCAGTATATCCAAGAGAGTCGGGCAGTAACAACGAACGTGAAATAGCCTTATTGTGTTCTTTTAAAGCCTCGGCAAATGGACTCCCTTTCGAGCCGGACATTTCCCAAAATTTCATTTCAACATCATCGGGAAGAAGTATGCCTTTTGCGTTCTCTATCTTAGCTAATTGTTTAGCAATCGTTTCTTTTCTCTTTGGAAGATTATGAGGATAAGTAAAGGCGACCCAACCCATACCAAATCGTTGTAATCCTAAGCTCCAAAATCTCAAAGCCCATTTTTTAGAAATATAAGGTTTATAGACATATTTGACGTCAGGGTCTCCTTGCGGAATACCAAAAATACTATTGTTTACATAATGAATAATTTTATTCCTCGGCAAAGGTATGTATTGTCCTGCTCCCGTTTCTTGTACTATTTCGTTTATGTTCCCGTGTGGGTCAAGGTCAAATTCGATGTTATGAGGAAATCTCGTTTTAAAAGATTCTATTCCTATTTTACCTTTCCATTCTCCTTCTAAAATATCCTCATAATTCATTTCAGTTACTGAAAAGCCATAAGGTTGAGCGGAATAGATTGCTTCTAAAACTTTTCTAAATGAACCTTTTGTATGCGTTAAAATAAATTTGCAACACTCGGCAATTCTTTTATCAATATTGTCATCAGAATAAGGTTTGATATCCCAAGGAGTAGAAAGCCTAGCATAATTCCTAATTGAGTTACACATATTGTAAGTATAATCAGTTCTAATCTCATCGACTATTTCGTAACCTCTGTCTGCAATCAAAGCGTCGGGGTTAGTAAAATAAGTGTCCCAATCATTGCTATATTGCTTTGAAAGCAAGAAGAGAGAAACCTCACCTTTAGGCGGAGTAGTTGGGTTCTTGTCTTCTTTAAAGGTTAAGGGGCTTCTAAACTTCATCTAAATACCTCCATGTCTTCAGCGAATTCGTCCATTGGGACTGTTATTATATCTTCCTTTCTATGCTCTACCATTTCCATTTCTTCGCCTGAAAGTTTGCCATAATTTAAAGCCAACCCTGCAAGGACTGTTGCATCGCCTTCGTCAGGAGAACGGTTAATTCTTTTCTTATAGTCTTCTTTTGTTTCCGCTTTTATTCTACCTTTCATATCTAAGTTCTTTTTCAAGCCTGCTAAATCCGAAAAGGTATAGCCGATATTCCTTAGAGAAGTTATATCTCCGTCTTTTATCATCTTACCGAAAACGCACCAGGCTTCAGTTCTTCTATTGTAATACATCTCTTCGTTATCTGCTTTATTTGAACCCTTAAAAGAAATAATTTTCTCGCCTATTACTTCGTCTTCTTCTAAGTGTTCCATTACGCCTGCACCGACTCCACAAGCATCGCCTACTACTTTATGAAATTTGTACTTACTGTGGAAATGCTTTACTCTCCTTTCCGTTTCTGTTGTCTTCTCATCCCATTTGAAAGTAGCAACATGTTGTCCTGCTCTATCAAGAATAACAAAGACTGTTTTGTCGTCGCCTTGGTCGGCAATATCTAAGCCCGCATATAGAGGAGGTTTGATTTCTACTCTTGTCTCATTATTTATTTGAATTGCCTCTAACTCATCAAGACCTATAATAGAATTCAACCCTTTTCTAGGGCATTGACCAAGCACTCTTATTTTATAGACAGCACTATCCTCTCCCCATAAATCTTTCTTATCTTCAATCCAATCAATAGTAGCTAAACCAGGAACTCTTTTTTCTCCTGTTACATTAGGGCTATCATAGCAAGACAAAACGAAAGACTTCCATTTAGGATTAGTAAAAGTATCTTCAAAAGGACATATCGGGTCAAGCCGATTGCCGACCGCCAAGACCTTCATTTCAACTCCCTCTAACCCTAAGCTACCTATCATCGTCATAGCCCCCGCCCATTGCTCGTATGATATACCAGGAGCCTCATCAATTATAATCAAGACATACTTCCTTGCCTTAAAACCTTGGAAAGCATTCTCGTCCTTATCTTTTGTTGCAAGACCTAAAGCAAGCCAATTGCCTATATTTCCATCCATTTTTAATTCAACAATATTGCAAACGGAATTAGGGTAATACATTTCAAATTTAGAAGTCGCATATCTGCTTCTTATTTCTTTCCAAATTTGATGTTTTACCTGCGACCATAAATAGGCAGTAGTAAGAACCATGCTGTTTGGTCTTGTACCTAAGAACCAAAGAGCGGCATCTGAGGCAAGATGAGTCTTAGAAAGATTATGCCCCGACCCGACACTTACAAAAGGGTTGTCTCTTATTGCTAATAAAATCTCTTCTTCTTTAGACCAATATTCGGAACCGAGAACCCTATCTCCATAGTAAAGAGGATTATTTTTTAAGTTTAATATTGTCTCTGGTCTTAATTTGGTTTTTAGGCTTGATTTAGTCGCTAACATTTTCCAAGGACTTCATCTCCTCTGCTAAGTCGAAAGTGAATTTACCTGTATGCTCTACTCTGTTGACGTGCTTCCATCTCGTAGGGCATCTATTGCAAAGGAAGAAAATTTGAGCAGTTACGTTTCCTCCGACTGCCTTTGCGTAGTTAGCATCTTCAACTATTTCAATTCGGGATTCTTTTGCTATTTCAACTTGTTCTTTAAATGCTTCATCCTCGTATTTCCAACGGTAGTAGGTGTCTCTTGAAATCTTTGTATTCTTACAGGCTTTCGTTACGGTATTGCCTTGTTGTAGGTTTTTAATTAGAGCCTCTTTCTTTTTTTTATTCTTGTCAGATTTGACAGAATTCTTACTCATAGACAAAGGTTAACCCCTAAAGAGAATTACGCAAGGGGTAAGGAGTGACAAAACTGTATCAACATGATAACAAACTACTTTACTGAAACGCTTACAATAAAAGGGCTACTCTTTGCCTTTTAACTCTTTTTTGATTGGAGCTACTATTTGTCTGATTCTTGACCTCGTCCTACCATATTTCCTCGCAAGACGTGCTTCAATTTGTTTCATTAAAGATTCACCTTTAGTGAATAAGGGATAAAGTTTTACAAAATCTTTAATTATTTTTCTGTCTCTATGCTCGTAAAAAGGACTATTGCTCATTTTTACTTTTTGAAATCATTACTTCAACTTCTGTTTCAGGGGTTGCTTTTTTAATGATAATATGAAATAAATCGGCGTTCAAAATAGCCTTTACTAGTGTTTCCATTTCGTAATCTTCAAAAGCCAACCCCGTATTTCTTATAACCTTTTCGAGTCTTTTTTCTAAATTTCTTTTAAATTTTTCTTGCTTAATTATTGAAACTATTCTAGCCAATATAAATGCTTTTATTAAATCATCTTTTTTGCTCATAATATCTTAAGACAAGTATCAATAGAATCAACCAAATATCCATTGTTAAGTTTCCCTAATAATCTACCCGATACTACACTACCATTCTTTTTAAATTTTATCAATACCATTAT
>Ga0315543_1002675_pt1 | contig 16899 bp, 18 predicted proteins | sample SalMarSW160210MG_2_FD_203098 | JGI IMG/M metagenome (GOLD analysis project Ga0315543, IMG submission 203098) | Salt marsh sediment microbial communities from the Plum Island Ecosystem LTER, Massachusetts, United States - Salt Marsh Sediment SW1601-210 ...
GATGCGGTTGGTGACCTCTCCAAGGAAGCAATCGCTTTTGGAGCGGACAAAGTTTATACCGTAGAAGACGCAACGTTAAAGCGATACGAAGCAGACTGTTATATGCAGGTTGCTGACCAGGTTATCGAGCAAGTTTCACCTCGTGTCGTTTTGCTGGGTAACACACCCATGGGTGCCGACCTGGCTCCTCGGCTTGCTTTTAGACTTCGGACTGGTTTATCCACAGATTGCCTTGAGTTGAGCATAGACCCGGAGACAAAGCAGCTCATGCAGACAAGTTCGGTGTATGGAGGCAATGCTCAGGCAATATTTACCGCTGAGGCTGTGCCCCAAATAGCCACTACCAGGGTGAAGGCGATGTCACCTATAGAGCGTGATGAGTCCCGAAAAGGGGAGGTCATTCCTGTTAAGGTCACCGTGGATATGTCTAAGGTGAAGACGAAGGTGGTGGAAATTATAAAGGAGGAAGTAACTGGTGTTAAGCTTGAGGATGCCGCGGTGATAGTCTGTGGAGGTAGAGGTTGTGGTGGAACTGACCCTTACAATACTACCCTGAAAGAACTTGCCGATGTGCTCAAGGGTGCCGTAGGTGCTTCACGTCCGCCATGTGACAATGGGTGGGTGCCTGAGGCGATGCATATTGGTCTCACTGGTAAGATTGTCGCTCCCGATATTTATTTTGCTATAGCGATATCAGGAGCCAGCCAGCATATGTCTGGTTGCAGTGGTTCAAAGAACATCATTGCCATTAACAAGGACCCTGAGGCGAACATATTCAAGCAAGCTCACTTTGGAGTGGTGGGCAAATTTGAAGATGTTGTGCCTGCTCTTACCACTAAGCTGAAGGAATTGCTGGCGAGGTAAATTAATCAAATACGGAATTTATTCCTTTTCCTGCTTCCTTTGAGCAATGACTTTTTGGGTGAGGTGGGGTGGCACTTCTTCGTAGTGGCTGAATTCCATGGTGAAGCTGCCACGACCCTGGGTTATTGACCTTAAGACTATAGCGTAATCCAGCAATTCTGAGTAAGGTGCTTGGGCCTGGATAGTGTTATTTTTGACTTCTGGCTCTATCCCGAGTACGCGTCCTCTCCTTGAGTTAAGGTCACCGGTGAGGTCGCCAGTGAATTCTTCTGGAGCGGTTACCGTCAAGTTCATTATTGGCTCAAGCAATATTGGTTGCCCCTCAGATAGTCCGTTTTTCAAGGCTTGCGCTCCGGCGATTTTAAAGCAGATATCTGATGAATCTACAGGGTGGAAGCTACCGTCGTAAAGTGTGACCTTGGCATCAATTACCGGGTAGCCGGCTAAGACGCCTTGCTGCTTCGCTTCATTGACTCCTTTCTCCACCGCGGGGATGTAATTCTTGGGTATTGCTCCGCCAACAATTTTCTTGGTGAACTCAAAGCCGGTGCCTCGGGGCAAAGGCTCGAGCTCCAGGCGGACATGTCCATATTGCCCATGTCCTCCTGTTTGCTTCCTATGCTTGTATTCTGCCTTGGTTGCCACAGTGATGGTTTCCTTGTAGGGAACCTTCGGCGAGGTTAAATTTAGCTTCACACCGAATTTGCGATGTGCTTTCTCTTTAACCATCTCTAAATGAGCATCGCCAATTCCTGAAATTAGGAGTTCATTAGTATCCTGTTCTCTGTGTATTCGGAGAGCGGGGTCCTCTTCACAAATCCTGGGTAAGATTGTGCTCATTTTATCCAGGTCAGCTTTAGTTTGAGGTTGGACTGCCATAGTTAAATTCGCTTGAGGAAACTCGATGCCATCCAGTATCAGGTGATGTTCTGGAGAGCAGAGAGTATCTCCAGTGGTAGTTAAGCTCAGCCTGGCCAACACCCCGATATCTCCAGCAGCTAGCTGAGGAACTGGTTCTTGATTCTTACCTCTTAAGGTGAACAACTGGCCAATACGTTCCATGCCCTTCTTGCTGGCATTCCAAACTTGCGAATTGCCTAGTAATAATCCTGAGTAAACTCGAAAATAGTTAAGCTTGCCCACATATGGGTCAGCGGTGGTTTTAAACACAAGGCTGCTTAAAGGTTCCCCTGTAGCTGGTTTAAGTTCTTCTTTTTCCTTGGTTGCTGGGTTTACCGCTGTGATGGCGCCGTGTTCTTCAGGCGAAGGAAAGAAGTCGCAAATGGCGTCAAGTAGTGCCTTTGTACCGATACTCTGTAATGCCGCGCCGGCGAAAACAGGAACCAATTTCCCTGAAACCGTTGCCTTCTTTATAGCCGGAAGAATTTCCTCATTGCTTATTTCCTCTCCCTCTAAATACTTGGTTAAGAGCTCGTCATCGACTTCAACGGCTGCCTCTACCAATTTCTCACGGTAAGAAGTGGCTTGTTCTGCAAGCGAAGAAGGAACATCGGTTTCCTTTAGATCGGCTCCAGCGTAGCCTTTCATGTTCATCAGGTCTACGAAACCTTTGAAATCGCTCTGTGAGCCTATGGGGAGTGTAGCAGGCAGGCATTTTGTCCCCAACTTAGCCTGAATTTGTTCTAGAGTGCTGAAGAAATTGGCATTCTCTTTGTCCATCCTGTTGATGAACAGCAGGCGAGGTAAGTTTGCTTCTTCCACGTAATCCCAAACTTGTTCTGTTCCCACCTCTACTCCCGAAGCGGCGCAAACCAGGATTATCGCCCCTTCGCTAACGCGCAAACCAGACTTCATTTCACTGGTAAAATCAGCGTAGCCTGGAGTGTCAATGAGATTTATCTTCGTTTCCTTCCATACCTGGGGAAGCAGCGATAGATTCACGCTCATCTGTCGCTCTATTTCAAGGGGATCGTAGTCGGAGGTAGTAGTTCCATCCTCGACATTACCTAAACGTTTAATGGTTCCTGAAGTAAATAGCATTGATTCGGCAAGCGTGGTTTTGCCTACACCATAATGAGATAGCAATACGACATTGCGGATTTTGTCTGGTCCGTATTGGGTAGCCATTATTCTACTTTGATGCTCCTTCCTTTATGATTCACTGAATCTATTACTTGCCTGGAACTCGATTTTCAACCTTCCATCGATTTTGCCCACGCCCGCTTTGCCAATATGCAGAATGATTCGCATTCCAGTTATTATAAGCTTCTTCAAACAGGACGAGCAACTGTTGGTACTTGCTCCCACTATCTGAATAAGCTCAGCCTTGCCAATAGTTCTACCGTCCGGCCGCTTACATGCAACTGCTGCCGGCATAGTCTTTAGCTGCTGTTTCGAAATGTTTGTTGGCGATTATGAAATTTTATCCTATGTTCCACCCTAACAAATCTTTGCGCTTATATCATTGAAAAGCACCAGCCCAGAGCTAGAGCCATTATGCTAATGACCGCCAGATAGACAAGAAGGATCTTGCCGCCGAATTCCTTCCTTAAAACCAGGATAGTTCCCCAACTGGTAACTGGTCCTACCAATAGCAGAACCATCGCGGCGCCAATGTTCATTCCTTGCAACACAAAGGCCTGAACCAAAGGAGGGCTGGCAGTGGAGCAAATATACATCAAAAGTCCAAGGACAAGACTGAATAGATACCCTAATCCGCCGCTGAGATAGGTACCAACAAATTTCCCTATGGGGACAATCGTTACCACCAGTGCCGCCAGAGCAAGCCCTAAGAGGATCTCGGGGCCAATTTCCTTCACCATATCTACAAAGCCATATCTAAAAACGGAGACCAATCTTTCCTTGATATCCTTCACATACACGCCAGTAGCATATTTCTGGGCTTCCTTTTCAAAGGTTGCCTGGCAATGCGGGGAGCAGAAGTAATAGCTCTTACCTTCATACTCCGTTGTTAATCCCTTTTCTGTATTCACGTCCATGCCACAAACAGGGTCCTTAGCAAGCTTTACGTCTTGAGGAGAGCTTGACGTGCTCTTAGGTTCAAACTTGATGAGGTTGCCGATGGCACCCATAGCGAGCCCCATCAAGATCGCAGCAAGGAATATGAATACGGTGAACTTTATGCCTAGCAGGGCATAACAAACCAGAAGGGCGCTTATAGAGGTAGCTGGCGTTGCTACCAGGAAAGCTAAAACCGGACCCAGCCTTGCCTCCTTCTGGTGAAGGCTTACTGCTATGGGAAGCGAACCTATACAGCAAATAGGAAGGATTGTCCCGGCGAGGGTAGAATAGAGGAGCGGCTTTATCCCCCGCCCGCCGAGATGTCTTTCCACCAACCCGCTGGGAACAAATTCATGGATCAAGCCACTGAGGAAAAACCCTATCGCCAGGAAGGGCAATACTTCGATGAGATAATCCTTAAATACGATGAAGAACTCAACCATTTCCCCGCTTCAAGTTATTCTTAAATTCCGATTCTCCAACAGTGAGAATATATGTTGAACCTCTTCGAATTGGCGAATCCTATGAGTGTTATTCCGTATTCATCGGCTTCTTTTACCGCCAAGTCTGTGGGTGCGGCGATGCTTATTACTATTGGTATCCCGCAAAAAATTGCCTTTCTTATTGTTGAGACTGTCTGCCGACAGGAAGCGACTAAAAAGCCATTCGATAAATCAATCCTGTTTCTGATTGCCAGACCAATGGCTTTGTCTATGGCGCAATGCCTGCTTGTGTCCTCTACAAAAATCTCTCTTCCATCTCCGCAAATTCCAATAACGTGTGCACATCCAGTTTTTTTAAATAAGAAACTATTTTCGCCAAGCATTTCTACCGAGGCAAAAACTTCTTTGCGTGTTAACTTTTTATCGGAGTCACACCTCTGAGGGTTCTTTGTTGCCCTTTCCAAAAGTGAGAGGTCAACATTAAATTCATTATCGGCGATTTTCGTGATAGCTGAGAGAGAAGTATCTATTCCCTTTGATTTTAAATTACCAAGTATCATCTCCTCTAAATTGGTCGGGAGACAATGGAATTCGTGAACTTCTTCGTCTATCCTGACGACAACCGTTTCTTCATGGATGACCTCATCCCTCTTTTTCTCTTCACCATCTCTGGAAATCGCAAGGATTTCTATTTCCGAACTTCTTTTTCCCACAACTTATGGAAATCCTTTATATCATTTATTATGCCGGTGAGATTGCTTTTCGCCCTGAAAGTTCTGCGAATTTCCAGGGAACCCATTTCGCCTTTAGCTCGCAACAGCAACGCCGGTATTATCTCAGTATGCCTTTCACGATGATATCAACTGCCTCTTCCTCATTTAGCCCTCTTGCCATTAATGTTTGCATCTGCTTCTTGTCTACACTACCAATAGCAGCCTCATGAGTAACCTTCGCTTGCTTGTCGTTCACATATACTACTGGTATTGCCCTTGCTATCACTCCGTCTCCATTCACAATTTCGAGGCAGTCAACATGACCTCTGGCAAAGGGGGCATTGCCATATGTTTCACCCCTGACCATTGCCTTGGCATTGTCATTCAACACCAGACGACTTTTTGCCAGCCCCCTGGCTCCCTGGCCGTTCAAATGGATTTTCTCTACTATACTTATATCGTCTTCCTTTTTGCCAAAGACCTTTACCAAAAGCTCGTTTATGCTTTTCTCGTCACCAAAAATCTCGAAATCGTAATCCAACAAGCCCACGGAGCCTTGGATCAAACTGAAGGTGCTCTCCCAGACAGCTCCCTTGCCCACCACAATCTTTGCTTTCGGAATTACTTTGGTGCCGCCAAATTCCCCATGATAGTGAGTTTCACGATAGCTGAATTTGGCGTTATCCCCAATTTTTATATCAGCATCCATCTTGTGTGTCACATCAACAGCGTTGGGGAAAATACAATGAGCAATCACATTCACCTCGCTGTTATCCTGGGCTTCTACTTTCAATGTAATTTCCTGCAGTCCCTCCTTGGGCAAAACGCCAAAGCATAAATGAACGGGGTATTCGATCTTTGCCCCTTCTTCCACTAAAAAGTAAATACTAACCCCGCTTTCAGTCTCCTTTGTCTCCACCTTTATCCCATCGACTTCACTAACGTTGAGGACTTTATTCTTGTGGATAATAAGGTTGCCTACTTCCTTGTTTTCCAGAGCATCCAGGTTTCCACCTGCCCTGCCATAGGCTTCAAGCAACGCTTCATATTCCTTAACCACCAGCATTTGTCAAGCTTCCTTATAGCTCGGTTCACCAATATGGGGACATGTTTGGCAATTATCCTTAAACCATTGGCACATTTCCCGTGGGGGGCCGGAATTGATTATTTCGCCGGCGCATATTATCGACACTTCTTCGGCTACCCTTACCGCCTCCTCACTATGGGTGATTAAAAGCACTGCAGAACCCTGTTTACTCATCTCAGTTATCCCATTCATGATGTGTGGTAATGAGACTACATCTATGCCGGAGTCGGGCTCATCTAAAATAGCTACCTTTGGCTTCATCGCCAAGACGGAGGCAAGCTCCACCCTTTTCCTCTCACCCCCGCTCAGATTGGCATCAACTGCTCTGTTTAGATACTCCCCGGGGGGAAGCCCAACCATCCACAGGTAGTTCTCAATGTCATTCACCCCTAAATTATTGCTTACCCTGAGGTACTCTCCTACACTTAGCCCTTCAAACCTTGCCGGTTCTTGCCACGCCATGGTTATTCCCATTTTTCCTCTTTCTGAGATTGTGCATCGGGTAATATCTTGTTCTTCAAATATTATGCTCCCCTCATCAGGGTAACTTATTCCCATTATTAAGTTAGCCAGGCTTGTTTTTCCTGCCCCATTTACTCCCAATAAGCCGTGTATCTTCCCCTCTTTCACTTCCAAGTTTAGCTCGTTGATGATGGGGTTACCATTCAGGGTTAATTTGAGATGCTTTACCTGTAGCATGTTTCCTCTCGTGACTAGCTTGTCATATTCGTGTTTTGTCTATTCTAATGGAGCTATACATTTACAGTCAGAATCCTGTACAAGCAGCACAACTTGTGGCAGAGCATATGCTGCAAGGAGAAGTTCCGCCAAGCGATGTAGAGATGCCTTCGGTGCTTTTTGAAGAGCAAGCAAAAGAGGAAAAAATCCTTTCAGCGCCGTTATTACAACGGGGGCAAGAAGCAATTCAAACTTAAGATTACACTGAGTGCAAAAATATTCATAGATAGGCATTTCTACCTCCTGGATTCTTAGATTGGAATTACTTCCTTCACCTCAGGTACCTGCTCTCTAAGCTCCTGCTCAATTCCATACTGTAATGTCATAGTTGCCATGGGGCAGCCTGCACAGGCTCCTCTCAGCCTTAACTTGACTATGCCATCATTTACATCCACTAACTCGACATCACCACCATCGGCTTGCAAAGCAGGTCTTATTCGTTTCAGGGCTGCTTCTACCTTCTCTCGCATATCTCACCTCCTATATATTGTTTGTCCTTTTCCTCTCCTGCTGTTCCTTTCGTTTTGCAGCTGAGCTGTTGAATTAGCATCCCTCCCATTGCTCCATTGTTTTTCGCCATCTTTCGGCTGTTTCAAGTCCCCCTTTTGCCTTTGCCGTTCGACTAAATCCTGCAAGGTTGTGGATTCCAGAACCTGGTATGTTGCTTTTCTCACTTCATTCCAGATGTCGCGGATGGCGCAGAAGTCTGAGCGAGAATACGCTTCAGGATTATTGACGCAGTCTACTGGAGCAATCGGGCCCTCAAGAAGTTGAATCACCTCGCTTAGCTTAATCTCTTCAGGATGCTTGAGTAATGAAACACCACCTCCAGGTCCACGGACGCTCTTTACTATCGCTCTTGCTATAAAGGGGGCGACCAGATGCTCAAGGTATAGCAGTGAAATTTCCTGTCTTCGGGCAATGTCTTTCAATGGAACTGAGCCCTCACCCCAGTGAAGGGCTAAATCCAGAAGTAGCCTGGTTCCGTAACGCCCTTTAGCGGAAAGTCTCATCGCTATCACCTATATTGTTGACTAAATTGGTCAACATTTAATTGCCAATAGTATGCAATATGGTGAGCAAGCTGTCAAGCAAGTGCGCTCGTTCTTTCGAAGGTGGTATCCCACTATCTAAATGTGAGCAACTGTTGTTTGGGGACAAAGTGCGATGCTACAATTGTGGAGGTTGGTGTATCAAGATGAAACTAGATCGTAAGCAAGTTGAGCACGTAGCTTGGCTAGCTCGCCTCGGTTTGGATGAAGCTGAAATTGAGAAATTTACCGTTGAGCTATCCAATATTCTGGAGAACTTTGAGATACTTAACCAGGTGGATACAACTGATGTGTCACCAGCGACTCATGCAGTTCCGCTACAAAGCGTTTTCAGGGAAGACCAGAGTTTTCCTTCATATCCTCAGAGCGATGTCCTTGCTAATGCTCCTAGGGAAGAGGAGAACTGCTTTAAGGTAAAGCCAGTTTTGGAGTAGGTGTTTTCTAAGTAAATGATTGGCGCTGTGGCTATAGTCTGTGGATATCTGCTTGGTTCTATTCCCTTGGGTTACATTGCTGCTCGTCTCAAAAAAGGAATAGACATTCGCAATGTAGGAACCAGGGTTATGGGAGCCCTGAATGTCTATTATGAAGTAGGTCATGCCGCCGGAGTATTGGTTTTGCTGGCTGACATTGGCAAAGGAGTAGGCGCTGTTCTTTTGGCTCGCTGGTTGGGCGTTGATTTGATATTTCAACTGCTTGCCGGGTTAGCTGCTGTGTTGGGGCATGTTTTTCCCGTTTTTCTCAAGTTCCGTGGTGGCAGGGGAGGGGCTACGAGCATAGGCGTCCTTCTTTGTTTGCTACCGAAGGCAATTCCTTTCTGGCTTGGTACATGTGCCATAGTTTTGCTTATTACCAGGAACGTCGCTTTCTCTTACAGTATGGGGTTTGTTTGTTTTCCAGTTGCGGCAGGATTGATTTATGGTAGCGTCGCCATGGTGGTTTTCTCTGCAGGTTTACCAATATTCCTGGGCATAAAGTATATCCCCAGGCTCAAGGAAATGCATTCGGTAACTGGCGGCAGTTGGCGTGGAGTTATCTTTCGCAGCAGCATTAACGAGAGGTTTTAACTTTTGTGAACGAGCTTTGTCAATTAACCATCCATCAGGCACATGAACTTCTTGAACGAAGGGAGATTTCCTCGCTGGAACTCACCAAAGCCGCATTGGAGCGCATCGCTGAGGTAGAAGACAAAATTCATGCCTGTGTAACTGTCACTAATGATGTAGCTCTAAAGCAAGCTGAGGAGGCGGATCATCGTATAGGGAATGGCGATATTACACTGTTAGCTGGTGTGCCTGTGTTAATTAAAGATGTTATCTGTACCAAGGGGATACGAACTACTTGCTCTTCAAAGATGCTGGAAAACTTCGTTCCGCCCTACGATGCTACCGTGATGAAGAAACTGAAGGCGCAAGGAGCGGTCATATTGGGCAAGGGGAACATGGATGAATTTGCCATGGGCTCTTCTACAGAGCATTCTGCCTTTTTCCCCACTCGTAACCCCTGGAATCTGAATTATGTTCCCGGGGGTAGCAGTGGTGGCCCTGCTGCTGCTGTGGCTAGTAATGAAGCCATCTATGCTCTTGGCTCCGACACCGGCGGCAGCATACGTCAGCCGGCAGGGTTTTGTGGGGTAGTGGGCCTCAAGCCCACTTATGGGCGAGTGAGCCGTTTTGGTTTAGTCGCCTTCGCTAGCTCCCTTGACCAGATTGGTCCGATAACCAAGGATGTTACCGATTGTGCTCTGGTGATGAATGCCATTGCGGGATATGACCCTATGGATTCAACCTCGGTATCTTACCCTGTGCCGGATTACACCGCGCAACTGGATCATGACCTCAAGGGGCTACGCATCGGCGTTCCCAGGGAATATTTTGTGGAAGGGATGCAAGAAGGGGTAAAGTCAGCTTTGGAAGCGGCAATAAAGAAATTGGGGGAATTAGGTGCCGAAGTGGATCGCGAAGTCTCCTTGCCACATACTAAATATGCTCTGGCAGTCTATTATATAGTTGCTCCGTCTGAGGCTTCGGCGAACCTGGCTCGCTATGATGGAGTTAAATATGGCTTCTCTGAGCAAAATGCCAGCAGTGTGATAGAGGCGACGCAAAAGACACGCCAATTTGGCTTTGGGGCTGAAGTGAAGAGGAGAATAATGTTGGGGACCTATGCTCTATCTGCTGGCTATTATGATGCTTATTACCTCAAGGCGCAGAAGGTGCGCACCTTGATAAAACAGGGGTTTGAGCAAGCTTTTGAAAAGTATGACGCTCTGGTTACTCCGACGTCGCCCACAGTGGCGTTCAAATTGGGCGAGAAGCTGGAAGACCCGATGCAAATGTACTTGAGCGATGTCTGCACTTTGCCCATAAATATCGCTGGCATCCCCGCCATCTCTATACCCGCTGGATTTGTTAATGGTTTACCTGTGGGTATGCAAATCATGGGCAAGCCATTCAATGAGGAAACGATACTGCACATTGCCTTCGCCTACGAGCAAGCAACAGAGTGGCATAAAAGCAAGCCAGGAATATAAAATGAAGAACAGAAGGCACCAGGACGAGACAGGATGGCCACCATGGGCCACGATACTTGTAGTTGCTATACTCTTGGGTGCATTTATATGGCAGGTTGTGCCAAGACACATAATTTACCTGGGTATTGGTGTCGCTATTGTGATTATTGGTGGGGTATCTTACCTCGTTTGCAAGAAACGCGGTATCGGCGTATTTAAAAGTGGTGCGAAGAAAATTTATGAAAGTCTGAAAGGTGGTACAAAAGAAATACGGAGGCCAAATGATGTAGTCCCACCACTAAGCGCAGACGAAGAAGCTAGGTTAATCGATGCGGTCGGGAATGAGTGTGAAAACCCAGAGTGTCATGAACAACTGACATTGACCGTCCATCACATAGTTCCGAAGCACGAGGAGGGTTCTTCGAATAAATTAGGTAACTTAATAGTTCTCTGCAGAAACCACCATGGTCTCGCTGACAAAGGCGAACCTCCCCAAGCACGACTAAGGCAATGGATTTCCAGACCTGACAGATTTAGGCATGACCCAAAATGGAAGCGGGATGAATGAAATCTTCCCTAAAGTCAATTCCTATTCAGGTCATACCTATGCGGAACGACCGCAGTCTTTCCTATGGCGGGGTAGAGAGTATAAGGTTAAGGAGATAGAAAAAGCGTGGCAAGAGCCAGGTAAGAGGTTGTTTAAAGTTACCACAGGTGAAGGCGAACTATTTGAGTTATGCTACAATGAAGCAGAGGCCCAGTGGTCAGGTATTGAGCTTATAACTTGAGGAGGTGACATGAACGAAATTTTTGAGATTCTGGAGGATAATGCCCGGACAACCCCGGAGCAGATTGCCACCATGGTTGATATGCCTGCCAGCAAGGTGCAGAGCATTATCAAGAAAGCCGAGGAAGATAAGACTATTTTGAAATATAAAACTATAGTGAACTGGGCTAAATTAGGCAAAGAAGAAGTGTTGGCGTTAATCGAGGTTAAGGTAATGCCACAGCGGGATGTTGGCTTTGATGCTATTGCGGAGCGCATTTGCCAGTTTCCAGAGGTATATTCCGCCTATTTAGTTTCAGGCACTTATGACCTGGCGATATTAGCGAAGGGTAATAACATGCACGAAATAGCTAACTTTGTCACTGAAAAGCTAGCTCCATTGGAAAAAGTGCAAAGCACTAACACCCGTTTCCTGCTCAAACGGTATAAAGAAGATGGTGAAGTGGTCGAGCCCACAGGGGCGAACAAACGACTGCCGTTAAGCCTTTAATCTCGTAATATGCATCCTGTTCAGACTAGAAGCATGGATAATTTTATTTCACAGAAAGTAAATAGCATATCGCCATCAGGTATCAGGAAGTTTTTTGACTTACTTTCCTCTTTGGAAGGCGTTATCTCCCTTGGTGTAGGCGAGCCGGACTTCGTTACCCCATGGCATATCAGGGAAGCAGCTACCTCTTCTCTGGAGAAAGGTTATACCATGTATACCTCAAACTACGGTATGCTCGAGTTGCGTCAAGAACTGGCAAAATATCTGGAGCATCACTATGGAGTTAGCTACCAACCAGAGCGGGAAATCCTCGTTACTGTTGGTGTTAGCGAAGGGCTTGACCTCGCCGTACGAGCTATTCTGAACCCTGGTGATGAGGTGATTATCCCCAACCCATGGTATGTCTCTTATCCACCCTGTGTTATCCTTGCTGGTGGTACACCGGTCTTTGTGCCTACAAGCAAACAAAATAATTTTGTCCTCAAGGTTGAAGATATTGAACCTCTGATCAATAAACAGACCAAGGCTATCCTCATTAGCTATCCCTCCAATCCCACAGGTGCAGTGATGTCGAGAGAAGAGCTAGCTGAAATCGCCAAGCTAGCTCAAAAATACAACCTGTTAGTGATTTCAGACGAGATTTACGCCAGGTTGGTTTATGGAGTGGAGCACACCTGTTTTGCCAGCCTTCCTGGGGTGAAAGAGCAAACTATTTTACTCGGTGGATTTTCCAAGGCATTTGCTATGACTGGCTGGCGAATAGGCTATATAGCTGCCAACGAGCAGCTTATCGAAGCCATGCTCAAGATTCATCAATATACCATGCTTTGTGCGCCAACTATGTCGCAAATGGCTGGCATTGAAGCATTGAGGTCTGGTGAGGACGATGTTGCGAAAATGGTCAAGGAATATGACAGGCGCCGACGGTTCATAGTCAAGAGGCTAAATGAAATTGGCTTACCTTGCTTTGAACCGAAAGGAGCTTTTTATGCCTTCCCTTCGATAGAGGCTACCGGGATGAGTTCGGAGGAATTTGCTGAAAGGTTGCTGATGGAGGAGCGGGTGGCTGTAGTGCCTGGCTCTGCCTTCGGACAATGTGGTGAAGGATTTGTCCGCTGCTGCTATGCTACTTCCCTGGCTAATATTGAGGAAGCTCTTAATAGAACGGAAAGATTTGTCAAAGGAGCTTCATCTTCTCTTTGACTTCGTTGATAGTCTCTTTGGCAATAACCTCAGCCCGTGCGGCACCATCGGCAAGGACTTCAGTAGCGTAATTGGGTTTTGTCGCTAAAGCAGCCCTCTTTTCTCGGAAAGGTTCAAGATTTGAAGCGATATTCCCCGCCAGTAGTTTCTTGCAGTCAACACAGCCAATTTTAGCGCTGCGGCAATCGGAAGCGATCTCGTCCGCTCGTTCAGCAGTGAAGAATTTATGAAGACTAAAGATGCTGCATATTTCAGGGTGCCCCGGGTCGGAACGATAGCGACGCGCCGGGTCAGTGACTGCAGTCATCACCCTTTCCAGGATTTGTTGTGGTGGAGATGCTATTTCAATGTAGTTGTTGTAGCTTTTGCTCATCTTATTTGTTCCATCCAAGCCCAAGATCAACGGGAAGGAAGTCAGTTTTGCCGCTGGCTCAGGGAACACTCGACCAAAGAGGGAATTAAATCGCCGTACTATCTCCCGGGCTAATTCAAGATGAGGTAGCTGGTCTTCACCGACAGGAACAACCTCCCCTTTATAAAGGGCAATATCGGCGGTCATAAGCACGGGATAGCCTACCAGTCCATAGTTGACATTACGCGGCTGCATCTTCACCTTTTCTTTAAATGTAGGCACACGTAATAGCCAGCTTAAAGGAGTTACCATGCCGAACAGCGTGTGGAGTTCCATCACTTGAGGGACATGGGATTGAACGAAGAGGATGCTCTTCTCAGGGTCGATGCCCGCTGCCAGCCAGTCAAGCACCATTTCATGGATGTCTTCCTGGAGCGCATCTGTATTTTCTAAAGTGGTAAGGGCATGGATATCCACCACACAGTAAATGCAATCGTATTCTTCTTGAAGTGAAACGCAATTCTGGATAGTCCCGAGGTAATTGCCGATATGTTGCTTGCCGGTTGGGCGGAATCCCGAGAAAACACGCTTCTTCATTTGTGTTAACAGAGTTTAACATGTGAATAGGTAGGTGGCAAAGATGCTGTACTCGTTCATATGGTCAGTGACACATTAGCCTCCTCTGTTGTGTCATTGCGAGGAGCCCGTCTCTTGACTGGCGACGAAGCAATCTCTAAGTTAAATCATAAACTCAAAGCACTAAATTCTAAGTAAATCCTAATTTAGTAGCTATCAGCCTTCAGTCATTAGCTAACCGCTGACTGTTGACTGCTGACTGCTGATTACTGACTGCTTTTTCATCTTTGCTCTGTCATTTTGCATTTTGATTTTTGCCTTTTGACTTTCTTTGAGGTGTTACCTATCTATCTGAACTACCTCAGATGGTTGTGCTTGCTTCATTCGTACCCCACCTTCGGTGAAAGTGGGATGGCACTTCGCATGTAGGTTCCACTCCCCCAGGCGATCTCTTGCCCATCTGAATCAACCAACCTGGATTGTGCGACAAAGAGGCGCTGTGAACGGTGAACTACCTGACCAGTCGCTTTCATCTTTCCCTGTGAAATAGGGTGAGTAAGATATATGGTAAAGGAGACGGTTAAGACGAAGACGTCGTCAACCAGCGAATTTACCGCAAAAAAGGCAGCATCATCGAGAGCCTTAAAATATACTGAGCCATGCACGGCACCCGCTGCATGAAGGAAATCACGGCGCACCGCGATAACCACTTCTGCATACCCCTCATCCACACGGATTGTCGGCATGTAATACTTATTCGTTGGTGCAAACGCATACATGTGCTCTAGCTTTCCGTAATGTTCCTCTTTGTTCAACTTCTAGCTACCTTCCCCCGCCTCGGGTATTTTGCAGCTAGAATTGGTAAAGGCAGGTACTCTCTGACCTTTGGTGAAACTCTCATCATTGAATCGACTTAACAACAAGTAGCGCATACCGGATTTGAACCGGTGATCTCCTCCTTGAGAGGGAGGTGTCCTAGTCCCCTAGACGAATGCGCCGTATACAATTATACCCCCAAACTAACCTCAAATAGAAGAGACGCTAAGGTTGAGGATAGTTTGAAGCCTTATCGTAGGCTTAGCAATCACTAACTGCCACTGCCAAGCTGAGGTTGCTACAAGACAATAAAAGTTCATAAAAAGTATAGTCCTTTTAATAATCTTGGGAATGGATAAGATAAATTTACCTATCCTAAGCCATGCTTTATAATGTCCCATATAAATTACTTGAAGGCATAAACAATGAGTGGAAGCAGGGATGAGTATCATTGGTTGAGACGTCACATGCATGGACAATTTACATTGGTGATACAGGTATTTACAACTAGTGTGGTGGTTGCGGTTGCACTAGCTGGTTACGTCTTTACGGTCTTGATTAGAGCTGACGTGACTTCTAGTACTACACCATTTCTATTTCTGACTCCACTTGCTATCAGTATTCCTTGTGCCTACTTAATTGGCTCACTCAGGAAGGAAATTTTTAAATGGGGTATGTATATCAAAGTTTATCTTGAGAATGGTAATGATTTGAAATATGAAACTGAGCTCGATAAATATAGGAAAAGATTCCCAGAGAGAGAATCCTTTAACCCTATAGCCATAACATATTGGGCTTTGCTTCTTATATGTAGCTTGTTATTTGGATATACTCTCCATCAAGCTGGAGTGTCTCTTCTATGGTTAATTATCCTTGTAATTCCTCTAATTTTCCTATTACATTGGTATCGTGACTACAAAGATATCCCATACCGATGCAGTGAGGAATATAATGTCAAGTGGAAAGAAATAAGGAGAACGTGCAATGGAGTCCAACAAGTGCAACAAAGCAAGAACTGTGACGAACTACACCAAAAATTAGATAGATTAGATACCAAAATGAATGCAATATTGAAGGATAATAAGACCTTCAAAAAGCAACAGAGCATATTTGCAGCCGCTTTATCAGGCCTCGCCTTAGCCGTTACGCTTGTGATTTTCGGCTGTCAGAGTGCCAAAGTTCATGTGGTATTCACAGGTGTTGCTCTTTGGTGTTTTAGCCTTGCATGTTTCATATACTTGGCTGTCAAAAGTAGGAGTAGTTAAAGATTCTGGGCCGATTCTTTTGTAATGGCCGCATACAAATTAGCCTCGAAGACTTTTATGCAAGCGTCTCTGGTCATCACCGCCTCGGCTAGTCCCGCACATTATGAGGTTAAGTGGCTGGGAGAGCCTTGATATGGTGCTGAGATATACTAGGTCAGTGAAGTTTGAGGATAGCTTAAGGCTGTATAGGAGACTTGAAGTGGGCTCTCATAACTTAGTAGTGTAGCCAATAGTCAAGCAGTGTTACTTTCTTATAGCAAGTTTCAAAACGTTGCTTTGCTACAGTTCTCTGCTTCTCTACCTCTTTACCTGGTGGAATAACCTCATACCCGCCAGACCACCATGGACCCCTATCGGAACCAATATTCACCCCACTTTGAGGACATATAGCTACTCCTATCTCATGAGGTTGAAGATAAAGCTCTCTGCTGCCTGCATAACACTTTATATCTAGCTCCTGATATTCCTCAGGAGTAAGTTGAACCAACCATTGATACTTTTCAGCAACACTTTTGTCCGCTGTGCCAACACAAGTGTAGCGAATCTCAAATGTTCCAAGAACATCATCTAAATTCTGCACTACAACATAAACAGCGAAATCAGGCCACCCCACAATTTCGTCTGGCAAGTCATATCCATGCATAGCTGCATGACCTCTCACATCGTTCACAGCTTCAGTAGTAAATGAATCCAATTCTCTGTACTCCAATGGCTCTGTTTCGTAATAGGTCTCTGTATCCTGATAATCAATGGTCGCTGTATAAGCCACTGTCCTGAGAGGGACAAGGCAAAGGACAAGAGCAGCAGCTACTATTATCCCTATCGGTATCCCAATCTTTTTCCTCATAATAAGCTCACCTCTTCACTTTGCCGACCCTGCTGCCTATGAGACAAATTTAGTTACCCCCACCGATAACTGCTGAAACCTCAACGGGGTGTGATATATCCGTAACTGTTACATTTTCACCGATATTTAATTCAAAGCGCTTTTCACAATCAGGCGACTTTACAAACACGAT
>Ga0315543_1002680_pt1 | contig 16882 bp, 14 predicted proteins | sample SalMarSW160210MG_2_FD_203098 | JGI IMG/M metagenome (GOLD analysis project Ga0315543, IMG submission 203098) | Salt marsh sediment microbial communities from the Plum Island Ecosystem LTER, Massachusetts, United States - Salt Marsh Sediment SW1601-210 ...
ACCCGTTTATCAGGCTGGGTATAAACGGCAACAACCTGATATTGATTAAGAATCAGGTGCTCAAGCGGGGGTATAGCAAATTCAGGGGTGCCCATGAAAACAACCCTCATTATAAGTCTCCTCGTACTGAATTCTAGCACCAAAAATATTTCCTAACAACCAGCCATTTTATATGTCCGAAAGCAAATATTCTTTGGAAAAACAAGCCCGACAGAGCTTGGAAGGCAAGGCAGGGATGAAAAATGACCAGTAATTAGCGCCACAAGCCTTGCCATTAAGGAAATTCGGCATTATTCTAATAATGTTATTTTTTTAATTTCCAGCTTTTAGGCCTTAACTACATCCGCGACTATCCCCCATCTAACGATAGTAAGAAGGAGCTAATGGGAGCCAAGACAGCACAAGAAATCTGGGAAGCCGCTCTAGGAGAACTACAAATCCAAGTCAATAAAGCAAACTACAAGACCTGGCTGGAAAAGACTGTAGGCTTGAGTTACCAAGATAATCAGTTTGTTGTTGGTGTTCCCAATATCTTCATTGCTGAATATTTAGACAAGAACCAGCGCTCTTTAATTGAAAAAACACTCATTGGTTTCACTAGCCGTAAGACCAAAGTCCGTTTCCATGTAGATGCTAAATATCAAAATATATCAGGTAGCGATGGTTCCCGAGAAGGAATCCTAGCTACCTCCCCAACAAGCTCTCAGGAGTTCAACTTAAAATATACCTTTGATTCTTTTATTGTGGGTGGCTGTAACCGTTTAGCTCATGCCGCTGCCCTGGAAGTGGCCAAAAACCCGGGACATAGCTATAACCCCCTATTTATATACGGTGGAGCAGGCTTAGGTAAGACCCACCTGTTGCAGGCTATTGGTCATGTGGCGCTAGCCAGTAATATTCGGCTAATCTATGTCAGTGGTGAGCAGTTTACCAATGAGTTTGTAAATGCTATCCGAGACAGGAAAACAGAAGAATTCCGCAATAAATATCGACATGTTGATATGTTGTTGGTTGATGACATTCAGTTTATTAACGGCAAGACACAGACAGAGGAAAGCTTCTTCCATACCTTTAATGAGCTTCATAATACTAATCACCAGATTGCTATCACCAGTGACATATCCCCAAAATCCATGCCCCTATTGCACGAACGGTTACGCTCCCGCTTTGAATGGGGGCTGGTGGCTGATATTCAACCGCCTGATTTTGAAACACGCCTGGCTATTCTACAAGCTATTGTGGAGAGGCAAGGAGCAAATGTAAATATAGACGTACTGGAATTTATTGCCCAGCGAATCCAGCAAAACATAAGAGAACTAGAAGGTTCCCTTAACCGGGTTGTTGCCTACGCCAAATTAATTAGAACTTTACTCACCCCTGAATTAGCCACTCAAGCCCTTGATGATATAGCCAGTAAAGCTCCTAAAAGTGCCTCCATCACTCCTGACCTTATAATAGAAGCAGTAGCCAGCAGTTTCGAGCTAACCCCTTTAGACCTAAAAAGCAGGAAGCGAGATAAGAAAACTGCTTTAGCTCGACGAGTAGCAATGTATCTTATCAGGCAGGAAATCAACTGCTCGCTGGCTCAAATTGGTAAGGCGCTGGGGGGCAGAGACCACTCGGCTGTTAGCAATGTCTGTGAAAAAATCGCCAGTGATATCGATGCCAGTCCTTATTTGAGGCGTAAAATCCTGGATATTCAACAAGGAATATACCCCAAGCGAAGGTAGGTTAAGGTAAATGGCTGAGCGTGGACCTAATCTTGTCGTTGCAGCCGCGATCGTTCGTGATACACAGATTCTTCTAGCAAGACGATATCAACCAGAGCTGCCCAAAGCGCATTTAAAATGGGAGTTACCAGGCGGTAAAGTCAAGCTAGAGGAGAGTCCCCATGACGCTCTTATACGAGAGATCTGTGAGGAACTTGGAACCAAGATAAGAATAGTGCGACTACTCCCTCATGTACAAAGCAATATTTATCATTTCAAGAAAGGTATAGTTCATTCAATAGTACTGGCCTTTGAGAGCGTAATTGCTAGGGGAGGCCTACCACCACATGTTGCTGAGAAGGCAGTACATCAAGTTCTTTGGGTCAGGAAGAACGAGCTCAATAACTTAGATCTTCTACCCGGAACTGAGCAGTTCATAAAATGCCTCGATGAATCTGACCAAGCATCTTATAGTTCTGCTAATATCTATATCCGATTGGAACGTCTTGGACCATCAGGTCAACAGACTGACTATTGGGAACTACGCTCTATTTATGACCTGTGGAAAAACTTCAACCTGGTCGAACGGCATGCTAACTTGATTACCCGGTCAAGCCATCACAAGGTCAAAGAAAACCTCCAAGAAGTAGACCTCACTAAGGAATTGACAAAACGGGTTCGGTCATTAGTCAGCCATGGTTACTATATCGTCTACTCTAATAATCCAAGATTTGCAGCTGGCTGTAATCTAGTGTAAAAGGAGGTGATTAAGATGATTCAAGTTAAGCTAGTTGACCATACCCCAAACCCAGAGCTGGCAGTAGTAATTGCTGCTAGAACATGCACCCAAAACGTGGACTACGAAGCAGTACGTGCCGAGCTCAGGGAAGAAGATGTTAAGCGAATTCTCAGAACTGTTATATTGAAAAATCACCACAGCGTTTTGGAGCACGTGAACTTTACATTTGCAATTTCAGGGGTGAGCCGCGTGCTAACCCACCAGTTAGTTAGACACAGAATTGCCTCTTACTCACAACTGAGCCAACAGCGAACGGATTCATCTAATCTCAAATTTACAGTACCGCCTGAAATTCATCATGATCCTGATTTGGTAGAAGAATATAAGAGCATGATGATAAATTGTAGGGAACTCTATAAACATCTCATTAAATGTGGGATCTCCCGTGGTTCAGCACGTTATATTCTGCCCACTGGCTTCACTACTAGAATAGTAGCAACAATGAATGCTCGCTCGCTATTTAATCTACTAACCCAGAGAGAGTGTGCAGTTGAACAGTGGGAGTTTTATGAAGTCGCTCAGCTCATGCATGGTGAATTGATGCGGGTTGCACCAGGGATCTTTAGATTTGCTGGCCCTCCGTGTGAGACACAGGGATTCTGCCCTGAAGGCGAAAGAGGTAATAAGTGTCCACGGCACGACAGGTTAACCTCGCTTAGAACAGACTCCCGCGAGCACATCAAACTCCATCCTGTAGAGGTTTAGGAGGATGTCATGATAATCACCAAAGAGACTATTGGCAAGCTATCACTAGACGACTTTGTGGACATGGTTTCTGGAATATACAGCAGACAAGATAAGAAACGGCCTATCTGGGACATTTGGTTTCATACTACTCATCATGCTGCCTCGATCGGTGAGGAAGTTCGCAAAGACAAACCCGAAGACAAGCTTCTGCTAGAAATAGCAGACTTTTGTATGTGGCTGTTTACATTTGTAGGCAAGATTAAAGGTAATATCGGAGTGTCACTAGGTAATAGGCCTGAGACACCGGAAGAATCGGTCATCAGACTTAAATACGAATTCTCCGACCTTATTTGGAACAAGTATCCAAAGATGTGCCCCGTTTGTTTTTGGCGGCGTATCAGCGAAGGGATGGACACATCTGCTACTGGTTTCAATGACCCGTGTGACTGTCTCCTGTACGAAGTGGAGTCTCGCGATGACACACAAAAGAAGGAACATATCAACAAGCTCCGTAGTTATGCAAAAACGCATTATTCGGATAAGCCTACCTCCGTTGATGAATGGCAGAAAATGTTCTTTGACATCTACCAAGCAAACTTAAGACACCTCACCCTAGCAGATATAGCCTTCCATCTGCTTGAAGAGCTTGGAGAAGTGTCAGATGCCATGGTAAGAATGTATACTTACTTAATGGATGAATTCAAGAGTGGAGAGCCGTCCTAGCGGCAAATGTACTTAGAGAATGAGATAGCAGATGTTACCTCATGGATTTTCACACTAGTCAATAAACTACAAGGGGTAGAGGCAATTGCTAAAGGACATGAGAGATATATATTAGGAGTGGCGGTATTACCAGCTACCCCGTATACGCTATCTGGTATTATATGGAACCGCTATGGTAGTACTGAGCGGCAATGTTTATTCTGCCCTCATAAATGTAAGGAGCCCATATGCGAATGCCCTATATACTTGGTACAAACCTCTGAGAGCTTAGCAAAACTAAAAGACTTTACTGTCGATATACTAACTTGACTTCCTGAAATGACTTGCACATAAGGCTCGATGATTACCCTGACTCATTCTCACAATATTTTTCATAACTCTCCTATCCGCAGCTTATTAACATAAAGGTCTGTCCTTTCCTACCCTTCTTTTGTGGATATTTTGTGAGCTTTTTGTGAACAAGTCCCCAAAATCGTTAACAAGTTCAAAGCAGCCAGCCAAGCTTTCAGCTCCTAATTTATCTTAGTCCCAGCCTTTATCATAGCATTGTATCAACAGCCCGTATTATAATAGTTATTATTAACCCTAATAGATAAACAAGAAAAATATGCTTATACTAAGTTTTATCATAAGGTAGTCGTGGTACATAGGTATCTAGGAAATGTTTGATAGGGTAGAGATAATAGTAAGAGGGGGTGATGGGGGAGATGGGGTGGTAAGCTTTCGACGGGAGAAGTTTGTGGCCTTTGGTGGTCCGGATGGTGGGGATGGCGGAGACGGAGGAGAGGTAGTACTTGTAGCTGATTCTAGTATTACCAGTCTGAAAATATTCAGGAAAAGAGGATTTTACCGGGCAGTCAATGGCAAAGATGGCAGTGGTAAAAAGAAACATGGTAGGAGGGGGGAAAACCTGATATTACCAGTACCAGTGGGCACTGTAGTGTTATATAAGACACAGATAGGTGGTAACGCTCTCATAGCTGATTTGGAGCGACCAAGTCAGCAGGCAGTGGTGGCTAAGGGGGGGAGGGGAGGATTGGGTAACACCCATTTTACTTCGTCGGCTCATCAAGCTCCGCAGATTGCCCAGAAGGGGGAGACTGGGGAAGAGAATTCTATAATATTAGAATTGAGGCTTATTGCCGACGTGGGCATCATTGGTTATCCCAATGTGGGCAAGTCTACCCTTCTAGCGGTTGCTTCAGCAGCTAAACCTAAAATAGCTAGCTATCCATTTACTACTCGTGAGCCCATTTTGGGTGTAGTTGAGGTTGGTTGGCAAAGCTTTGTATTGGCTGAAATTCCAGGGCTCATTGATGGCGCCCACCTGGGTCGAGGGCTAGGACACGACTTTCTGCGACATATTGTGCGTACCAAAATACTTATCCACCTGATAGATGGCAGCTCGGAGTCTCCGGTTGAAGATATGATGTGGGTAAATACAGAGCTTAGCTTATTTGATTCGGCTCTGGCTCATAAGCCACAGCTTGTGGTGGTAAATAAGATTGATTTGCCTCAGGTGCAGGCTCGGTTAACCGGGGTGAAAGACGCCTTTGAAAGCGTAGGAACTATCCCCTTTTTCATTTCAGCAGCCACCGGAGAGGGTGTTTCTGAGCTTATGGCTGAAACTCTAAAAATGCTTCGGTCAGTTACTGCTGAGGCAAAAGCTGGCATGGAAGTTCCCAGGAAGGTTTTCCGCCCTCAGTCTAGGGGTAAAGGCACCAGTGTGCATAAGGAAGGAGACATCTTTGTCGTGGTGGCACCTGAGCTGGAACGCATTGTAGCCAAGACAGGTGAGGTAAGCCCTGAGGTGCAGTGGCAGCTCAAGAGGCAGCTGGCTAGGCTAGGGGTTAGCAAGGCTTTGGAGAAGGCTGGGGTTAAGCCAGGTGACAGGGTTCGTTGTGGGGATGTAGAATGGGAGTGGTAACATAATGAATATAGGAGTATTGGGGGGAACCTTTGACCCAATTCACATCGGGCACCTCATTGTGGCTGAGGAGGCAAGAATCCGGCTGAACTTAGCTGAGATTCTTTTTGTGCCGGCTGGTCAGCCATGGCTGAAGACGAGCATCTCTATTTCGCCGGCTAAGTACCGGGTTGATATGGTACACCTTGCCATTGCTGGTAAAGCTTACTTTAAGCTGTCTACTATAGAGCTGGAACGGGCTGGTCCTTCGTATACTGTTGATACTATTGCTGAACTACAAGCTCAGCTTGGTAGTAAAGACGAGATTTTTTTCATTTTAGGTTGGGATAACTTGGCTGAACTCCCACAGTGGCGGGAGCCATCGCGGCTAATTAAAATGTGTTGTTTGGTGTCAGTGCCCAGACCTAATTGTCCAGCTCCTGACCTTGACTCACTGGAAGCCGCTATCCCCGGGTTGTTTCAGGCTACTATCCTGCTTGACAAACCACGGATAGATATCAATGCTTCGCTAATCAGAAACCGAGTTGCCCACGGTCTATCCATTCGCCACCTTGTTCCCGGGCCGGTAGAAAGATACATCAAGCAGTATAAACTATATGTCACCTAATAAAGGTCTATTTATAAATCGTAATGTAAATATAGGGCAGGGCATCTTGACATTCACCATCTGGTGGATTACTCTTTAGTTGTTGTGTGTGGTGTGGCGGTTTTAATAACATGAGTAAGGGCTATAAGTAAAGGGCTCAGAAGACCACTACGGTGTCGCGTGACTCTAAGCTCTTTTCATTTAGCTTAAAATAAAATAATATATAATATAAAGGGGGGTGATGCTTATCGAGCAAGACAATTGAATACTTAGCTAAACAGGCTGTCAAAAAGAATTGCAAAGAAGGTTATGTTGAGGAATTACACAGAAAAGTAGCCGATTTTCGGCCTTAGGTAGGGAAATTATGGTAACATAACCTGTCGTTTACCCCTAAAGCGGGAGAAAAAGCTTCCACTTGGACTTAGTAGACAGTTTGAAAGGAAAGGAGGACAAAACGATGCGTAAAGCAGTGATGGGGTTGGGCGGTTTCTTAATAGTTGTGGGGATAGTCGTGCTTGTCATGTCCCTAGTGTCGGTTGGAGGGATTACCGCTCAGGTTGAAGAAATTGATGCGGTTATTGGCGACGCCACTAGCTCAGTGAGTGAAGTGGGTACTGCGCTAGAGGACACTGCGGCACAATTATCTGGTGTTGATGCTGCGCTGGCCGACGTGGAGGAACCAGTAGGTGAGTTCACTGGCACTTTGGTAGAGTTGAAGGCTGCAGCGGAGGAATGGTTTGCAGAGGGAGATATAGAAGTAACGGCAGGTGATCTTGATGGTATAGCCGCGATGGTAGAGGGCGCAGGAATGGATGCCACTTGGTTCCGAGATCAGGCAGATTTATTAAGGGGAGAGGGACTTGCGTGGGTCGTGACCGGGGAAGATGTCAGCAATGCTCTTGCTCCTATAATAGAAACCCTGGAGGCTGCCTCCACTGGCATCACAGAGGCACGGGGAGTTCTCTCCACAGCACAAGCAGGTCTTAGCGATTTTGCAGCTAGCGTGGACGACATGGCAGCAGGTATTGCGGGAATGGATATCGGTGGCATGGTAGGCGGAGTCGTTGACTTTCTCCAGTTATACCTGATTCTTAGCAGCATTTTGTTCATAGCCGGTGGAGCTGGTCTCCTTTTGGTTGGGATGAGCAAAGAATAGATATAGAAGCTTAGATTAGAAAAGTTTCGGTAACAGAAGTGTCCTGAGTTTGGATTTTAAGAATATAGTGCAGGCTGTCTAAAAAAGTCTGACCGAAAGACCTTCTCTCTTATTATAGTGAGAGCCTGATGGAGCAGAGGCTTAAGCCTAAACATTAGCTGGCTTAATGCTTATAGTTGCTTTGTTACCGATATAAGCGATTACGGAAACTGGATAGGAGGGGAGTGGTTTTGCTCCCCTCCATCAGTGGATTAAATATCCAGGTTTTTAACGCTCTTGGCGTGAGCTTGGATGAAGGCTTTGCGGGGAGGGACTTCTCCACCCATCAGGATATGGAATATTTGGTCAGCCTTGGCGGCATCGTCTATATTTACTGTCAGCAGGGTGCGGGAGGCCGGGTTCATAGTAGTTTCCCACAGTTGTTCAGCGCTCATTTCCCCCAGCCCCTTATAGCGCTGAATTTCTGCCTTTTTAGCCTCTTTTAGCTTACGTAGCATCTCCTCCTTTTCCTGTTCAGTGTAGACCCAGTGCTGGAGCTTTTTCGCCTTAATTCGGTAGAGGGGTGGCTGGGCAATGAAGAGGTGTCCACGGTTAATTAGTTCTACCATGTGCCGGAAGAAGAAGGTAAGCAGCAGAGTGCGGATGTGAGAGCCATCAACATCGGCATCGGTCATCAGGATAACCCGGTGATAACGGAGCTTTGACGGGTCAAATTCATCGTCTATGCCTGCTCCCAGGGCAGTAATGATGGCACGGATTTCTTCATGAGCTAGCATCTTATCTAACGGAGCCTTTTCCACATTGAGGACTTTGCCCCGTAGTGGCAGAATAGCCTGAAAGCGACGATTCCGTCCCTGCTTGGCTGAACCACCGGCTGAATCTCCCTCTACTAGATATAGTTCACAGTAGGAAGGCTCCTTCTCTGAACAATCAGCCAGTTTTCCAGGCAGGGTCCCTGTATCCAGACTGTTCCGTCTGATAATTAAATCGCGAGCCTTCCTAGCGGCTTCCCTGGCTTTGGCGGCGGTAAGGCACTTTTCGATAACTCTTTTGGCTTCATCGGGGTGCTCTTCAAGGTAGAGGGATAGCCCCTCGCTGACGGCGCTCTCCACCACACTCTTGATTTCAGGGTTACCTAGCTTGGCTTTAGTCTGTCCCTCAAACTGTGGTTCGGTGAGCTTGACACTGATAATGGCGGTAAGTCCCTCTCGGACATCGTCACCGGTTAGGTTTGGCTCGTCCTCTTTGAGAAACTTATTTTTATGGGCATAGTCATTAAGCACCCGGGTTAGAGCTGAACGGAAGCCAGTAAGGTGAGTGCCTCCATCCACTGTATTTACACAATTAGCAAAGCTGAAGATGGACTCGGCAAAACCATCATTATACTGAAGTGCTGCCTCAACCATTGTGCTATCTATAGTTTTAGAGATATAAATAGGTATGGGATGGCGGACTACTCGATTGCGATTAAGGTGGCTAACAAAGCCAGTAATTCCACCCTCGAAGTAGAATGTCTTTCCGCAGTCTTTCTCTTCATCCTTAAGAGATATTTCCAACTCCTTGTTCAGGTAGGCCATCTCTCGTAGCCGCTCGCTCAAGGCATTGAAATCATAGCTGACCTTACCAAATATCCCCTCATCAGCAAGGAAGGTGGTGGTAGTGCCGGTATTACTAGCTTTGCCAATCTCGGTTACATCTCCTTGGGGTATGCCCTGCCTGTATTCCTGTTGATACAACTTACCATCACGCCTGACATTAACCGTGAGCCAAGAAGAAAGGGCATTTACTACCGAGGCACCTACTCCATGTAACCCACCTGACACCTGGTAGGTCTTGCCACCAAATTTTGCTCCGGCGTGCAGTGTGGTCATTACTGTCTCCAGGGCTGATATATCAGTGGCGGGGTGAATCTCTACCGGGATGCCGCGACCATCATCTTCAACCCTGATGAGGTCATCTTTTTGAATGGTGACCAGTATTTTGGTGCAGCAGCCCGCCATGGCTTCGTCAATACTGTTGTAGACAATTTCGTAGACTAGATGGTGCAGCCCGCGGTAGTCAGTGCTGCCAATATACATCCCTGGTCGTCGGCGTATTGCTTCCCGCATACCCAGAACCTGGATGTCCTCAGCGGTATACTCGTTATTTAAAGGCTCAGCTTGTGTAGGTGTATCCTGTGTCATAACCAGTCTTTACCTCTTTTGCTGGCAGTGGGGACAAAAAAGAAAGCGGCTAGTTTACTGTAGGCAGGTGGCAATATAAAAAGGTGAAGGGCTAGTTTATGGGTAATTCCTAGAATTGATAAGGTGGTCATTAATAATATTATAGCACAATTTAGCTGTGAGGTAAAGCTGGGATAGCTTACGGCTGTAATAGCCCTTGTAGCTGGTTAAGGGGGATAGTTTTCTGCTGGGCAGTGGTCATATCCCGCAGCATCACGGTGCCACTCTTTATCTCTTGCTCCCCGATAATCACGGCGTGACGGGCACCAAGGGTATTAGCCTGCCTCAACTGAGCCTTCAGGCTCTTGCTGCTGGCAGCTTCAATTACCCCGATGCCAGCCCGCCTGAGCCTGGCGGTTAGCTTTATTGCCTCATCCCTGGCTTCATCACCCACATGGGCGATGAAAACCTGTGGCCTGGGCAGAGCTGGGATGGGAACATTCTGTTTCTTTAGATTGAGTATTATTCGCTCTATGCCGGCAGCAAAGCCAATAGCCGGAGTAGGCTTACCCCCCAGTTCCTCAATCAGGTCGTCATATCGCCCCCCACCGCCAAGGGTGCTCTGACCGCCTTCTGCCTCGGGCTGAATCTCAAAGACGGTTCTGGTGTAATAGTCTAGCCCTCGAACCAGGCGGTGATTTACTTCAAAGGGAATTTCGAGTAAGCTCAGATATCTCTCCAGCCGGTTGAAGTGGGCTTCGCATTGTGAGCAGAGGTAGTCAATGCTTCTGGGGGCAGCGTTAGCTATTTGCTGACATGAGGGCTTTTTACAATCAAGCAGGCGGAGGGGGTTTCTCTTTAGCCTTCGTTTACAGTCTGGGCACAGCTTACTAATATGGTCAGGGTAATAATCCTTCAGGGTGGCTAAGTAGCCTGGTCGACATTGCTTACAACCAATACTGTTGAGCTGGAGTGATAGGTGACGGAGGTTTAGAGACTGGAAGAATTGCCATGCTATATCAATGACTTCGGCGTCGAGGGCTGGGTCGTCATCGCCAATAGCCTCATAGCCAAACTGGTAGTGTTGTCGGTATCTCCCTGCCTGGGGTCTTTCGTATCTAAAAATAGAGGCAATATAATACAGCTTTACCGGTTGTGGCGAGTTATGCATCCCGTGTTCCAGATAGGCTCGGCACACTGGCGCTGTTCCTTCAGGTCTCAGGGTTATCTTGTTGCCGACCCTATCTTCAAAGGTATACATTTGCTTTTCTACAATGTCGGTTTCTTCTCCTACGCTGCGAGCGAAAAGCCCCGTGTCCTCAAAGGCTGGAGAGTCGATCCGCTCATAACCATAGAGTTGACAGATGCTAACCACCTTTTGCTCTATATAGCGCCAGTATGCTTGCTCTTTGGGCAAAATATCTGAGGTTCCGCGTGGTGCCCGATACAATCTAAGTTCCCCCACCTTCGTTTTAGGTTAGAATACAGTATTAACGCCGGGGTTGTAAAGGCGAAGTTAAATTTGCCCTCAGCAACTCTATTGCGTTATACTTGGGATATAATCTCAGCTATGGTGGGATAATGAATTTCAGTCAATTTATTGGTAGGGTTCGGCAGTATCTTCCACCGGAGAAGATAGCTATAGTCGAAGATGCCTATGATTTCGCCTCAAAGGCGCACCAGGGGCAGATGCGTAAATCGGGCGAGCCCTACATAGAGCACCCGCTACAGGTTGCTTTGACCCTGGCTGAGCTTCAGCTTGATGCTGCCTCTCTGGCTGCGGCCTTACTACATGATATCCCTGAGAATTGCGGGGTAGCTATTTCGGAGATTGAAGCCAAGTTTGGCTCAGAGGTAGGCAAGCTAGTTGATGGCTCCACCAAGTTGGGTAAGCTTCCCTTGCAAGCTTCGGGGGATGTGGCGACTAGTGGATCGCAGGCGGAGAATTTGAGGAAGATGCTAGTGGCGATGGCTGAGGACCTCCGTGTGGTATTTATCAAGCTGGCTGATAGGCTGCATAATATGCGCACCTTAGACGCCCTTCCACCGGAAAAACAGCATAGCATCGCTCAGGAAACCTTAGAGATATATGCTCCCTTAGCTCATCGGCTTGGGATATGGGAGCTAAAGTGGCAGTTAGAAGATTTTTCCTTCCGTTACCTGGAACCGGAGAAGTATCACCGGATTGCTAAATTGGTTGCCGCTCGACGCTCTCAGCGGGAGAGCGTCATAAACCAGATAATTCAGACTTTAAAAGGGGAGTTTGACAGAGCTGGTCTGAGAGCTGAGATGTCAGGTAGACCTAAGCATATCTACAGTATATACCAGAAAATGGAGAAATATTCTGCCTTAGGAAAACGCTTTAATGATATACATGACCTTCTCGCCCTTCGGGTATTGGTCAGTACTGTGCCTGATTGTTATAGTGCGGTAGGCATTATCCACAGTTTATGGCGTCCTTTGCCCGATGAGTTTGACGACTTTATCGCTAATCCTAAGCCAAATGGGTATCAATCTTTGCATACTGCTGTAATGTGTCTGGGGACAGTCCCTCTGGAAGTACAGATTCGTACCCGTGAAATGCATCATATCACTGAATATGGAGTAGCCGCTCACTGGCGCTATAAGGAGGGTGAAAAGAAGGATATACACTTTGAGGAGAGAATAGCTTGGTTGCGCCAGTTAATTGACTGGCACCGGGAACTGAGTGGGGCTGAAGAGCTTCTAGAATCGATTAGAACAGACATATTCGTTGACCAGGTCTTTGTTTACACACCTAAGGGGGAGATAAAGGATTTGCCTAAAGGGTCTACTCCCCTTGATTTTGCCTACCGGGTTCACACCGAGTTAGGGCACCAATGTGTTGGAGCCAGGGTGAATGGTAGTCTGGTACCACTCAATTATCAGCTTAATAACGGTGATGTGATAGAGATTATATCAACTAAGCGGACTAAGGGACCAAGCCGAGATTGGCTCAGTCCCCATCTGGGCTATATCAGAACATCTCACGCCAGGACAAAGATACGTCAGTGGTTTAACAAGCAAGCACGAGTGGAGAATATTGAGCGGGGTCAGGAGCTTTTGGGTAAGGAGTTGAGGCATCTGGGTATGAAACTTAGTGAACGGGAAGAAATAGCCAAGCTGTTCAGCTATGACAGCCTGGATGATTTCCTGGCGGCCATTGGTTCTGGCGGCATTACTACCCACCAGATTGCCTTGAGAGTAGCTACTCAGCAAGAGCAAGCTGCAGCAGTAACTGAAGCTGCTCCACTCAAGCAACCAGTGTCAGCCATCAAGGTGCTAGGGGTTGGGGATTTGCTGACTCAGTTAGCTAAGTGTTGTCATCCCGTGCCTGGCGATGATATTATTGGTTATGTTACCCGCAACCGGGGGGTGACAATCCATCGTCAGGATTGCCACAATGTGATTGGTGAGGATGAGAAGGAGAGATTAATTCCGGTGGAGTGGGGACAGACTGATTCACTATATCCGGTTAATATTCAGGTTGAAGCCTGGGACAGGGTGGGGCTGATGCGTGATATCACTACAGTTGTGGCTGGGGAAAAGGTTAATATTGCTTCAGTGAGCTTTGCTAATAATGATGACCATACTTCATCAACATTCCTTACTTTAGAGACGAGGAACTTAGCTCAGCTAAGTCGGTTGTTGGCGAAGATTGAGGGAGTTCCAGGGGTGCTAAACGTTGCCAGAGCCGGTGACGAGGCGACTGTGAAAGCTAGCCCCTCCAAATAATCTAAGGAGATAGATAGTGCCACAAACTAGATCAGCTCAAAAACAGGTGCGAGTAGCTGAAAGAAGGCGACTAGGGAATAAGTCCGTTCGTAGCCGATGCAAGACCAATATAAGCAAGGCAGAAAGGCTTATCTTTTCGGGTGAACTTGAGTTAGCTCGGGAAGCGGTGGTAACTGCCATCCGTTCATTGGATAAGGCGGCTGAAAAAAGGGTCATCCATCCCAATAACGCCGCTCGGCGTAAGTCGCGACTAATGGAAAAGCTGAATGAAGCACTGGCCATACCTTCGGCTGAAGCTGAGCCAGAGGAGACTGAGTAACTACCCTTCCCGGTATACCTGACTTATTTTGCCAGTCTGCTCGTTCCGCTTAAACCAGACTGCCTTACTCTGGTTCTTCTGTCTATGGATGAGCACTCCGCTGTTGAAATCCCCACATATATGTGGTATACTTAATATTTAATAGAGAATAATTTTAAACCTTTAAGCTGGTTCAGAGAGACTGGCAAGGGGAAGTAAATAAGCAGTAGGACCTCTTGCCAGAAAAGCAGGAGGTTTTTTTATGGCTAAAAAAAGCATAATGACCCCAGAGGAGATTAGACGGACTCTGGCTCGTATTGCCCACGAGATTATAGAACGAAATAAGGCTATTGAGCACCTGATACTGATTGGTGTGCACACTCGTGGTGTGCCCCTAGCTAAGCGGCTAGCAACCAATATAGAAGACTTTATGGGATCGAAAATTCCTGTTGGTGCTTTAGACATTACCCCTTATCGAGATGACCTTTCCTCATTAAATCTGCAACCGGTCACTCATTGCACTGAAATTCCGGTTAGTATCGATGGCAAATCCGTAGTGTTAGTTGATGATGTTCTATATACCGGACGCAGCACCCGGGCGGCTATGGATGCTCTTATTGACCTAGGGCGACCTCAATCAATCCAGTTAGCTGTGCTTATCGACCGTGGTCACCGAGAGCTGCCGATAAGGGCTGACTATGTAGGTAAGAATATACCAAGCTCCAGATATGAGGAAATGCAGGTTCAACTAGAGGAAACCGATGGCATAGATGCGGTAGCTATTATTAATCTGGCTGAGGTCCAACCTGGGGGACGAATCAAGGAAGGCGGGTTATTTCAAAAGGAGCTAGCATGAGTCTGAAAAATAGAAGCCTGGTGACCATTGACGATTTGTCCAATAGAGAAATCGAGGCGTTGTTTTCCTTGTCAGATGAAATGTCAGACTCAATAAATGAACAGTATCATCTGTGTCAGGGCAAGATTATGGCCAGCTTGTTTTTTGAGCCAAGCACTAGGACTCGGTTGTCGTTCGAGGCGGCGATGAACAGGTTGGGGGGAAGAGTCATAAGTGCTGTTGATATAGGTGCAACCTCTCTTGCCAAGGGCGAAAGCATTGCTGATATGGCAAGGGTAATCGGGAATTACGCTGATGTAATCGTCATCAGGCACCCTTGGGAGGGAGCCGCCAAGGTAGTTGCCGACTATGCTGGCATCCCGGTGATTAATGCTGGCGATGGTAGTCATGAGCATCCAACTCAGACCCTATGTGACCTATACACTCTGAAGAAAGAGAGGCAGACCATCAGAGGGCTGAAGATTGCCCTGTGTGGGGACTTGAAATATGGACGAACGGTACATTCCCTAATCTATGCACTGGCACGGTTTGGTGTGGCAAGAATCTATTTTCGTCCCGGGTCAGGGCTGGAGATGCCTCCGCATGTACTGAGAAAATTGACCCAGGATTATGGTGGTGTCCTGTATAAAGGTCCTGCCACTGACCTATCCTCGTTGGCACAGGTGCTGGGAGACCAGAGTGTGGATGCGATATATATTACGCCAACCGATTCGCATCAGCTTGCCCTCATGCCGGATATCCAGATTAATCTTGACACCAGTGAGGGTGCAATTTATGTTACCAGATTCCAGAAGGAAAGGTCTGAGGACAAAAGCCCAGGTGCAGTTTCAAAAAAGGACTACCCGAAGATAAGTCCCGGTGTCCTTAAAGGAAAAGAATTCAAGAGAACACTTGTTATGCACCCCTTACCCCGTATCGATGAGCTTGCCTATGAAATGGATGCTGACCCGAGAAGCATGTACTTTAAGCAGGCGGCTCGGGGAATACCAGTCAGAATGGCACTCATAGCCCTCCTATTAGGAACCAGGGAGGTCGATATTCCTGAAGGAGAGCGGCTACCCTCTGTTCAGAAGACAGACTATCCCGTTTATAAGCGTGGTTTTGGGGTTAGCTGCCATAACCCAAGCGGAAATTGTGTTTCAATACATGAAACAAAGTATATAAGACCTGAGTTCAAAATAGTGAGCTTTGAGCCGCTAGCACTGAGGTGTGTCTATTGCGAGCATGAAACCTACCCTAAATATATTGCCAGTTCAGATTGGCACGAGGGGAGATTGGAGACTAAGAAATACCATAGTGCCGATAGCCATTTGATTCGGAAAATCAAACCAGAAAATCTAATTATCTTTGATACGGAAACCGAAGCTCAGACCCACGGCTTTAAGCCCAGTAGTTACGCTAGCAAAAGAAATGATGAACAAGAAACTTAACCCTTTGCTTATCCAGGGTGGGCGTGTAATCGACCCCAGCCAGGGGATAGATGAAATTGGCAGTTTGCTCATCGCCGATGGCAAAATCTTATGGCTGGGCGGCGGAGAAATAACACCGCCCCGACCGGATTATGATATTGTTCATGCCCGGGGGCTGGTAGTCTGCCCTGGACTTATTGACCTTCACTGCCATCTTAGACAGCCCGGGTTTGAGGAGAAGGAAACCATTGCCACCGGAACCCGAGCCGCCGCCAGGGGCGGCTTTACCACTATCTGTTGTATGCCTAATACCAATCCGCCCTTGGATAATCTGGCTACGGTGGATTATATAAAGTCAATCTCAGCCACAGAAGGCGTAGTTCGTGTTTTGCCTGTGGGCTGCATCTCCAAGGGTAGAAGGGGAGAGGAGTTGGCTGAGCTGAGTGAGCTGGCTTCAGCCGGGGTAATTGCCTTTAGTGATGATGGTGAGCCGGCAGCGAATTCACGCCTTATGCGTCAGGCACTGGATTATGGTCGTGCTTCCGGCTTGCCTATTATTGACCACTGCGAGGATAAAGCCCTCACCGAGGGGGGGCAGATGAACGAGGGCATAATATCCACCAGGTTAGGTCTTCGTGGGATGCCAGCCGTGGCTGAGGAGATTATAGTCGCCCGTGACCTGGCGCTGGCTCAGTTGACCGGAGCCCGGCTACATATTGCCCATGTCAGTACTGCGGGCTCGGTTGACCTTATTCGTCGTGCCAAGGAGAAGGGCATTCAGGTTACGGCTGAGGTTACACCGCACCACCTGACCCTG
>Ga0315543_1002681_pt1 | contig 16881 bp, 10 predicted proteins | sample SalMarSW160210MG_2_FD_203098 | JGI IMG/M metagenome (GOLD analysis project Ga0315543, IMG submission 203098) | Salt marsh sediment microbial communities from the Plum Island Ecosystem LTER, Massachusetts, United States - Salt Marsh Sediment SW1601-210 ...
GCCGCTTTCCACCATACCGCCCCCTTGATGCTGTGCCGCCAGGCGCCGCTGGCGGACAGGGGCAGTATCACCAGAAGGCTGGTGCCGAAAGCCAGCTTGACGGCTAAATCGGTGGGGACGCCCATGACGGTGAAAACTAGGTACTGAACCGGCGTCATGATGAAGGCGCCGCCCAGGCCGAGCAGACCGCTGGCGAAGCCGACGCCGATTCCGGTTGCCAGCAGGATAATGATATGGGTTAGAGCCATCGCCCCATTGTAGCACGTTGGGGGCGGGGGGCAAATTGCTAAGGGGCAGCCTTGTTGCTATAATGCCCTTGGACGGGTGGGGCTGTAGCTCAGCCGGGAGAGCGCCTCCTTTGCAAGGAGGAAGTCAGGGGTTCGAGTCCCCTCAGCTCCACCAAAGGGGACGATACCTAGAACTCCCCGGAAGTCTAAAACAGATTGTTCAGGGAGAGTCTTTTCAATAACCTTCCCGTGGCCCGCCTCAGAGAGTAAGCCGCGATCAGCACCGGACGACGAATTCTAGTTTCAGTAAAGGTTGGTTCAAGTCCCGTAAAGTGGGCGGTACTGTACGGTAGACAGAACTAAGACGTTCGAATTAGCTTTCAGTCTAGGATTATGAAGCTGGTTCTGCCTTGTGTAGATTGTGTTTTATAAATCCAAATAGACCGTCATTCCCCAGTGTATAAGCACCTGATAATTGAAGTGTACCTAATACATTGCCATACCCTGGTCCGACTGCCATTTTCTCGCCGAGCACTGTCCAGCAAAATGACAACCCCTCACGCTTGAGTAACTCTATCACGCAGTCTTGCCTAAAGAGTAGAGCTTGAGAACCATTTTCTTGCGCTGTTGGATCGAAAACCACAAGACGTCCTGTAGCATCAATAAACTCTGCCTCATTTCCGCTCCATTGAAGCGCTAAACCAGCAATTATCTCTTCACTTGGCAGTCGAAGTCTATAGCTCTCATCAACTGAACAATCGAACCCGCCAGCCTCTCGCAAGTATTCAAAAGCGACAGATTTTACTTTCACGGTACAACCATGATTTGGTTGTGTCCACCTTTTATCACCTAAGTCGTGAGAATATTGCTTTTGGAAATATTGAAATGCAGGTGACCATGCATACTCTCCAAGAAACATACGATATTCTTCTACGGGATCTGGCATCCAGCGACCGTAGAAATCAACATTATTCGCCCACTTCATAAAAGTTTCCCGGTCTTTTTCTTGAATCAAATAGCCGTTAATGATATACCAGAACTCACGACGTGGGATGTCATAACGATCCTGGTCAGCTGGCGCTGGCTGTTTCCACAGGAAAAAGCCTTGCAGGTTCAGCCATCTAGAATTGTCTTTAGGGTTGGAAATACTCAATATGTCCTCAACCTTAGGAATATCATCGTGTCGTGAAAGCCAGCTTATCGCATCATTCGAATTCCCCCAATCTTCATAATCAATCGGACACCACCATGCCGGTGAATGAGCATCCCAAGATGAGTTTTTACTAGAACCTCGTAAGGTGCATGACGAATCAATATCACGGAAGTGATCTTGCCAAGGGCCTTCGTAAGATTGATCGTTGATATCACCGCTGAAGTGCTCTCCATACTGGAAGTGATCAGCTATAAATGCCATGATCTCGTGATAGGCAATCCACTGATACTTCTTACCAATTCTTTCGGCCTTCGATGCTTCGCGCCCTTTGTACCCGATCGAGAATCGGTCGAATTCACCGAAGCGTTCAACAGTCCAGCCTAGATCAAATACCCTCTTCAGGATATAACGCTGGATGAGACGTATATCAAACCGAGGAGGATATCGTGAGTTAATATCGTTCCTCTCTGCCAACAGCTTCAGAAGTTCCTCACGATGTTGAGCAGTGAGTGTTGAATCAAGTCTCTTTAATGCCATATCTCGTGCCTGAGTAGCACTTACCATCTCAGGATCAAGTGCATCGGTTTTTTCAATATTGGATTCTTTATCGATTTGGGGCTCTTCGTTTCCCGGAGGTCGCTGTATTTTTATCAGAATTCTATTCATAGGCATTTGAACGACTATATCATGTGCTCTCTGGAACTTGCTCCAAGCTGATATTTCTTTTTTAGAAAATATGTTGGTCAAAGCAGAAATACGTGCATCTGGCGATTGCCATGGTGGGTCTTCTAATCGTAGAGAAGTCCACTTTGTACTGATAACGTAATGAGAAAAATCATCATTCATTACCGAGCTACCTATACGGTTGCGCGCCCATTCAGTATCTCTACTATCATGAGAACCTCGAGACCAATCAGGTAAGAAAGGTTTTATTTCATCTTCGTTTGGAATTGTCGGCCACTGGCTTTTGTATGGCGGACGGATATTCGCTTCTGTAATATCGATTTTTGCACCGAGAAAGAGCGACCGCTCAATAATACCTCTTGCATAGTCCCTCAAGAGAATATGTGCCGGCGGGGCACCACTTTTAAACACAAGATTATAGATATATTGAGCTAAAGTACCGACCCGGTCAGGTTGATGACTCCGCATGGCTGTTCCATATGCCACCGCATATAATCGCTCAGCAATATAGGCATCATCGACATCTTTAAATCGCTCAATGAGCCGAGTGACAGCATCCAATCGACCTGTCAGCATATTCACTAGTGCCTGGGTAGCATTATCTCGTAGGAAGCGATTAGATGTGCTTAGCATCCATGACAAGGCTACAGAGCATAAATCAATAACTTCTCCATCAATAACGGTATCTGATTTACACTTGAAGCCCAATGAACTAGACGGTCTACCGCGCCATGGGTACCCCATGCATGGTGCAAATAGATACTCCACCAAGCATCACGATCCGGCATGATATCTTTTTGTAAACGCCTGTCCAGGAAATTCGCGTTATAAGGATGTTCTGGCAAAGTGGCTACGGTTAACAGAACATCTATCGTATCATCTGAGTCTTGTCGGTTTCGTATGAGTTTATTAAGTGTCTCCAATGTTCCTTCAGAGAATGCAGATATATCACGCCATATGAGACTTTGCCGAAAAGCATCTCCGATTCCCCAATGATCTAATATATTGGGGGCAAGTAACACTAACTCCTGTTTAGTCCTCTCTGAAACTTGTACGCACATAGCTTCAAGAAAACCCGGTGTAACATAGCGGCTTTTATCCCAAATAAACGCTAGTGATGCACCAGGCATAAAAATAGATGAAGGGTCATCTAAATTGAGATATTTATCAAGAAGAATCTTTGTGACAAGATGATCTGTGAGACGCTCATAGGCTATTGCTACGACTTCTTGGGTAGTTCCGTCTCTTTGAGATATCATATCTTCAATCAAGATACCTTCAATAATCAATCCTCGATAAAGAGATTTCTCGAATTCGCGGCCCGGAAGTAGGGCATTTACGACTTCTTCAGCCTTAGTCAGCGTTAGCCAGTGATCTCCGGTTTTGACCATCGCCTCGGCAATCTTTTCAAGAGCTTGTTGAACTAGAAGATGCTTGGAATTAAAATCCAGTAATAGCGCGAGGTGATCATTAGTGGAAGTAAGATACAGGTTGAAAATAGCAGTAAAACCAAGAAACCCTCTAGGCAACCTGCGTTCGCCTTTTACGTTGAGGCCACGGCAAAGAGTTTTAAGAAAGAGAGGGTTGCTGAACTCAGGTGATAGGAGTGGGGTTGACGGTAGCTCGAGGTTGTAATGAACAAAGAAAGTTCGGGTGGCATCATATTCATGATCTGTAAACCCTTGATGTATCACCGTAATAGCGCGAGACTGAATTTCTTCGGGTATAAGTATTGCCTCATAAGAGGAACGAACTGAAAGTAATACCCCAATCCACTGGGATCTCTCAATTTGAGCAAGGAACGCTGCAAGCTGCGTTGGCCATATGAGCCTACCTGAACCTTCATTGACTGCATCAATTATAAAGAGCAGACGGCAGCCAGCAGCTTGTGCTGCCGCTTCGAGGGCACCGACACACTCCTCTGCTGAAATTGTCGCAACATCAAGCTGTTGAAGGACTTGTGACCAAGGCTCATTTGCACTGATAAATCTCTGGCCCATTAAAAGTACGGTCGGCTTGCCTGCATTAATACGCCGGAAAGCTACATCACAAAGTAGATGGGTTTTGCCAGTTCCTGCCTTACCTTTTAACAGCATGAGAGAAGAGCTTGCTACCTTATCAGCATGTTCTAATAGTTCATGGGTATTTTCCAAAACTGAAGATAAAGTTGAAAGAACATAACGATATTCTCTGAATGGATTCCGCTGAGTTGAGGATGTTGAGCTAGCTCGGTCAGGTTGAGGATTTGAATCGTATTCTTGTTCATATTTTAATACGATATTTTCGATTTCGCTTGCCTTAACTCCTGCTTCATGAATAAGGTCATTGATCTTCTTAAAAGGTAAATTACCTATAGGTTTTGCCGCAATAGCTCCGAATTCGCTTAGGATAGTTTGTATTTCTGAAGACAATTTGGATTTCTCTTCATCCAGGGTTTTATCACTGGATTTAGGCTTGTGATAATCAAGGTCTCGAAGTTTCTTGCGAATAACCTGAGCTTGTGACTTAATGTAATCAAAAAAATGCTCAGTACGACCAAAGATATCGAATTCTTCTGCGATTGGTAAATTGACATTAATCTCCGGGGTATATCGAGGTCCCGCGGTTTTAAGCGCTTCATCTAAGCGGGCTTTGAACCACTCTGTATCAAACTCATGAATATCAAACCAGAAACGGACTCGCCCAACGTGTTGTGGGCGAGCTAGAAGATCTAGTAACTCAGAATTCCCCCAATAGACAAAATCGACAGTCATGTTCAGTGAAGATGCCAAGTCTGTCCACGTTTTCACATGGTCATCCCAACGATCCTTCGCTGACTTTTGACGACCTATGCGAGCGTCGGGGCGGTCTAATGGGACACAAACAAAGTACCGTACTAATCTGGGATGTTTCTTTAAAGCTGTATTGACTGATTCGTCAAGCTGAGACCATTGTGAATCGCCAAGACTGTCAAAATACTTTGCTTGCCAACCCCATTCCCTGCCGTCGCTAAGTATGGTATAGCATTCGACCCCTGCGTCCGGAGCACCTTTTCGTTCAAAATATGAGTCACGTGGACTTTCTGAACGAGCAAGCTGTGCGCACAGCTCCTCAAAGCCCTTGGCTCTCGATCCATCGAGTGGTCTTATTGCTTTCCAATCGATAATAGGTACACTCATTCGGCAAACACTCTTTTATAGGTTGAGCATGGTCATCATGCCCAGTCTTTACACAATAGTTCAGCTTGCTCCAGCACCGTTAAAGTAGCCTTTTCCTGCTTATCCGGTGGGTAGCCATATTTGCGGAGAAGTCGTCTAACCATTGTTCGTAGCTTGGCACGTGCGCTTTCCCTGACTGTCCAATCAATAGTTGCATTTCGACGCACCGTTTCAACCAGTTCTCTGGCAAGAGTTCTCAGTACTTCATCACCTAATACTTTTACAGCGCTATCGTTGACTTCCAGAGCATCATAGAAAGCCCCTTCATCTTCACTTAAGCCCAATTGCTCACCACGTGACTTTGCTTCACGCATTTCTTTAGCAAGTTCAATAAGCTCCAAAATCACCTGAGTAGCTTCGATGGTGCGATTCTGGTACCGGCGGATAGTTTTCTCCAGCATCTCGGCAAACGATCTGGATTGAACCAAGTTCTTCTTGGAGCGAGATTTTATTTCATCATTTAACAGTTTATGTAGTAGTTCTAGAGCCAGGTTCCGATGTGGCATTTTCTGGACTTCGGATAGGAACTCATCTGACAGGATTGAGATATCCGGCTTTTTCAGACCAGCAGCACTGAATATATCAATTACCTGGTCCGAGGAAACTGCTTTGGACACAATCTGTCGTATGGCAGTATCCAGTTCTTCTTGTGTTTTTCCCGGTACCCTTGTATTCTTGGCAACAGCTGATCTTACAGCTTGGAAGAAACCTACATCATCCTTAATTTCCAAAGCCTTTTCATGAGGTACAGCCAAAGCAAAAGCTCGTGATAATTCCGTCACAGTCTGTAATAGCCGTTCTTTACCGTTTGATTGAACCAAGATATATTCCATGGCGGCTGGTATGAGTGAGACACATTGGGTAGGGGTGCCAGTGGCAAAGAGTGAATAATCAAAGCCATGGAACATAGCAGATACAATTTCGTATTTCTCAAGCATTACCGCTACGGCTTCTTCCTGAGGAATACCAGTTTCGCTCCGTGCGCTCTCTGTGTAGTCAGCCAGGGCTTTCTTCAACTCATCTGCTATTCCGAGGTAATCAACCACTAAACCACCTGGTTTATCTTTAAAGACTCGGTTAACCCGGGCGATGGCCTGCATCAATCCGTGGCCACGCATCGGTTTATCAATATACATAGTGTGGAGACAAGGGGCATCAAACCCTGTTAGCCACATATCACGGACTATAACCAGTTTCATGGAATCTGCTGGGTCTTTCATCCGCTGTTTGATTTTCTCCCGGCGCTCCTTATTGCGAATGTGTGGTTGAAAATGTAAGGGATCACTAGCTGAACCGGTCATGATTACCTTTATGAAGCCCTTATCATCATCATCATTGTGCCAGGAAGGGCGGAGCTGGATAATTGCATTATATAAATCAACACAAATACGGCGGCTCATGCCGACAATCATTCCTTTTCCATCTAAGACATCAAGCCGTTGTTCGAAGTGGTCAACAATATCCTTTGCTATTAGACCAAGACGTTTTTCGGTACCAACCATGGCTTCAAGCCTGGCCCATTTTGTCCTTAGCCTATCTCTGACAGTCTCTTCCTCGCCTTCAGTAACTTCTTCGAATTCTGGATCAATATGAGGCTTTTCCTCTTCTTTCAGTTCCAGCTTTGCCAGCCGGCTTTCATAGAAAATACGTACCGTAGCGCCATCCTGGACAGCCTGCTGAATATCGTAGATGCTGATATAGTGTCCGAATACGGCAGGGGTACTACGGTCAGCCTTTTCAATAGGTGTGCCTGTGAATCCGATGAAAGAAGCTTTTGGTAGGGCATCTCTCATGTTACGCGCGAGTCCATCGATGAAATCATACTGGCTCCGATGGGCTTCATCGGCGATAACCACAATATTTCGTCTATCCGAGAGCAGTGGCAGCCTCTCGCCGTTTTCCGGCAGGAACTTCTGAATAGTTGTGAATATGATACCCCCAGAAGCCACTTTTAGGAGTTCCTTGAGATGAGCTCGCGTCTCCGCCTGTACCGGTTTCTGTCTAAGTAAGTCTTGAGCTACGGCGAAATTATCGAATAGTTGATTATCGAGATCATTACGATCCGTAAGTAAAACCAGCGTAGGATTTTCCATGGCGGGGTGAAGTATTATCTTACCTGCGTAAAATACCATCGTTAAGCTTTTGCCGGCTCCTTGGGTATGCCATACCACCCCAACACGTTTATCTCCCGATGGGGACGTTGCCTTTATTGTGGCTACAATAGCTGCATTAACAGCGTGGTACTGGTGATAAGCAGCGATTTTCTTAATCACTTTTTTCCCATCATCTTCGAAGAGAATAAAGTGACGAACTATATCCAACAGCCTTCGCTTATCGAACATACCCTTGATCAATACTTCCAGTTCAGGTATGCCTTTTGAAGCTATAGTCTCGCCATCAGCGGTGCGCCAGGGTAAGAACCATTCCCAGCCGGAGGTGAGGGTGCCGGCTCTCGCTTCGGTGCCATCACTTACAATTAGTAACTCGTTATACTGGAAGATTGCAGGTATATCCGCCTTATACGTTTCAAACTGGTTGAATGCGCCTTTAATTGTGGCATTTTCATCCGCGGGGTTCTTAAGTTCAATTATAGCTAGCGGTAAACCGTTGATAAAAACCACAACATCCGGGCGGCGGGTACGTTGTCCTTCGACAACGGTAAACTGATTAACTATCAGCCAGTCATTGCGTTCAGGGTTGTTATAATCGATAAGCCAAGCTTTGTCACCAACAATTCGCCCGTCATCGTGACGGTATTCAACATCAATGCCGTCAGCGAGCATTTTATGGAACCTTCGGTTGCTTAAAACCATGCTAGGACTTTCGGAGCGTGTTACTTTTCTGAAGGCGTCTTCGAGGGCTTCAGCAGGGATATGCGGATTCAAAGCTACTATAGCCGTGCGTAGCCGGTTTATGAGTACTATATCCCCATAGCTCGCTCTCTCTGGTGCTATCCCATCAAAGGCAATGTCAGGACCTGCCAGATAATGGTATCCAAGGTCCTTGAACCATCCTAGAGTAGCTTCTTCTACAATAGACTCTGTAATTGTTGTTATCGTCATGATATCTCCAAATCAAAACGACTAGGACTCCAGATTTCTTCACAAAGAAGACGATATAGCTCCTGTCTTTCATCTAGACTGGCTTTAACGAATGCTTCAGGATACGGTTTAAACGGTAAACCTGAAGTGTCTTTATAGCTGATAAATGATGGATTGTTTTCATAACACTTGGGATGCAGCGTTTTAGCAAGGACGTTTTGCCCAAAATAACCATCAAGCTTTTCTTTATATCCCTTTTTCCCATAACTCTTATTGAAATCGTCCGGTAATAATATAAGCCCACCGAAGCGGTTACGATAATCAGCGAATTCGTACTGATTACTGAACTCGGCTTTGTACTGCTCGTAATCGTTTGCCCAGATGTGCTCTACCTGAAAAGGATGTTTAACAGTTCTATCCAAATAACTGAGAATGTCGCTATCAATACCGCATTTTGCTGCGATGTGATGAGTGATGCGTGCCAACAGCATATGAACGTAAGCCCGATTTTGCTGGTGCATATAGAAATCTCGAACCCCGGTAAAAGGTTCCTCCATTGTCTCTACCTTGTGTTTTAAGAGTTGAGATAAGTCTTTTACAGGTTTGTGCCTGATTTCTTTCATCAGGTTGAACATAGTGTAGACAATTGATGAGTAGGAAAGTGTTCGGAAATTTACAACACGTCGCGTAATGAAAATATCGATATAACCGGCAACCAATCGGATTTTCTTTTCTATGACAGCTTCGTCGTCATTCGGCGTTATCGATGCGAGTATCAAGACATCCTGCAGTGTGAAGTTATTTTCTGAATTGTAATAAACGTATTCTAACCCAGGAGTTAATTCCAAGCTTGCTTTCCATATTTTCATAGAAATCACGCTGTAGAAGTCGAAGTCTCGGAGGATGAAGTCCATGAAATCCTTGCTGGTGTTTAGCTTGAGCTTCTTATGCTCGTCTCGTACCCACTTATGATACCTCGTTCCGAGTGATTCCCAGTCTTCATTTTTCGCATCTTTTTTCCGTTCGCGAATGCTCTCTGCATACTGGGATCGTAACCAATCCTTAAAAAATTCCTCTGCCTCTTTTTCGTCACCATCTGCCAATTCTAAAAACTGAAAAGTGCGCTTTCTCCATAATTCATTTGCCTGTTGTTTCTGGTTATCATCTGAAATATTAGCCAATAAATAGCCCTTCAACATCTCAGCAGAGCTTAATCTTAAGCCCCTGTCGTTCATCGTTTCAAAAATCGCATAGGCATCGTCATCTGAATATGCTACGACTTCAACCAGATCTACGCATTCTATTAGCCAGTCGATGAAATAGGGTAAAATGTGATTCTTTAATGGCTCGGGAAACAGTTGGACTATGTCATTAAACCTGTCCATAATATTTCTTACTGATTCCGTTACGCCATCCGGGTTGAATGATGAGTTATTGAATAGAGCCTCCATGCATGCGGCTCTCTCATCTACATCAATATTGAAAGATTTAGCTCCAAACTTTTCAGAAAAAATAAGACTCTTGATCTCTACCATGCGTAAAGAAGGATCAGCTAACTTTAATTCTGTCTGTAGATTATTGAGATAGATGAGTAACAGAGTCAGAGTAGTCAGGCGCTGTTGACCATCCACAATTGAGTTGGTGCTATTCTTACGGCTGATTATTATTGGCCCAAGGAAATAATGCGCATATTGCTGTACTTTTTGGGGTTCATGCCCCTCTTCATATTCGGAGAGGAACTTTGCTTCCAAATCATCTAATAAAGCAGTAACATGTTCTTTCTTCCACTTATATTCCCTCTGGTAGAAATCAATGCTGTATTTCGTTTTTTCGAGTAATTCCCGAATGGTTTTAGAACGCGCATCAATCTTGTTCATAATACAGTCGCCTCCAAAGGAGTTTGCATGATATTTGGCTTAATCAATTCCAATGGTTGTGAGGTTATCTCGGGTACCCCATCCCACGTGCGACCTTTTAACAAGCGTCCAGCCTTCTTTTTGTTTACGCCACCCCACTGTTTAAAAAAGAAAGGTACGCCAGCTGCCAAACATTGATCCCTCAAGTCTATTACCCAATCTTCTTTTATAGGTCTTGCTTTGGGACCGGACTCTCCACCCACAATTACCCAATTGATATTGTGCAAATTCAGATCCGGTATCGAACCGAGTAATGGCTCGATAGAAAGAAATTTAGTCCTCGCACCGGTCTGGCGTAGGTGATCTACGCGGAAAGTATAATCTGAATTTTCTACACTCACGCCCATCCATACGTTATCGGGCCAACGAATTATAGGGTCAATCTCGAGCAAACGGTCAGATCGCTTAGTGAGGATTTGGAACTGGTGCCACCATGCACGTCTCATGACATCGAAGGCTTGTAATATAAAGGACTCAGGGACATCTACATGAAATAAATCACTCATCGAATTAACAAAAATTGTCTGAGGCTTCTTCCATGTTAATGGAGCTGATAGAACATGCTCGTGCATCGTGAGTTTGAACCCATTCGAATAATTTGGTTGTCCCATGGCTTGCAGTCTGAGAGACATCCTTTCTGCATAGCAATGTTTACAACCTGGGCTAATCTTGGTGCAACCTGTTAACGGATTCCAAGTAGATTCAGTCCATTCAATATTAGTTTTAATTGCCATGGGTATTGATCCTCCTTTGGGGAAACGTTACGATTACGCTGTCACCAAACGTTGGTTCGCCATTACGTTTCCGCCGCATTTCTACTGTCGGTTGTGCTGTAATCATCCCCTTGGCCTCTAGCTTCGATAGAACACTCTTATAATTGGACTTAATATAACGCTTTCCCACGTGATGTTGATTATAAATCTCCACCATTGGAATTTCTTTACCGGCGAAGCAATCCAGCAGCATTCCTTCTAGGTCATCAAGCGGACGCGAAAGCTCAAATAGCAAAGATTGGTTGCGAGTGGCCGGGTTGTATTCAAAGGATGGAACACCTTGCTCGGTGCCGGAACTCTCCTTTGCCATTATTTCTTTCATTATTTCGTAGCCTTTTACATCTTTACTGACGAAGATCAGATGGTGGCTCGTTCGATTGCCCCGGGCATTTTTAAAGCAGAAAGGTAGTACGTATTGACCTCCCATTTCTTTAATTGCTTCGATAAGAGCTTCAATAATAGTTAACTCACGTTCAAAAGGTCTCAGGAGTTCTAGTTGCCGCCGGAGCTTATCCCCACGTTCTTTGCCAAACAGAGCATTCATATGTTCCTCGACAGCCCCGTTGTGAAGACCCATATTGATACGGTTGTAATTAAAGAAAATGATACAATCACATCCCCAGTTTTTAAGCACAGAATTGATGAGGCGAAGAGACAATCCTTTATAGCCCCATGGATCGACAAAAAAGAGGGTGGGAATCAGGCGCATCTGTTCAAACATCTTAACGATTTCTTCCCCGACTTCTTCATTGTAGACCTGTGGCTTGTGCTTGAGTGACGCTATGTCCGGAATTGAATCGATGGTCTGACTCAAAGTCTGAGTGTTATTCGAATCTTTATCATTGAAAAGGGTAATTAGCATTTGTTGCATATCAAGGTCGTGGATTGCACGTTCCAATATCAGCAACGGTGTTGACCTTGTCCCATCCTTATACCGACCGGGTCCAGCAAATAGGTCTATGTATGCAATCTTGTTACCCCTTCTCTTCTGGGAAGGAATTATTACTTTGGCCCACGCCCAGAAGTATTTGGCGACAATTGCAGCCTTAACCTGAGACTGTTCCTGAGACTCATCAAAGAAAGAATTACCGCTCATGCCGTCTTCTCCATGATTTTCTCAGCATCCCTTATCCGTATCTCGCCAGATAGAAGCTTGGGTAACAGGAAATCACGTGATTCAGAGAGGGTTCTAGTTTCTTGCTCGTTGTTCGCGATTAGTCCATCCATTGGGCTGACTAGGGATTCATACTTTTTAACTACCGCCACGGGAGGAATAACAATTTTAATATCTACGATGTCTTTTTTAGTGATGCACCCAAAGACTGTACCTTCAGAATTGAAGGTGTCCCAGAGGTTTCTGATATTACAGAGCAAATAATACAAATAGCTGTGATTTCTTTCTTTTGAACATAGCGCCGCCAAACCACGCCCAATTGAGCATCTTTCGTTCGCAATGTTTAAACTACCCACCGGGGCTCGTACACTTAAGAGTACGTCGTAGGGGTCAGCAAAACGTGTTGGCATGGTACAGTAAACGCGAGGTCGAGGGAATCTATACCCAAAATCTTTAATTCCTTGATAAAAGGATATCCCCGCTCCTGTTTCGTTATATGTATCCCCTGGAGGAGATTGCCCCATCTTAATCTCACAAATCTGACTTAATGTTCCCATTTCCCACCCCATCGGTATTTCCCCTAGTGGTGAATCCTGCATGACCTGTTCACGGAAAGGTTCAAAATCTACAAACCAGCTTTTGAACAAAGCTTGCGCCATAGCTTCCAGAGTCTGGTTCATCTGCCGGTTTAGCTCTATTTTATTATCCAATGTTCCGAGAATGTGGGCGATGGCTCGCTGTTCGGGGAGGGGAGGGACTGGCACTTTGATTGTTTTCAAATAACTCACTGGTTGAGCAATTGATGGTACACCCGATGATGAAGTGTTGGCCAATAGTTTATGTTGACCTTCGGGAGACTTAAAGAAGTAAGTAACAAATTCTGGAATTATTTTTTGTCGGTTACATCGCATGTAGAACTGACGCTGGGAAATAACATAGCGGTCATATTTAGATGTCTCCGGAATGTAGGCAACTTGTCCTATATTACCGGCATGAGTAAAGATTACATCCCCTCGATATACGTTTGCATTTTTTAATCTTTCGGCATGTTCAATTGAAATGAAATTATTTTCGACATCGATGAGACGCGTACGGGTTAGGTGTTGTCCGCTAATAATAGGGATACCATCGTCAACGAAGGTCTCAACTTTTATTGATGAACCAAAAGGTCCCATTCCGACTTTTTCTGCTATTTCTTCGATGGTAGCCATCTGCCACTCATCTTCCATACCCTAACTCCTTGAGGTTTTGCCGTATAGCAACTTCTAATCTTGCTGACTCTTTGAACTGAGCTTCCAGCGTAATTATCAGGCGTGCCATCTTCTCCTCAAAAGGTTCACCGTCAGCTTCTACGTCTTCAGCGCCCACGTAGCGCCCCGGTGTGAGAACATAACCGTGAGTAGCAATTTCTTCTGTGACAGCTGACTTACAGAATCCGGATACGTCCTGATAGGTACCTGCTCCGGCTTCACCTCGCCATGCATGATATGTGCCAGCGATACGGGCGATTTCCTCATCGCTTAACTCGCGGTGTATCCTATCCACCAGGTATCCCATTTTCCGGGCATCGATAAAAAGTATTTCCCGTCGGCGATCCCTAAACTTCCCGTTCCGCTTATCTCTCGCTAGAAACCATAGACATGCGGGAATCTGTGAACCATAGAACAACTGCGATGGTAGAGCAATCATACAGTCCACCAAGTCAGCCTCAATGATATTTTTGCGGATTTCACCCTCATTGGATTGGTTGGACAACATCGAACCATTGGCCAGTACAAATCCAGTAATCCCGGCAGGTGCAAGGTGATGAATCATATGCTGCACCCAAGCATAGTTGGCATTGCCCACCGGCGGTGTTCCATATTTCCATCGTACGTCTTCGCGCAAGCGCTCGCCGCCCCAATCGCTCATATTAAAAGGGGGATTGGCCAGGATAAAATCTGCCTTAAGATCTTTGTGCAGATCATTATGGAAGCTATCGGCATGATGCGGACCAAGATTTGCTTCTATTCCCCGGATTGCAAGATTCATTTTAGCAAGGCGCCAGGTGGTAGGGTTAGACTCCTGCCCATAGACAGAAATATCTCCAATGTGACCGCCGTGTTGACGGATGAACTCTTCGCTCTGTACAAACATTCCAGATGAGCCGCAACAAGGGTCATAAACGCGGCCTTTAAATGGCTCTATCATTTCAACAAGCAAACGAACGACACATCGCGGAGTGTAGAATTCGCCACCCCTTTTGCCCTCGGCACTAGCGAACTTCCCTAGAAAGTACTCATATACCCTGCCTAGAATATCCTTTGACCGGCTTTCTTTGTCTCCGAGTCCAATCGTTCCTACGAGGTCTATTAATTCCCCCAGCCTTTGCTTATCCAGTGTAGGACGAGCATAATCCTTGGGTAAAACACCTTTAAGGGAAGGATTGTCCCGCTCAATGGCCACCATAGCATCATCAATCAGTTTGCCGATGGTCGGTTGCTTGGCATTCGCCTGAAGAGCCGGCCACCTGGCTTCCTTCGGCACCCAGAATACGTTTTCTGACTGGTACTCGTCTCTGTCTTCAGGGTCGGCAAACTGTTCATTTTTCAGTATATCGTAGCGTTCCTGGAAAGCATCTGAAATGTATTTCAAAAACACGAGGCCAAGAACAACATGTTTATATTCGGCTGCATCCATATTGCTACGCAACTTGTCAGCAGCTCGCCATAGCTTTTCCTCAAACCCCAGATTAGCGCCATTTGATTTAACAGACCTGCTTCTCTTGGTCGTTTGATAATTCGCTACAACGTTTGTTTCAGAAGATACCTGCTTTTCACCATCTAAAACCACGACCGTAATTTCATGTTCGGATTCTATCTCACGAACAGCATATTTTCTGGCAGCAAGTAACGCCTCATCTCTTGACGTGTAGCTCGGCTCAGTCTCCAAGATTTCACTAGTGTTATGGTTTGTAATTCTCCACGCGTACCTATTATCTGCATTCATAAGGAGCTCCTAATCGTTGTTTTTCCTCTTACCACGTCTCGGGTCATCATAGGTCGCCGCGAACTTTCCCAACTCATCCTTATCAATCAGCCACATATTGTGGACCTTTCTTGCAGGAAAGCGACCTTCCCGGCACATACGTTTGACTGTCTCCCAGTGAACCCCCAAAATTTCTGCCGCTTCAACCACACTAAAATAGTTGTCGAGAACAGGCATGTTTCACTCCTAACCCCGCAAATATATCTATCGTTATCGCAATAGTAGCATTTGGGAGAGAAGAAATCAATAAAGAGTACAAAGGCAACAATATAACGATTTGTTTGACGTGAAGCGTTAGAAGCGTGTATGATTCTGGCATAAGGTCTAGGCAAGAGGGATGTCTCAGCACCGTGATTTGCACTCAGCTCTGAAGACGGAGGTTATTCTCTCCAATGAGGGAGGAGGAGTCCAGTTTAAGCTCGTAAGACTCCAGGCTTCAAAAGATGATGTCGCTTTCAGTGTCCACGCTAATCCTAACACCTTTTCTCTTTCCGGAGTCCAGACCGCTGACCTGCTAGCACACTTAGGTTTTCAAGTCGGCTCGTGTGCTTTTTTCCCTGGCGGCAAATGCCTTGCAACGTTCGTGCGCACCGATTTCCCTCTGAAAGAGTTCGCAGAATCATTTGCAAAGGCGTATCCAGCTCTCCGCGAAGCTGAAAGGCTGCTTGGAGACTGTGGCTTTGTCTTGGACCGACCGGACCGCTTCTCACTGTCTGGCGATGGTCATACGTCACCACAATCAAAGGAAATGAAACAATCCGAGGACGACCATTTTATGTTTAGGATGTCTTGGATTGAGGGAGGGCAAAATAAGGGATGGACGTTTCACTACTGCCCAAAGCACGTTCCTCTGTCTGAAGAAATGCGTGCGGCATTTACTTTCCTTGAATTACGTGAATTTCAGCAATGCCCATACTTCGATTTCGAACCATGCTATTATCGTTTCTTCCCATTCGAAAAGAGGAGCGAGTCGTTCTTTGATAGTAACGCGGAATACGTGCATCGCAGTTTTGACAATCATCGCGACAAATTCTCGTTGGGAACTGAGAATCTTCTGAGAGTCGACGGACTTCTGCGACCATTTGGCTTTGAATTCTTGCCTAAGGCCAAAGGTAGGACTAGCGTCTCTCGCCCGGCTACACCCGCTCGAATTCAGCCAGTGCCTTTCGAGCCTTCAGAAATACCGAAGTTTGATTTCGACGTCGCTGTGTCCTTTGCAGGAACCGAAAGAACTCATGCGGAAAGACTAGCCTCGTTAGTCAAGGATGCCGGCTTTAGGGTCTTCTATGATAACTTTTACCCCGAGCAACTCTGGGGAAAAGACCTGGTTGTGTTCTTTGACGAAATCTATCGAAAGCGCTCCAAATTCTGCGTAATATTCGTGTCGCAGGAGTATCTCAGTAGGATGTTTACGAACCACGAGAGGAAGAGCGCACAGGCGAGAGCCATTCAGGAGAAGGGTAATGAATATATCCTCCCGATAAAGGTTGACGACACTGACCTCCCTGGATTACAGCCCACGATTGGTTATCTATGGCTTAAGGAGTACGGGATCGGCAGAATTGCGGACATATTAGTGAAAAAATTGAAGAATGTTTAAAGTGTTACATTTGCTTATTTCGTTACCTTCGGAGAAAAAAAGGGCTAGGCATCCCGATACCGGGAATACCCAGCCCTATCTATTCTAACGTCTAGTGGCTATTGTCAGTAAAGACCTAGCTTTTACCGATTCTGAACATCTTGGTGCCA
>Ga0315543_1002682_pt1 | contig 16880 bp, 10 predicted proteins | sample SalMarSW160210MG_2_FD_203098 | JGI IMG/M metagenome (GOLD analysis project Ga0315543, IMG submission 203098) | Salt marsh sediment microbial communities from the Plum Island Ecosystem LTER, Massachusetts, United States - Salt Marsh Sediment SW1601-210 ...
TGACTTCCTTTATGTGTAAGATGTGCGATAAAGAATCCATAACATTTAGGAGAAGGAGAAATAATGATTGGTAAAGAGCAAAAAAATATTCAATGTTGCCTGGTTCTTATTTTCATTATCTCGCTTTCGATTTGCTCGAAGCTGCCCGCGGCTCAGGACCGGGCGGAACTGGCCAACAGCGCTATTCCCAGACTTGAAAAAGTGCTGCAGGAAAATATTGCTTCATTCTGGTATACCAGGTGCCTGGATCGCGTCAACGGCGGATACACGATCAACTTCGGCCCGAAAGGCGAGCCCAAAGGCCCCGGCACAAGAATGATTGTGACTCAGGCCCGGACGATGTGGCTCTTCGCCCGGCTGGCACGGGCCGGCTATGGCGACGATGAATATATCGAGGCGGCAGAGCATGGCTATCGCTTCCTGAAAGAAAAAATGTGGGACGCCGAGAACGGCGGCTTCTATTGGGAGGTCGATGCTACAGGCAACGAAAAACTCCAGCCCCGAAAGCACCTTTACGGCCAGTCTTTCGCTCTCTACGCTATCTCCGAATATTATCTGTCCACCGAAAGACAGGATGTGCTGGATTTCGCGATTAGCTTTTTTGATCTGCTGGAGGAAAAATCCCACGACAAAATATATGGAGGCTACATTGAATTTTTCAACGAGGACTGGACACCGGTCCCCGCCGGCGAATCCTCCTATATGGGTGCTCCGGCAGACCTGAAACTGATGAACACGCATCTGCACCTGACCGAAGCGATGACGACTTTCTATCGTGCCTGCAAACTGCCTTTGGCTCGCGAGCGGCTGCTGGAGTTGATCAATATCGAAAGCAACTCTGTCGTACGAAAAGACCTCGGCGCCTGTACGGATAAATATGATCGCGACTGGACGCCGAGACTCGAAGCATCTTACGCTCGGATCTCCTACGGCCACGATATCGAGAACATCTGGTTGCTGATGGACGCCTGCGATGCGGCGGGTATTTCGAATTATCCGTTCGGCGATTTATATCGAACCTTGTTTGGCTATTCGCTGAAGTACGGTTACGACCATGGCGCGGGCGGATTTTACGACAGCGGCCTTTTCAATCAGCCGGCAGACAGTCTGACAAAAGTCTGGTGGGTCGAGGCCGAGGCCGTCGTCAGTGCTTTATATATGCACCGGTTTTCAGACGATCCACAATATCTGGATATCTTCCAGCAAACCTACGATTATATTGAAAAACAACTCGTGGACTGGGAACATGGCGAGTGGCACGCGAATGTCACTACCAGAGGCGCCGTGCAGGGTGATAAAGCTAACAACTGGAAAGCGGGTTATCACAGCGGCCGGGCAATGATCGAATGCCTGGAAATCCTGAAGCAGTGGAAGAACTGACGGATTATGAAAAAATCAAAACTCAAAGATGAAAATTCGTAATTATGGAATCCCTTAGGGATGATTTGCGAAATTCTACATTTTACATTTTGATTTTTTATTTTTCTCAAGCGTTGTTTTCGCTTAGCCCGGAATTACATTGGTCGCGCATGGGCCTTTTTTGCCTTCTCCGACCTCGAATTCAACTTTCTGGCCTTCATCGAGCGATGCGTAGCCGGTCGTCTTAATCTCCGAATGATGGACAAACAAATCGTCGCCGCCGTCGTCTGGCTGGATGAAACCGAATCCCTTACTTGAATTGAACCATTTTACTGTACCTGTACTCACTGAAACTTCTCCCCGGCCTTATAAAGGCCGACTTAATAATAACTCTCTCTCTTTCGATTTTCTAAGAATAAGTCCTTGAGAGAGGAAAGGAAATACTCTACTAACTGTTCAAATATACATATAGACCGAAAAAAGTCAATAAAATAAATAGAATATTTTTGGCGGTTTATAAGCCGCCCGAACTTCGCCTCGAAGAACTTTGCTTCGATGATTGAGCGTTCGAGTCTTTTTTAGTAAACTGTACTTTATGTCGATCGACGACGTTCGGGACAGATGACTATCTTTTTGGAGAATAACTAATGCCGATAAGGATTATAGCGCTAATTATTACTTGTGCATTATCGTCCCTGACTTTGGCGGCGTCTGTGCCGTCGATCCCGGAGTCGGCCTATAAAATAGTCGATGATTTTTCATACTCTCAGCGGACTGCCGCTACGGTCTTCAAGCCTATGGCCGGCAGCAAGCCGGTTTCGCTCGTGGAAATAGACGGCGGGAAAACTTTGAGAATGCAATGCAATTTCCGCGGCACAAAAATAGAACGAGCATCCTGGGACGGCAGCCTCAAACTCGACCTTACCATGTGCAAGGGTCTTCAATTCCTGTTTTATTGCCCGGACCCAATGCCTGTGGCAAATTTTGCCGTCTACCTGCACAGCGGAGATGGGTGGTACAGGGGCGGATTCGATGCCCCTGCTTCCGATGGCTGGGCTGCGGTCAGGATTAATAAGAACGCGACTAACATCGAAGGCCGGCCGGCAGGATGGGGCAAAATCGACACGATACGCATTTCCGCATGGCGGGGCCAGGATATAGACACCGAGTTTTATATCGCGGCCATGGGTGTATTCGGCACCGCCGGCGGGATTGTTATCGTCCGCGGCGATTCGGTCGCGAGCGAGGCGCCGAACGAACTGGATGCCGTCAGGCAATACTCGCAGATCATGAGTGAGTTTTTTGACCGGGCGGGCCTTTCGCATACAGTGCTCAGTGATCATGATATTACGCCGGAGAGACTCAGGAACTTCAAGCTTGTGGTTCTGCCGTACAATCCGAATGTGCCGGAGACTGTGACCGGCGAGATCGCAAAATTTCTTAAGGTAGGCGGGAAATTAATCGCCTGCTACACACTGCCCGGGAAACTCGAATCGATAACAGGTATTCGTGTCGGCCCTCATATTCGACAGAAATATCAGGGTAATTTCGCCTCGATCCGTTCTTCTGCCGATGCCTTACTTGGAATGCCGGCGGTTACCAGTCAAGCCTCGTGGAATATACGCGATACATCCGCCGTCGAGGGACGCAGCCGGGTTGCCGCATGGTGGTATAACGACAAAGACCAGTCTACAGGCAAACCCGCCATCGTCGCCGGCAAAAATTGCATCTTCCTGACGCATGTGCTTTTGGCCGATGATTCGGTCAATAAAGTGCAATTGCTGCTGGCCATGGCCGGAGACCTCGTGCCGGATCTTTGGCATCAGGCAGCCGATGGCTGTCTCGACCGGGTTGGCCGATTGGGGCCTTATGATAATTACAATGCAGCCAAAAAAGGCATAATAAGACTTGCCGCCAGAGACACGCGAGTTTTGGAGCTTCTCAAAAAGGCCGAGCAATTTCACGCTCAGAGTCAGTCCATGTTATCCGAGGGCAGGTTTTCACAAGTCATTGCTGCCGCCGAACAATCACAGGAGTCTCTTATCGATGCATACTGCATGGCGCAAAAGCCCTTACGCCCGGAACACCGGGCTTTCTGGTGCCACAGCGCGTTCGGCGTAGCCGGCATGACATGGGACCAGGCCGTTAAGATTCTTGCCGATAATGGCTTTACTGCTGTCCTGCCGAATATGATGTGGGCCGGGGCGGCTTTTTATAAGAGTGACGTGCTGCCCGTGGCGGCGGCTGTCGAGCGGCAGGGCGACCAAATCGAACTTTGCCTGGCGGCATGCAAAAAATACGGCATCGAATGTCACGTTTGGAAAGTCAACTATAACATGGGCTGGGCGACAGATAAGGAATTCATCGCCGGGATGAAGGCCGATGGCCGAACGCAGGTTAACTACGACGGCTCATCGAATGAGCGCTGGCTCTGCCCTTCACATCCTGAGAACCGGAAGCTGGAGATTGAATCGATGCTCGAAGTGGCACGAAAATACGACGTCCACGGCCTGCACTTCGACTATATTCGTTATCCGGGGGATGAGGGCTGCTTCTGTAAAGGCTGCCGTGAGCGTTTTGAGAAAACAATCGATAAGAAAATTCGCAAATGGCCTGCCGATGTGCGGAATGACGACAGCCTGCAGGAACAATGGCTGGAGTTTCGGCGCCGGCAGATTACCGAAGTCGTCGCTGCTGTTGCACAACGTGCAAAAAAAATCAGGCCGGACATCAAAATCTCAGCGGCGGTTTTTAGAAACTGGCCTGTCGATCGAAACGCAGTTGGCCAGGATTGGAAATTGTGGTGCGATCGCGGATACCTTGATTTCGTTTGCCCGATGGATTATACGGACTCCAGCGGTCACTTCCAGCGCATGGTCAAACAGCAGCTTGAATGGGTCGGCAAGGTTCCGTGCTATCCCGGCATAGGTCTGAGCGTCTGGAGCGATCCGTCTGATATCTGCAAGCTTATAGAACAGATCAATGTCACCCGCAAGCTGGGCACGGGGGGCTTTACGATTTTCAACTATAGTCCGAATGAAGCAAATAAAATCCTGCCCCTGCTGGGAAAGGGCCTTACGCGAAATGAATGAAGCTATCCGGAAGGGACTGCCATCTCGATGAAAACGTTTTCCGGCTCGCTTTCACATTCGATTGTGTAGTCATCCGGTTTGTCCAGGTCAATTGTTTTCGTTTGAAGTCGCCCGTTTATGCTAAAGCCATGTTTGATATGCAGGCCGGTCTTTGGAGTTTGCTTCGGCAGTAAATGCAGGCAGGCCCGGATTACATTCAGACCCGGATCGCCTGTAAACTTGACATAAACCTGCTCGGCGGGCTTATCCAGCACAACGTCGGTATCCCAGTTGCATCGCCAGTGGTTCGTCCATGTCGGCACCGATGATTTGTATATCTCTTTGAAATTTTTCGGCCAGCCGACCGAGTATGCGATGCGATTATCAGTTTTGCCCGCCTGCTGACCCTGGTAAGTTCGAAATGTCGCTCCGGTACTGAACCATGCGATTTTCATGCCAGCGGGAGCGGCCAAACGCAAAATAGCGTCACCTGTGATACGGCACGTGTGTCGCTCAGGGTCGTAATCTTTCGGCATCTTAATTAGATGCTTCCGCAGGTCGGTAGGATCGGCGGTGTTGGGATTTACCAGCATCGGGACCGTGAGCAAACCGTAGCGGTCGCCGAGTTCGTAATGGAGATGATTTTTTCCTTTTTTTAGCCCGGGCAGGCTGATTGGAGCGACCTGCACCCAGGTGTCGATGGTTACGGATTTTATTGCCGGAGACGATTTTTTGCCTGACGCCGAGAGCTTCAAAAAATAGCCGTAAGTACCTTTGACTTTGTTCGTCAGGTCAAGAGTCTCTTTTGCGCCCGGCTCGAATATGCCTGTCGCATCCCACGTAATTCCATTGTCCAGTGACACTTCTGCGTTAACGGGAAGGAAAGATTCTATTGCTACAACCGAGGCTTCCGCATCATCGGAAAAGTCCTCCAGATCGTTGACTTTTGCTACAATAAGGTATGGCGTGAAGATTTCGAAAATAACCTGACCTTTGCCTGTCTGCTTTATATGCAGTCCTTCTTTACCGGGGATAAGATTATATGCGGCATGAACGCCATCCGCGAAATCTGTCGATGCTTCGGATAAATCAGGTGCGTAGTGAAAGAGGCCGTTGCCGTGATTCCACCGCGTGAAATCCCGGTGGTTGGATTTCATTCCCACCGGTTGGGTCTGGATGAGTTCTTTGATCCATTTGATTTGATTGTACAGGGGCAGATGATTCCACCGGCCGCCTTGTGGTCTCCAGAAGCGTGTGAATGATTCGCCCTGGCGTAGATAAAAATCCATCGTGTGGCTGCCTTCGAACCAGCGGTAATAATAATTAATCCTGCTGTCACGATAAATCTCGAACACCTTGTTCTTGTCCTCATCATTCGGAAAGAACGGCTCAATCTTAATCGGGGGATTCGTCCATAAGCTACGATTTCGCCTGGCTTGGTCGAGACTCGCTACCGTTCCGTCGGCATCGACTAAAATACCTCGCACATCCAAATCGAAGTAATGCCACGCCCGGTCATACCAAAGCTCCGTGGCGCAGTGGTTCCAAAGTTCAAGTCCAAACGAACGGCCTTGCTCGAAGCCGATACCCTGAAAGATTCCATCCAGTAACGGGCCGAAAATACCGCAATAAGCCATGTTATAAATGTTCAGAATCTTAAGTGGATCGCGGACCGTCGCGTATTCGTCGAATGGGTCCGGCCCTTCGAGAATCTCGTTGAAATGATATAGCCCTGTTTCGTAGCCGCACAAATACTGCCACACTGCGATTGCAAGATCGTTGCCGGTTTTGTCTTTCCATTCGTGGAATTGACGGAAGCGTTTTAAATCTGTCATGTCGGCGGCATGCTCGCTGGTAAGGCGGACGCATGTGACCTTCGCCGCGGATTTATTTGTCATCGCAGCAAACGCGATAAAAAGAACTATAACCGGGTAAATCAGTCTTCCTGGTTTTTGGTTCGAAACCGACATTTCAACTCCCTGTTAAATTATCTAAGGCTCGTCATCGTTTGGGCGACCGCTTGTTGAACCTGTTCAGGGCTGAGCAATTCAATCTGCCTGTTAAGTCGCAATACGTTACAGCGGCCGTCATGGACTGGCTTTGTTTCATAAAGCAGAATGTTCGCAGGAGGCATGTTGTTATTTTGGCCGGGGATGTAGATATATTTACCGCCCTCGGGATCAGGGCATTGAAATAGCTGCGTGCTGCCGCAGAATTCTATCAAAGCTTCCAGTGACGGTGGGAAACTATTGTTGCTCATTGCATATATTTGTATGTTCTGGGCAATGGTTCGCAGATTCATTTGGCACTTGACATTTATAGCTTTGTTTTGTGTTTTTATCATGCTGTCGGTATATTGCTGTCCAGCCTCCCCCACGTTTTTAATTACCCATAAGACGGCTAAAGCAAGCAGCCCGAAAAAAACAATAGCGGTGACAATGTTGATAATCGTGCCGCCGTGAGAATCTACCCGCCGGGCCGACAAGAAGTTGTGACGAGCAGGTTTTGCTCTGATAGATTCTTTTTTTCGCTCCATCATAAATTCCTCGTTTCCTCTGATTAATATGAAAATAGCGCAGAAAACACAATCAAGTGATATGATAGCACCCGTTCTCATTCAGGGCAAGATTGCCAATGCCGGATTAAGGTTTTTTTGCTTTCCGTGCCTAATCACTAAATGTCATACTTGCCTGTGCCGTGCCGCCATAAGCGCCCATATTGATAATGCCGCCGTTCGGAACCGGCTCATCGCCGACGGGAGAAGCCGGATCGCCTTTATCGATACAGGGACTGGTGACGTTGTCCTGCAGCCATGTTTGGCTGTCCGGATCCCATCTGCCTGCCTGAGATTTCAAATGGTAGTCCCCGATGTATGTGCTGTTGGAACTTAATAAACTGGGGAAGGCAAATAGCGGGCAGATGTCGATATTGCCGAGTCCCGGCCACGAGCCCTGAATATCGCTATATGTGACTGTTGCAGTACTTTCTGCGATTTGAGGATCGAGGTTGTAATAAATGATTGAGTTGGTAACAGTCGGCATGGAGCCATAGATGCCATCCCGGAGATTCTCGACAATCGTACAGTTCGTGATTACCGGGACGCCTCCGAAAATACCTTGCATGGCATTTTTTGCGATAATGCTGTTGCTGATCTGAGGATAGTTGTAGTAAGTGAACCTTGCCATCTTTCGTGGATGCATCTCGATACCGGCGCGGTCATTGGCTACAATGCTGCAATTAGTGATTGCCGGACTGCCGTTGCTGTATAACATGATGCCGGCGCTCGTATTGCCGGTAATTGTGCAGTCGGTGATAACAGGGGCGGCTTCGGTGCAGTAGATACCATTGCTGCCTCCGGTTATGGTAAAACCGGTGAGGATGCTATTGGCGTCTTCGCCCCCTGAGAATGTTACGACCCGACCGTTGCCGTTAATAACCGTCGCAGCAACGACTGCCGGGTCATCGGGATTAGCCGAGCTGACCGTGAGCTTTTTGCCTTTGAAATTTATGCTTTCGTTATAGATTCCCTCGCCGGCAATAATCGTCTCACCGGTCTGGCCGGCCGCGATGGCGTGCTGGATAAAATCATAATATTTGCCCGTTGTCAGATTCTGAACTGAGCCGTCGAAGCCCGAGTATGCGAACTCCAGCGAGATACCTTCAATCTCGCCGTAATTGCTGTTTTGCCATACGATTGTATCGGCGTTTATTGCCGGGCCCGTCCCATAGGGATAATCGGCAAGTTCTAAATACATTACGCTATATTGCCTGGTAAGGCAGCAGACTTTGACCTGGCCGTAGTAAGATCTTCCTGCATCGATATATACAATCAGACAACCGTCTATATCCGGCTGCTGCTGGTTGCCGCTGCCCCTGGCTATTACCAGCTCCCTGATATTTGCGGTATCGGAGATGTCGGCCCCGTAAATATCTGCTCTGTCGTTTCGCTCATCCGTCCAGACGACGATGTTGCCGGAGATTGCAGGGTCGTACTGACGGGCGGAATCGCTGCATATAGTAAAGACCTTGATGTCATTTATATTTGAGATATCGGCGCCATAAATATCACCCTCGGCCTCGTATACGACAATGTTTCCGCATATGTCGATGACGTCGTCGAAATCTTCGCCGTAGTCTTCATAGGGATATGGATCGCGTCTGCCTACATGTTCGGCGATGGTGAAATAAACCGGCCTGGCGGTGATATCGGCACCGCATATACTGTAGGGCGTATTCGTCCATTCGCTCTCGACGTTCTTGTTTATGTCGAGATGTTCGAGCCAGACTACTTTATTGCCTGAAACCGCCGGGTGGCTGTAGGATTCGGTGCTGCTGTAATCTCTTAAGATGAAATCTTCTCCGGTAGCGATGTTTTTGGCGTAGATGCCGATACATTCCGGACCGCGGAAACCCGCAGAGAAAGGACCTGCGGCCCACACTACGATATCGCCGTCGATCTTGGGTTGTGTGTTGATTCCGCCGCCGGGAAATTCTTCATCAAGCTCGCCTGTTAGGAGGTCTTTACACTTGATAGACCAACGATAATTATCGAATTCGCCGACACTGTATACGACTTTTGAGCCTGAAACATTGGGATAGTGAAAATATTCTTCTTCGGTATAGAAACCTGGATCTAAATTATACTGATTATTTGTCACGGTAACGGTCGCCACCTCTATCAAACGAGGCTCGCTGTCGACCAAACCGTCAGTGACAACCAGTTCGAACACGTATGTACCTTCCTCTGGGCAAAAGAAGTAAGGAGTTGCCGTATCGGCATTTCTGAGGGTAACTTCAGGTCCTTCCAACTGTGTCCATTTGTATGACAGCTCGTCAATACGATCAGGATCGTAAGAACCAGTGCCATCGAGAGTGACCCGGCCGGAGACAGGAGAGACTTGATTTGGTCCGACATCGATAATCGGGGGCTGGTTGCCTACCAGAATCAGCACTTCATCAGGCTCGCTGAAATCCTCCTCGCCGATGACGACCAGTTCAAACCGGTATTCACCCTCAGCCTCCGGTATGAACGTGGGATGCATTCCTGTCGGATCGGTCAATTCCACGGCCGAACCTTCAAGCTGGTCCCACTCGTATTCGAGGAAACTGTCCGGGCCATAGACATAGCTGCCGCTGCCGTCGAGCGTGATCAACTGCGGTTCCGCGACGTGCTGGTCGGGCCCCGCATCGGCAACCGGCCTGTCAGGCGGGCCGAGTGAGAATTCAATTGCCAGCTCACCATGGAGGTAATCATAATCATTGAATGCAGCCTGCGTACCGATTGTGCCGTTGGCGTTCTCTATTCCAACAGTATACTGAAATATATCAGCATCTTCGGAAAAATCCCTGTATTGGATTATGATTTTGCCCGATCTGTAAATTTTTACTTCTGCGTTTACAAATCCGCCCCAGCCTATCTCATAATCGACGAACTGAATGACTGTAAAACTACCGAACTGCTGATAATAGATTTTTGAAGTTTCTGTAGGATACATGTATGTCCACATCCAGGCTATGATGTTGTTGGCTTCGTCGACGGCCGGGATTTCCTCATTCATGTAGGGTACAATCCCTGCGTTGAAGCTGATCACGCCGTTCGATTGAACATAGAAACTTTTATAAATGCTGCCGTAGAAATTAAAGTCGAATCCGATGGAGAATGGACCTACGTATTCCTCGAAACTGTAATCCAGTCCGGTGATAACAGTTCCCGTATCCTGAATATCCGTCCAGTTATATTTTGGCCCCCAGAAACTGTCGCTGTTGATACAGTGGTAGCCATAGGCATCCGGCTCGCTTCCGATTCTGGAGATAACCGTGACGGTATCGGGTAAACTCGTAGCGGTTCCATCATTTACAACCAGTTCGAAGACATATTCTCCGATAAGGTTTGGCGTAAAACAAGGCGTTTGGGTATTCGGATCCATAAGCTCCACGCTCGGGCCTGAAATCTGAGACCAACTGTAGCTTAGCGTATCATCCTCGTCGAGATCATACGATGCCGAGCCGTTGAGTGTTACTTCCTGGCGGGGTTCACAGGCCTGCTCGTCGCCGGCTTCTGCAATCGGTGCGCGATTGCCAACCACTATCATCACGCTGTCGGGCTGACTGTAAAAGCTGCCGTCAAATACAGTAAGCTCAAAAATGTAAATATCCTCGACAGGAGGTGCAAAGTTGGGCTCGGGAGTATCGGGATTCATAATGATAACATTCGTACCGCTAATCTGTCGCCATTGATAGGAAATAACATCATCGGCATTAAAATCGAAAGAGCCGGTACCGTCGAGGGTGATGTTCGCCACGATTGCATCGAAGAACTGGTCGTCTCCCGCATCCGCTACCGGTCTGGAATTGCCGGTAACTTCATCGGCGCCAATATCGACACGTTCACCCATCACAGCATATTCGCCATCGATATCACGCTGCCACGGATAAGGGGCATAATTCGGGTCTCCTGCATCGTGGCATGGCGAATTAGCGGCGATGTGGAAATTATCACCAAAAAGCGGATCCTGGGATATATTGCCGTTGGTGCCTGTCATGTCGACCGCGTCGCCGGAAATTATATCGTAAGTATCCGGATCATTTGCGTAGTAATTGCCCGGCAGATTGTTCCAGACGTTATTAAATGCGATAAAATCTTCTCCATAACCTTCTCCGAAATTTTCAGTATATATGCCGCCTCCTGATTTGGCATTGCAGATTATATTGTTTGCTATCCGGCACTGACCGATGTCTATGTGAGATGCGGCGCAAACATTACCGCCTGACAGGGACGAGCTTGAATCGTTACCAACGATAGTATTATTGATAAGTTGTCCGGCGTATATCATATAGACGCCGCCGCCGATAGATGCGGAATTATCATATATTAAATTGTTCGTGATCTTTGAATTTTCCAGGTATACCATGATTCCGCCACCCCCATAGGCGGAATTATCCTTAATAATGTTCCGAGTAACAATTGCATTGGATTGGATACAGCCAATTCCGCCGCCGTAGCACAATTTCCACTGCTGCGAATCATCTCCTGTCATATCCGATGGGCCGGTATTGCCGGTAATCACATTACATTTGATAGTCGGCGAAGCATTCATGCAACAGACGCCGCCTCCCCAGTACAGGTAGCCAACTTCCGGCATTGTCGTATCCTTTGTTCCATAACCGCCTGTGATGGTAAAACCAGTCAGTACCGCTTCGGAAGTTTCTCCGTTTTCAAAGACTACTACGCTGCCCTTGCCTTGGCCATCTATAATAGTAACCGCTACATTTTCAGGATCTTCGGGATGGGTACTGCTAACCACGATATTCTTGCCGGAAAAATTGATGTTTTCGCGATATGTGCCGGCTTCGACAATGACTACGTCTCCGTCATTACTATCGTCTATTGCCTGCTGGATAGTCGCATACATGGCCGGAACGAAGCGTGTTTCCGCTTGTGCAAGTGTAGTTGCGACCGACAATAGAGCAAGACTCAGTAGAATTACCCTCTTCATTTTTTTGCCCTTTCCAATATATATCACAAGTTCGAAGCACAGATATAAGTCAGGTTTGGAATACAGGCCCGATGCAAAACGAAGCAGCTTACGAAAATACGAAATCTCGCGGAAACTTGTAAGCCCGCCTCCTTAACCTGACCATATATAACTTTAACATATAAATGGTTGAATTTTCAAGACATATTCTGACTATTGCCCTATTTCTGTTACTATAAATGCTCGGTTGTCTATTAATAAGACGATTAAAGATGGTTTTCGTTACGAAATTTTCACTTTTTTAGCAAAAAATAGCTTGGAAACATTGATTTGTGACTATTATCAGCAGCAAGGTTTGATTGCCTTGTAGGCTATTTGTTGGGAATTGGCAGGCCGAGTTCGGCAAGGACTTTTTTCATATCCTCCCAGACCTTTCTGCGGTTCTCCTGTGAGTAATTTCGCAGCAGATAAGCCGTGTGATATGTGGCCATTAGTTTCACAGGCGGCTTGCCGATACCGGCGTAATAATCGTGAAACTGGCCCCGCAGTTGCCCTATCGGCTTGGTTGTATTTAAAAGTGTCTTGGCGGCGTGAGCGCCAAGGGCAACAATAATCTCAGGATCTATTATCTCAATTTGTCTCTGCAGATAGGGCAGACAGCTTATTATCTCCTCGGCCCGAGGGTCGCGATTCTCGGGCGGGCGGCACTTTAATATATTGCCGATAAAGATATCGCTTCGTTTCAGCCCGCAGGCTTCGATTATCTTGTCCAAAAGCTGCCCGGCCCTGCCGACGAACGGTCTGCCTTGTGCATCTTCGTCGGCTCCGGGTGCTTCACCGACGAACATTATGCGGGCATTCGGATTTCCTTCGCCGGGCACGGTGTTTGTCCGTAGCGAACCCAACTGGCACTTTCGGCATTGATTAACTTCCACGGCGATTTTTTCAAGCTCAGCGGTTTTCTCGGCGACAGCCATAATTTCCTCCCGATCTTGTGTTTCGTGTGCTTCAGGCCTGCCTTTGAGAGCAAAGCCGGTGAAAAACCGCTCCATCTCAATGTGCTGCCTGACAAATTTTTTAAGGTCTATATTGTTCTCCATCCCGAACAATTCTAACGGCATCATAAATGCTATGCAATAATCTATAATTTATAACATGAATTTTTACATGAGATTTCGTGCTATACTAATCCTTCTCAGAAGGAAGCTCCTTTATTATGAGGGACGTTATTTAGCGATAATTTTACACCAGATGGAGATTGGGAAGGTTAAATCTGTGTAAAATATTACGTTTTTTAAGGACCTTCATCACAGAAGTCATAAGAAGTCGGTAAAACTGCCACTTACAAGCTGCTCTTATTGGTATGTGCCCTAAAAGTGGTAGAAGCCATACTTTTCTCCGGCTTTAACAGCGTATTTGAAATATTCGAGACAATTAGTTAAATTTTATAACTCAAGTTCTTGTCTTCTGTTTCCGAAAAGTCCAAGAGCTATTGTAATCGATCAGAATAGCAGAAATCTTTCATTATATGTGGATAAACCACTTATGGGAATATTCAATAAAATCTCAAGGAGCTGAATGGCTATTTTTGTATATTTTTTATTATCCGGGAGGCCGGTAGCTACAAAATCGGCAATTCGCGGATTTTTTTTCTTGACCAATTTTCATAAAGGGTCTATCATTGGATAAAATAAGCAACTGTTGACGAACGAGATTATGGGGTGTCCCATTTATCTTTGAAGTTTTATTGTTACTATGTTAAGGGGCACATACAAAGGAGAAAGCTTGTAAGCTTCTCTTTCTAAGGTATTTAAGTTGCAAAGACGCTTTTAGCGCCGGTTACGAACTCTGAATGACAATAGTAATTCAGAACCTCTTGTTTGGTGCTGAAAAGTGAATTTAGCGTGAAACGGAATCTGCTTGAAAAAGCGTTCGCTTATACGCGAGGGAGTGTTAGTTTTGAGCATAAAATCGGCAAATTACAGGGGACATATAAACCTTCTGGTGCCTAAATTACCACATTTAGAGGATATTTTGGCACTAAGTAGCTGATTCTGCGCTCGGGTGAAAAGGATTTCGTTACTCACAACCATTTCTTTGCGGCTTTCCTGCCGAGGTACCCGTAGTCTTTCCAATTGAGCGATGTTTTGAGAACTCGTTGAGAACTACAAGGGAAAGGTAGAATATTATGGATACCATAATGATGGAAATTCTGCTGCCCGATATCATGGCCACCATTATTGCTTTTCTTCTGGGTATAGGGCTGACTGCCGTTGTTAGCCAGATAATTACCAGAGCGAAAGCTAAAACTCTGGAACAGGACCTGCAACGGCAGGTTGAAGGTGCCAAAAGGGAAGCGGAGAACATAATTAAGTCCGCCCAGATCGATGCAGCAGCGGAGACTATCAAGAAACGAGAGCAATTCGCAACCGAGGCCAATAAGGCGCGTGCCGAGCTGCACGAAAATGAAATGCGGCTGACCAAACGCGAGGATGGGCTTGATCGTCAGAATGAAATGCTTGCCCAGCGTGAAAATACGTTGAAGCAGCAGCAAAAGGAGGTCGATAGAAGGGTTCACAATATTGGCCTTAAGGAAAAACAGCTTTCTGTTTTGATGGCGCAGCAGAAGAACCAACTGCTGAAAATCACCGCTATGAATGTTGGAGAGGCCACAGAGCTGCTCTTGAAGCGTCTCGAAGACGAATGCGAGCACGAAATGTCGGCATTGATTCAGCGCAAAGTAGAAGAAACCAATGAAACTGCCGACGAAAAGAGCCGGGAAATCATCAGTTCCGCAATCCAGCGTTACGCCGCCGAGCAAACATGCGAAGCAACCGTCTCGACCGTCGAGATACCCAACGACGATATGAAGGGTAGAATCATCGGCAGAGAGGGACGCAATATTCGTGCGTTTGAGAAAGCAACCGGCGTCGATGTCATCGTCGATGATACTCCCGGGATGATTGTCGTCAGCGGTTTCAATCCCGTCAGACGCGAGGTCGCCCGCCTCTCGATGGAGCGGCTCATACAGGATGGACGAATACATCCGTCCCGAATCGAAGAGCTTGTCGTCCAGACGAAAAAGGACGTCAACCATAAGCTGTTGCAGATTGGCAAAGAAGCCACCGTCGAGACCAATATCCGGGGATTGAATAACAAGATAGTTAGTTTGCTGGGTGCTTTGAGCTACAGGACAAGTTACGGCCAGAACGTCCTGCGACACAGTGTCGAAGTTGCATTTCTGTCTCAGGTCATGGCCGATGAGCTTGGCCTGGATGGCTCGCTGGCAAGGCGTGCCGGACTTCTGCACGATATCGGCAAGGCCATTGACCATGACATCGAAGGCAATCACCCCACGATAGGAACGAATTATCTCAAGCGCTTCAACGAATCGCCTGTTGTTCTCAACGCCGTCGCAGGGCACCACGGCGACATTCCGCCGGATAACCCTTATACTCCGCTGGTCGCCGCCGCCGATGCAATCAGCGCTTCGCGCCCCGGTGCACGGAGAGAAACGCTTGAAAGGTATATCAAACGGCTGGAAAAACTCGAGGAGATTGCCGGCAGCTTTAAGGGCGTTGAAAACGCGTACGCCATTCAGGCGGGGCGGGAAATCCGGGTCATCGTTTCCGCAGAAGAGGTGGACGACGAATCGGCCATGAAAATCGCCCGTGATATTGCAAAAAAGGTCGAAGACGAAATGACCTATCCCGGCGAGATCCAGGTAACGCTGCTGCGAGAAGTACGCTGCATCGAATACGCTAAATAATAACTTATTGCGTATATCATGTATCGTATGTCGTATGTGGTATGTCGTATGTCTTAAACGCATAAATAATATATGGCAAAGAAAATAGAAACTTATAGGGATTTAAATGTCTGGAATTTGGGAATCGACTTGGTCAAAGATATCTATAAATCAACAGAAAGATTCCCGAAACAAGAGATATATGGCATCGTAAGTCAAATGAGACGGTCGGCAATTTCGATACCCTCAAATATAGCAGAAGGTTTTAAAAGATATCATAATAAGGAATACAGACAATTCCTGTACGTAACACTGGGCAGTTGTGCTGAACTGGAAACCCAGATAACAATATCAAAAGAGCTGAAGTATATACAAGCGGACACAGAAGCTATGTTGCTTGATAAACTGGATCATATTGGTCGGATGATTACAAATCTCCTAAAAAAACTTGAATAAATGCACGACATACGACATACGACATACTAAATACGAATTATGAAACTGAATGTACTCTGTATTGGTGACGTAGTCGGTAGGCCCGGCAGGCGGATTATCGCCGATAAGCTAAAGCTGATTGTCAAAGAGCATGGCGTTGATTGCGTAATCGTCAACGCCGAAAACGCCGCCGGCGGCTCAGGCCTGACGCGGCAAATCTACGACAAATTGCTGCGGTACGGCGTAAACCTGATTACTTTGGGCGACCATACCTACCGCAAAAGGGAAATCATCCCTACGCTGGAAACGGCGGACAACATCGTTCGGCCGGCCAATTTCTCCAGACATGCGGCCGGCAAAGGTTTTGCCATCTACAAGACCGGCAAAGGCCCGACCGTAGCAGTCGTTGCTCTGATAGGGCGGCTTTTCATGAAGCCCGGCGACTGTCCATACGATGCTATTGACCGAATTCTGCCCCAGCTCCAGCAACAGGCCGACATTATAATCGTCGATTTCCACGCCGAGGCGACCAGCGAAAAAATCGCTATGGGCTATCATCTCGACGGCAGGGCGAGCCTGTGTTTCGGCACGCATACCCACGTCGTAACCGCCGACGAGAGGATTCTGCCCAAAGGCACCGCGTATATCACCGATATCGGCATGACTGGTGCCCATGATTCGGTGCTCGGCCGCGGCGTCGAGAGCGTTTTGAAGGCGTTCAGAACGCAGATGCCTTTTCCGTTCGAGATAGCGACCGGCAATGTCAAAATGAACGGAGTTCTCGTTACAGTC
>Ga0315543_1002688_pt1 | contig 16867 bp, 8 predicted proteins | sample SalMarSW160210MG_2_FD_203098 | JGI IMG/M metagenome (GOLD analysis project Ga0315543, IMG submission 203098) | Salt marsh sediment microbial communities from the Plum Island Ecosystem LTER, Massachusetts, United States - Salt Marsh Sediment SW1601-210 ...
AAATCGTCACTACGTCTCAAGGTGCGATACTCAGTACTCACGATGTGCTGTGTTGTGGCCCAAGTTAACAGGATCGCACTTTTTCAGCGTACTCTTCGAGAATCGCTCGAATGAAGAGGTCACACGATGTTACTGCCTATAGAAGCACTCACCTCCAGGATTTATCAGGCATTGCTTGTCAGCGTGCAAGAATAGCGACAATAGACGTCTCGGCTACTATCCCTCAATCTACCAGCTGGGAAGGATACCGAGATTTTTTGCTGCTTAATTGCTCTGAGCCCCGCCCAAGAGATGGCGGGACATAGGAGGACCATATTGGAGATTAGAGATATCGATGCTGTGCGTATCAGCCTGGCATCTCCCGACCGAATTCGCGAGTGGTCTTACGGCGAGGTCACAAAGCCAGAGACCATTAACTACCGCCGCCTGCGGCCAGAAAAGGATGGCCTCTTCTGTGAAGCAATCTTTGGCCCTACCAGGGATTGGCAATGCTATTGTGGTAAATATAAGAAGATTCGCTACAGGGGTATTGTTTGCGAGAAGTGCGGCGTAGAAGTCACCCATTCGCGGGTGCGCCGAGAACGGATGGGCCACATCGAGCTGGCAACTCCCATTGCCCACATCTGGTATACACGCCGCTCGCCCAGCTACCTGGGCCTTATCCTCAACATCTCGCAGCGCAACCTGGACCGTGTGCTGTATTTCGCACAATATATCATCACTGCGGTTGATGAAGACGCACGCCAAAAGGCTTTGGGGCGGCTGGATCAGGAACTCGGCCGGGAGACGGCGCGTCTAAATCAGATTGTTGAGGAACAGGTGCAGGCCCTCGAAGCCCAGTTGGCAGATGAGCTGGAGCAACTCAAAGAGCAACGAGAACACTTAATTCAAGAGTTTGAAGAAAAGCTAACCTCCACAACCAATGAGACCATGAACCAGGCTGCCACCTTGCAAAAACAGCTAGACCTGTACACGAAGCAGGCGGCTCCCATGGAACTCGTTTTCTCACCGGCAGATACCACGATTGTCCAGCAGGGCAAGTTAGTTACCAGACGTGCATACTCGCGATTGAAAAAGGTTGTGCAGGATAAGCTCAGTGAGGTCGAAGCTGCAATTCAGGCAGAGAAAGCCGAATCATTGGCTCCGGTTGAGGCCAGGCAAGACTATCTCCACCAGATGGTGGCTGATAGGCGAGAAGAACTGCAGAAGGAAATAGCCGAGCAGCTTCTGGAAGCTGAAGCTCGTATTGAGAAACAACGCGAAGAACTACGCAACCTTGGAGCTCGACAACTAATCGACGAAAGCCGTTACCGGGAACTCGAGGAGAAATGGCCCAGAGTTTTCAAGGCTGACATGGGCGCAAAGGCCATCCGAGACATCGTTAAAGCCATTGATCTGGAAGCCCTGGCTCTCATGCTGCGGCGTGAAATCCTGGTGTCCAAATCAAAGCAGCGGCGCAAGAAGGCAACTAAGCGTCTACGTGTCGTTGAGGCCTTACGCCAGTCTGGCAACCGCCCAGAGTGGATGATCCTCACCGTCCTGCCCGTTATACCACCTGGCCTGCGTCCTATGGTGCAGTTGGATGGAGGGCGCTTTGCTACAAGCGACCTGAACGACCTCTATCGTCGCGTGGTGAACCGCAACAACCGGCTCAAGCACTTGATCAAGCTCCAGGCTCCTGAGGTCATCGTGCGCAATGAGATGCGCATGCTCCAAGAGGCTGTGGATTCACTAATTGACAACAGCAGGCGGGGCAAGGCCATCTCCCTGCGCGGGCGCCGACAACTCAAGTCGCTCTCAGACATGCTCAAAGGCAAGCAGGGGCGATTCCGGCGCAACTTGCTGGGCAAGAGAGTGGACTATTCCGGCCGCTCAGTCATCGTCGTTGGGCCCAAGCTCAAGCTGCACCAATGCGGTCTGCCAAAACGTATGGCACTGGAGCTTTTCCGGCCGTTTGTGATGCACAAGCTGGTAGAATACAACCACGCTATCAACATCAAGGGAGCCAAACGCCTGATCGAGAGGGAGGCCCCTGAGGTCTGGGAGGTTTTGGAAGAGATTACTCGCTCCCGCCCTGTGCTTCTCAACCGTGCACCCACTCTGCATCGTCTGGGCATCCAGGCCTTCGAGCCAGTATTGGTGGAAGGCAATGCTATTCAAATCCACCCATTGGTCTGCGCCGCGTTCAACGCGGACTTTGACGGTGATCAAATGGCCGTGCACGTGCCGCTTTCCGATGCTGCTGTTTCCGAGGCCAGGGAGTTGATGCTTTCCAACCGCAACCTGCTATTGCCTGCAAACGGCGAACCGATTGTCGGGCCGACAAAGGACATGGTATTGGGTTGCTACTACTTGACCATAGACTTGCCTGGCGCCAAGGGTGAAGGTAAGATCTACTCCGACTACGATGAAGTCTCCCTGGCTTGCAGCCTCGGCAAACTAGACCTACACGCCAAGATCAACTTCTATGCAAGGCCGGGGCCACGACGCAAGACGAGACTGATTGAAACTACAGTGGGGCGAGTGCTCTTTAACGAGATACTCCCACCCAAACTACGCTTCTACAACGAGGTGTTGGACAAGGCTGGCTTGAAAGCCTTGATTGGCCAAGCCTACCAGGAATTGGGCCCGGAAGAGACTGCAGAACTAGTGGACAAGATCAAAGACCTTGGCTTCAAATATGCAACTAGGTCGGGTATCACTGTTGCCATCGAGGATTTGACGATACCTCCAGACAAGACCGCTATCTTGGACGAAGCGACCAACAAAGTGACAGAGGTTGAGCGACAATACCGCCGCGGCCTTATCACCCAAAACGAGCAGTACGTCAAGACCGTCGAACTATGGACAGAGGCCACAGACAGAATCACTGCTGCAGTCGCTCGTGACCTCGATCGCCACGGCTCGATTGGTATCATGGCCTACTCCGGGGCAACCAAAGGCGGCCTGCAGCCGCTGCGGCAATTGGCAGGAATGCGGGGCCTGATGGCTGATCCCTCTGGACGCATCATCGCTCTGCCCATTCGTTCCAACTTCCGGGAAGGCCTCAGCGCACTTGAGTACTTCATTTCCACCCATGGGGCTCGCAAGGGTCTGGCAGACACGGCCCTGCGTACTGCTGACGCTGGCTACCTCACTAGGCGACTGGTAGACGTCTCTCAGGATGTCATCATCAACGAAGAAGATTGTGGTACCAAGGCAGGGATCTGGATCGAAAGGGCACGCAGCGAGGCCATCAGGGAAACTTTCGCGGAACGAATTATCGGACGCATAGCAGCAAGACGGGTTGTTAGTCCCAAGACTGGCAAGATACTCGTGGATGTAGGAGAGATGATTGACGAACGCAAGGTCAAGGCCATTGATTCTCAGGGTGTGGAGCGCGTCTTTGCCCGCTCACCGTTGACCTGCCCGCTGCGCTATGGTATCTGCGCCAACTGCTACGGGCGCGACCTCGCTCGTCGTGAGAAGGTAAAGATCGGTGAGGCCGTAGGAATTATCGCCGCGCAGTCCATCGGTGAGCCCGGTACGCAGCTGACGTTGCGCACGTTCCACACGGGTGGCGTGGCTGGCATTGAGGACATCACCCAAGGCTTGCCACGCGTGCAGGAACTGTTCGAAGCTCGCAATCCCAAAGGCCAGGCCATTATCTCAGATATCGCCGGGGTGGTGCACATCAGACGCGAGGAAGACATGCGGCTGGTGGAGGTCGTATCCAGTCACATGCTGCATTATCCGCACCCCATACCGAGGAACTACAAGATCCTGGTACAAGCAGAGGACACGGTGAAAGTCGGTGATCCACTGGCTAAGCGGGGGCAAAGGCAAATCCTCGCGGACGCCGACGGCATTATAGCGCTCAAGGGTCGGGATATCGTGATTCGTCACGAGGAGCGGGAGGACCGCGAGTACGAGATTCCTGCTGCCGCCCGGCTTTGTGTTGAGGAGGGACAGTGTGTGGAAGCTAGCGACCGCATCACGGAAGGCGCACTGAACCCTCATGAGATCCTTGACATCTTGGGCATTGAGGCGGTTCAGCAATACTTGTTGGAAGGGATTCAGGAGGTATACCACACGCAGGGCGTCACGATTCACGACAAGCATATTGAGATCATCATCCGGCAGATGCTGCGGCGCGTGCGCGTGACGAGTTCTGGTGATACCCATCTACTGCCAGCAGATCTGGTTGACAAAGTGGATTTCGAGCAGATCAACAACGAGATAATCGCTGAAGGTGGTGAACCAGCTACCGCGCAGCCTGTGCTCTTGGGCATTACCAAGGCTGCACTGAACACGGAAAGCTTCCTCTCGGCAGCCTCGTTCCAGCATACAATCAGTGTCCTGTCCAACGCAGCAATTGAGGGCAAGTGCGATGATTTGCATGGGCTCAAAGAGAGCGTGATCATTGGCAAGCTGATTCCAGCAGGCACGGGTTTCCAGCGCCGGCGGGAGAAGCGAGAAGCTTTGGCTGCTGCCACTGCCCTGGCTATGAGAATGCACCTGCCTGTAGAGGCTGTGACGGCTGAAGAGACTGCCGAATCCACCAGCGTGGCCACGGCTGCCTCAACGGCAAGAGTGACTGCCAGCCAGGAAGGTAGTTGATACCCAGCCTTCAGGAGGAGTCTGAATCGGACGTAGGCAAATGAATACATGGAAAGCCTACTATCTACTTCAGCGTCGCCGCAAGAGTTCTAATGTAGCCCTTCGGCTGGTCAGCGCATTGCTGTTGTTAGCAGTAATCATCGGTGCCTTGGCCATTGTCCTGGGATTTGGCACCGTATTCGCGGTATACGCTTACTATAGCGGGCAATTGCCTTCAGCAGAGGAGATCAGTCAGATGACGGTCTCCTCTTTTGAAACCACCAGGATCTACGACCGCACGGGCACCCATCTGCTGTATGAACTCCTGCCTCCAGAGGGCGGCAACCGCACTATGGTACCGCTGCATAAGATTCCGGCCCACATGCGCTATGCCACCATCGCCATGGAGGACAAAACCTTTTACGAGAACCCGGCCGGGATCAATCCAATTGGCATCGCGCGTGCCGCAATCAACAATCTGCGTGGTCTGCCTGTGCAGGGCGGCAGCTCCATAGCGCAGCAGTTGATCCGGAACGTGGTCATGACGCCTGAGGAGAGGATGCAGCGCAGCTATGCGCGCAAGATCAAAGAAGTCATCTTGGCCTTCGAGTTGACGCGACGCTATCCAGGCCTGGAGGGCAAGGACAGAATCCTGGAAGGGTACCTCAATACCGTCTTCTACGGGCGATGGTCCTATGGCATTGAGGCAGCAGCTCAGAACTACTTCGGCAAGCCTGCAGAAGACCTGACCCTGGCCGAGGCGGCTATGCTGGTACCCCTGCCCCAAAGCCCAGCGTTGACTCCCATCGACGCCCCCGAAGAAGCGAAGAAACGCCAAGAGATCGTGCTGGATCAGATGTACCTTCAAGGCTACATTACTGCGGAGGAGGCGTGGGCGGCGAAGCAGGAGAAGCTAAAGCTGGTGTCCAAGCGCTTTGACATCAAAGCGCCACACTTTGTGATGTATGTGCGCAATTTGCTTGAGGACGAGTACGGCCCAGAAGCTGCCTACGGGGGTGGCTTCCAGGTATATACCACGCTCAACCTCGAACTGCAGAACGAGGCAGAGCGTATCGCGCGTGAGCATATCGCCGAAAAGCGAGAAGATCATAAGGTAACCAATGCAGCGGTCGTTGTCATTGATCCCCGCACTGGCGAGATCCTGGCTATGGTCGGCAGCTTGGATTACTTCGATCCCTCCATAGATGGCCAGGTGAATGTAGCTATCTCCGAGAGGCAGCCAGGCTCCTCTTTCAAGCCTTTCACTTACGTGACCGCATTCGCTCAGGGCTACACGCCAGGCACCATGATCATGGACGTGCGCACGAGTTTCCCCGACGATCCCAATCCTCCCTACGTCCCCGAGAATCACGATCGCCTCTTCCACGGCCCGCTGCTCTTGCGCAAAGCGCTTGCCTGCTCCTACAATGTACCTGCTGTGGGCGTGTTGTACCGAGCTGGCATTGAGAACGTCCTAGACACTGCCCATCGTATGGGGATAAACACATTGAACCGCGATTTCTACGGGCTCAGCCTGACCCTTGGAGGCGGTGAGGTTACCTTGCTTGACCTTACCTATGCCTACAGCGTCTTTGCCAACGGCGGCATCATGGTCGGCGAACCGGTGCCTCCTCAGGATCTAAAACCAGGTTTCCGTGAGCTCAATCCCGTGGCGATCCGGAGAATAGAGGATACTCAAGGCAATGTGATCTACGAGTACACTGAGCCTCAGCGTGCAGAGATCATTCGGCCACAACTGGCTTACCTGATTACCAATATCCTCTCTGACAACAGAGCTCGGATGGGCACTTTTGGTCCCAACAACATCATCAATCTCAGTCCTCGCGCGGCTGTCAAGACCGGAACCACAACGGATTACCGTGATGCCTGGACTGTAGGTTATACACCGCAAGTAGTCACGGGCGTGTGGATTGGCAACAGCGCCAACACGCCCATGGAACTCATGCCTGGCAGTCGAGGAGCGGGGCCTATCTGGCGTGCACTTATGGACTACATGCTCGAGGATTTGCCAGTCGTCGAGTTTCCTGTGCCGGATGGCCTGGAATGGGTGGAGATAGATGCCACTTCAGGCCTGCTGCCCACTGCATACTCTCCCCACACAGTGCGCGAGGTCTTCATCGAGGGGACTGCACCCACCAAGTACGATAATGTACACCGTCCATTTCGGATTTGCAAAGTCTCAGGCAAGCTGGCGACCGTATTCTGCCCCTTGGAAACGGTAGAAGAGCAGGTCTTTGAAATCTATCCCCCTGAGGCCAGCGACTGGGTGCGGGAGAATCAGATTCCGCAACCCCCTACAGAATACTGCGATGTGCATGGCCCCAGCCTCACAACGTCCGACGTAGCCATCAGCAGTCCGCCTCTATATGCTTACGCCACGGGAGTTGTACCCATCGTTGGCAATGCCCGCCCGGGTGATTTCAGGCTGTATCGAGTGCAATACGGCAAAGGCCTAAATCCGTCGGAGTGGACGCAGATTGGCGGCGAGCATTACAACCGGGTGGACAACAACATCCTGGAATACTGGGATGTCAGCCAGTTGGAGGAGGGCTTGTATAGTCTGCGGTTGATTGTGCTTGTGGGGCACAACAACTATCGCCAGGTAGTAATCCAGGTCACCGTGGATAACACTGCGCCTGATGTGGAGATCATCTACCCATGGGAGGGCGCAGTCTACACGCTGGAAAGCGATGAGTGGGTGAACATTCAGGTTGATGCCATTGACAACTATTCGATGGATAGGGTCGAATTCTATCTTGATGGGGAGCAGATTGGCTACAGCACAGTAGCACCCTTCACCAAGAAGTGGACGATCGCCCTTTCTGATACTATTCCAACCTTGAGCCTCGACCCCACAGTTATCAGCAGCACAGTCGTGATCACCACAGGCGAGCTCTACATAGAAGCGCAGACGTTCTTCGATGGAACTGTAGTGACTGTCACCCGTTCTATTACCGACAACCATATCATTACATCAACAGTTGCCTATACCACGGGATTCGGAATTATCGCAGACACTGGGGGTTACACCGAAACCCACGTTCTGCACGTGATCGGTTTTGACGCCGTTGGCAATCAGGCCGAGAGTGAGCAAGTCCGCATATACACTATTCACAGGCCTAAGGAAGAAAAGGAAGAGACGCCAACCCCGGTTGCCGCCATGCCCCGACATCTCTTAGGCGGGGGGTTGATCGTGACCCTTGTAGCCCGGCAGCGCTCGCGGGCTCGGCGGGGTATCACGGCAAGGTCTCAGCCACACAGGCGTGGGTGACAGTGTCAAGAAACCACAGAGCGCTGTGCTCTTCCTCATACTGGCCCCTTGGTCAGGTTCCCGCCTGGCATAACAACGGATGAAAACAAGTTGAATAGGTTCGTAATATCCCCTACGGACGTGCGCACGGTGAACAACAGCTACTGTCAACCGCCAACTGCAAACTGGTAACTGCTTTTTACACGGGAGAGATGATGATGAGCACAGCCTATGTGTACGATCCCCTGTATCTCAAGCATACCAAGGCCCAGCACCCAGAGAACAAACGCCGCCTGGAACAGATAATGAAGCATCTGCAAGATGCGGGGTTTCTGGAGCGCATGAGGCACTTGGAGGCTCGGGATGCATCCGTAGAGGAGATTTCCACTGTTCATCGCCCCAGTTACATCGCGCAGGTGCGCGACACAGCCGAGCATGGTGGAAGTTGGTTGGACGCGGACACCTACGTGGCCCCGCAGTCGTACGCTGCGGCTCTGCGCGCAGCAGGAGGCCTACTACAGGCTATGGAGGCTGTGCTGGAAGGTGAAGTGGACAACGCATTTGCTCTGGTACGCCCCCCAGGCCACCACGCCCTGGCGAACCGGGCTATGGGCTTCTGCTTGTTTAACAACATCGCCATAGCGGCACGGCATGCCTTGCACAAGTATGACCTGGAGCGTGTGCTCATCGTTGACTTTGATCTGCATCACGGGAACGGCACGCAGGATGCATTCTACGAGGAGTCGCAGGTTCTGTATTTCTCGACCCACCAATACCCTTATTACCCAGGTACGGGACACTGGCGGGAGACCGGTCGGGGCTCTGGCCAAGGCTACACGGTCAACGTGCCCTTGCCGGCCGGGACCGGCGACACTGGCTACCAGCACGTGTTTGACGAGATCCTCCTGCCGCTGGCGCGTCGATTCAAGCCACAACTGATTCTGGCATCAGCGGGCTACGATGCTCACTGGGCGGATCCTCTGGGTATGATGCTACTGTCGGTATCAGGCTACGCTAGCATGGTGCGCACCTTGGTCACGCTTGCTGGCGAACTCTGTGCTGGACGGCTCGTGCTGACGCTGGAGGGAGGATATAACCTCGAAGCCCTGGCGTTGAGCATTGCAGCCACGTTCTCCATGCTGCTGGGCGATGAAAAAGTACACGATCCTTTAGGACCGGCAACGCAAGGGGAGCATTCAGTTGATGCCATGATCAGCACCGTCAAAGGTGTGCACGGGCTTCCCTGAACGCTCCCCCAAGGACGTCACCCTCGTGCGTAGCACGATGTGCAAAGCCTGAGCGCAGCAAAGGGTCTCGGCCAGACGCAAGCGAGATTCCCTTCCGCGTAGCGTCTCCGCCGCTTGCCCTGTCTCAGGACGACAGGACTGAGGCGGCGGACGGCGGCCCGGGTCAGGGCGGGCTTCGCTTTGCTCAGAATTACATAGTATCCTCTGATATCGGCCTCTAACCACTAGCAAAGGCGTGCAATGAAGCTCGAAATATACGAGGATATTAATGGCTTCGACGCTCTGCAAGCGGAATGGAACGCGCTGCTGCAGCGCAGTGCCACCAACGTGCTATTTCTGACCTGGGAATGGCAGCGCGCGTGGTGGAACGCCTTTGGTGAAGGCAAAAGCCCTTCGGGCTCGAGCCCCTCAGGGCGAAGCCTGCGCTTGCTGGCTATGCGCGACGAGATCGGGCAGCTCAACGCCATTGTGCCGCTCTTCATCCAGGAGACATCCCTCAATGCGAACGCCCCACTGCCGGATATCAGCGTTGAGCATCCTGCCGTCATGGCCTGCGCGGAGTGTCAGCGGATGGTGCATCTCGTTGGTGGTACTGAAGTCTCGGACTACCTGGACATCATAGCCCCTACCGAATTCACGCGAGAGGTTTGTGCGACGTTGCTGGACGTCCTCGCTGATATGGAAGATTGGCGAATCCTGGATCTGCGCGGCCTGCCGTCGGCATCGCCCACTGTGTTGGCAGTAGCCGAATTTGCTCGCGCACATGGCTGGGATGTGCAACAGGCCAGGGAAGACGTGTGCCCCGTGCTCGAACTGCCCAGTATATGGGCAGAATACCTTTCGCTAAGGCTGAACAGGAAGCAGCGTCACGAACTGCGCCGCAAGATACGTCGTGCCGAGCAGCGAACGCAGGTTGAAATGCATTGGATGAATGATGCAGACAGTATAGAACAGGGACTGGATATCTTTTTCCAGTTACACAAGGCCAGCGCTCCCGACAAGGAGGCATTTATGGATGAGCGCATGCAGGGCTTCTTCCGCGCTGTGGCCCACTTTGCTTTGGAAAGGGGCTGGCTGCGCCTGAGCGTGCTGCGTTTCAACGGACACCCTGTGGCCAGCTACCTCTGCTTTGACTATGGGGACGACAGGCTGGTCTACAACTCGGGCTTTGACCTGTCAGCCTACGCCGACCTGTCGCCCGGTATCGTCTTGCTGGGCTATCTGATCGATGACGCCATACAGCGCGGCTGCAAGCGCTTCGACTTTTTACAGGGAAGCGAGCGTTACAAGTACGACCTTGGTGCGGCGGATACTGAGGTGCTGCGCTTGCTCGTCCGTCGCTAATGGCTGGTAGATAAAGGAAGACTAGGTGGAGAAACGCTCTCGCGGCACGAGGTATCACTACCCTACCATAGACTATCATCAGTTTCAGACGCTCGAGACACGTGTTGCAGACAAGGTCTACAAGTTCGTCTCCAAGCCCGGCATCGCTTCCTGGGACACAGTGGACAGCGACACGCCCCTGCTGGCTGACAGCGTTCAATTGCTCCCCGGGCAAGAGATCCTCTGCGTCGGCTGCGGCCACTGCCTCCTTGGCGCAGTCATCGCCGATCGGTTGCCCGACGCGAAGCTTTGGCTTCTTGATTCGAATGTGGCGGCGGTGAGAGCGGCGCAGCGTACCATGGCCCTGCATGGGATATCACAGGCCAAGGTGCTGCTGAGCGATGCCTTGTGGGAAGTGCGGGATCGGCAATTTGACCAGGTGCTGATAGACCTGCCGAAGGGCAAGGCGCTGGTCAATCAACTCATACTGGACGCTTTCCACCTGATCAGCGCAGGTGGACACTTATACCTGGCTGGTGGCAACCGAGAGGGCATCAAGTCCTACGGCAGGACAGTTGGCCGTGTGTTCGGAAACGCCAAAGTTGCACGCCTGGGTGGCAGACACCGCGTTATATCGGCAGTCAAACAGACAGACGATATCCCCAGCCAAATTCTGAACGACCTCAGGCCTGGCTACTACGACTACATCCGCTTCGACGTCAAAGTGCGTGACCAGACTTACAGCGTGGTCTCTAAGCCTGGAATCTTCTCCTGGGACCGGGTGGACCCGGGCACGCGCGTTCTCCTTGACCATCTATCAGTTGACGAAGATGACACGATTCTCGACCTAGGAGCAGGGTACGGCATCGTCGGAGTCGTGGCTGCAACGCTGGCGCCTCGAGGCCACGCCTATCTGGTTGATGCACACATTGCAGCCGTCAGCGCCTCCGAGCGCACCATCGAAGCCAATGGCATTGGCAACGCGACCGCTCTACTCAGTGACGTCGCCTCAGAAGTGCGCGGCATTGGGTTCGATGTCGTGGTCACGAACCTTCCCTTTCACCTTGGAATCGAGTCCGAGTATCAAGTAGGCGTGCAGTTCATCAAGGATGCCTACGCTGTGCTTAAAACTGGAGGACGTCTCTGCCTGGTGGCCAACCGCTTCTTGAAATACGAGCCGCACGTCATCGAGGAGTTCGGCAATTGCCGTACGGTCTACAGTGACAACCGCTACAAGGTGCTTGAGGCGACGAAGGGGAGCCGATAGGGAAGTCCGAAGTCCTGGCAACCGACGCATTGAGACACTGCGTGGACTGGGACAAGAAGAGATCTGAGAACTCTGGCGTACATTGACGCCACTGCAGCGAAGCTCAGAACCTCTTGCCAGTTCGCTGCGAAGCAGATACAGGGCCTTTCAGCGAATCGTGTGTTCATACTTCCGTTGCATAAATGGGAGCCGTTCTCAAACGAGAACGGCCCCCACCATCTCACATCTGGTCCATGTCACGCCCGGCATTACCAGCGATAGCGCACAGTATACTCGATTGTCTTCTCTCCATCGGCCGGCACATTGAGCCGGTATTCGATCGTACCTGCATCGGTCTTGGTGTAGTCACGTGTAGTCTTCGTGATTTCCCACTCACTCCAGCGGAACATGTGCTCTACAACCCGCACCTCAGCCGCCTCATCCTTGTGGTTGCGGATGGTGATTTCGTAACTTTCTTCTATGCTGCGTTCGCCCAGCTTGCGGAAGTCTGTCTGCTTGCGCTCGCCGATAATGTCAAACGCATCGCCGAGGTACAGCCGCACCTTCTCGTCTTCGGGCGTATGGTCAATACTGTCTTCGCCAATGAACTGCGTGCTGCCGTCTATATCCTCCTTGTAGACGCGCACAGTGCCTTGGGGCAGTGGTATGCCCAGACCGTTGTCCTCGCTGTTCTCGAACTCTAGCATGACCATCACTTTCCTGATGCCTGTACTGCCGTAGCTTGGCTCGGTCATGGGAACGTACGAGTAGAAAGGACGCTGCGATGCATCGTAGACAAAGAACTTGGCAGCGGACGCACCTGACGCGGTGGTAAACTCGATCTGTTTGGTCTGGCGATCTTTCACTGTGACCAGACGCTGCACTTCGTACAGGTGGTACTCAAAGAAGGCCCGCTCCTCAACCGGCGGTGTTGTCGGCATGCCAGCGGCGAGCCGTTTCTCAAACACATCCGGATATGCCAGTTCCTCTTGCGCGCGGTGAATCTCACCAGCGATGAGGTTGAGCTTGGCATCCTTGTAGGTGGCGCCACTGTTGTTGTTCAGAGTGATCCAGCCGTCCAGGTCAATCTCCTCGTCCTCCTTGTCCAACAACAGCACATAGTCAGCCTGCCAGTTGATGCCTTGGGTCATGTAGGTGACCTGGATGTTGTGCGCGCCAGATTTGGCGGCTTCCAACTGCCAAAGCAGTGTAGGCTTGGTGATCAGGCCCTCGGGCAAGCGGGGAAAGCTAAACTCACGCACCTGATCCAGCTTGATGACCGTGACCTGGCCATTTGCATCCTGCAGGATGACGTCTTGTGTACCGCTGAGCAGGGTCCCACTGTACTCAGTACCGTCTTCAGTGACCAGCCTGATGTCCTGGTCTACGTACTTTTCCAACAGCTTCTCACTGCCCACGATGTCGTACTCATAGTTCTGTTCGAGCACAGTTGTGCCTTCTGGGTCGGTCAGTGAGCGAAAGAGAACAGTGGTCGGGTCAATCAACGCGGCCACGTCCTGAAAGGCAACTTCGTTGATGCCCAACTCCAGCTCCAACGTGCGTCGCTCCTTGACCAGGGCCAGGTTCTGATTGTAGACGGTCAAGTCCACACCCTTTTCCTGCGCCTCCAGCCTGGGCTGAGGAGCGCAAGTCACTGTCGCAATCAACAGAACCAGACAGAAGACCAGGGCAACGCGAACGTTCCTACGCTTAAACATGCAGTCTACCTCCTTTTGTTATCATTCACAGTACTCACTTAGTTGAGAGAGTGTTTGTAGTAGCGACTTCAGTCGCTGCTGAGAAGGATCATTGGGCGAGAAGGACTGAAGTCATTGCTACTAAATCCTACTTCTTTCAACGCTTCATTGATAGACGCTCTGTGCCTTGCTCTTGTTCCTAGAACCCTGGGCAAAGCTATCCGTCCTTTCTTGCCCAATCGTACGGAATCTCACTTCCATGAGCCGGCAGGCGGTATTCGTCGGGCTGCTCATAGTTGTACAACTCTGTGGGCACGTTAACGATCAGGGTCGTCTCTTCACTGATGCCCTTGAATCCGTGGAATACGCCTTTGGGAATCTTGAGCATGATGGGGTTGAGCCGCCCCATGAAGAATTCGTTGACTTGGCCGTGGGTGGGAGAATCTTCACGAGCGTCGTATAGAACCACCTTCGCCATGCCCTGGATGCAAATGAAGTGATCTGTTTGGATCCTGTGATAGTGCCAGGCCTTCACCGCACCGGGATAAACGGCAGTTATGTAGACCTGGCCAAACTTGTCGAACTCTTCCCAATCACTGCGCATCATCTCCATCAGAAAGCCGCGTTCGTCCGGAATGACACGCAACTTGCGCACCTTGACGCCTTCGATCATGGTTCTTCTCCTTCGTCTAGATTAAGGTTCGGCTACTTCCTTGTTTCAGGTCTCAAGTCGGCGAGGAGCATGCCCACAGCAAGATAAGGCCACAGCCCAGAAGTGCCACCTGGTCAGGCGCTCTCCAAGTTGACCAAAGAGAAGGAGTAGCACTGCTGCAGCCAATGCAAAACGGAGGCATAGAAAAGCATAGACCGGAAATCGTGACACGGATTGCTTGACCAGCACGAAGGTGCTGCCCCAGATCAAAGCCACCAGCAACAGTAGCGCGTCAGCCTGCCATTGCCGTGGCCCAGAAACCCGTTTTCTCCACTCGTTCCCGCACAAGCCAGTTTGCCCTGTCCGAGGACGACCGGACTGAAGTCGGCACAGGTGCAGGCAAGAAAACGGGTTCCTCTGCCCCTCAACTTTTGAGCTCATCGCGCACCGTGCGATAGAGTTCCTGGGCACCAAGTTCCTTCAAGGTGTAGCAAGGCGCACTCATCTTGTCAGCCAGTCCCTGTGCCAGGCCACGGTCCAGGGACTCGTGCTCAGTATTGATGACCACGGCGCGTATGCCACTGCGCTTGATCAGTCCCGCCACGCGGAGTGCCTCTTCGCGTGGGGGCAGGCCACTCATCGAGACATTGCCTGCGCCATCCGTAAGCAGAATAAGGAGCGGCATCACTTCCGGATTCTTGCGGCGCTCGCGGACAAAGACTTGGTGAGCCAGGAGCAAACCCGCCGAGAGAGGTGTCTTGCCGCCTACCGGTATGTCCTGCAACACCTTTCGGGCTAGTTTGACACTGGAAGTGGGTTGCAACAGGAGATTGGCACTATCCTTCTGAAAAGTGATCAAGCCAACTTGATCGCGCTTCTGATACGCATCGAGAAGGAGGGATAAGATGGCCCCCTTCGTAGCCTTCATGCGCTCTGCTGCAGCCATAGACCAACTGACGTCAACGACGAAGAGTACGAGATTAGCAGCACGGCGGATGCGAACCTTGCGCCGCAGATCAGACGCTGCTATAGCCAGCGCAGCACCCTCGTGGTGACGGTGTATCTGGTACGGAGCCGCCTGGCGAAAAGTGGCGTCAAAGGCAATGTCTGCGAATTCCCCTTCGGCATCACAACTGCTGACGTAACGCCCGCGTTTCCGATTGGTTCTGGTGAAGTTGCGCTTGCCATGGCCTTGGCGGACCATGCGATCAAGGGGAGTTGCCAGACGACGGGGGCGAAACGCGGGGCCGGTTTCCACAGGCGTGTCCGCGCTCCGGATATAGGAGAGTGGCATCCCATCAGCACGATGGCCCATCAATGGGACGCCGACACCTGGCATTACTACTCCTTGTGGCTCAACCTCGGGTGCGTTTTTTTTTACTGCCTCAGGCGGCGACTGGGCCTCAGCGTCAACGGGCACAGCGGTGCGAGCCATCTCCAGCCGCTGTTCGAGCCGCTCGAATCGCGATTCCGTCTCTTGGAAAGGTCTGTTCTTGAACCGGTGTGGCAGGGCCAACTCTGTAGCCAACAGGATATCCACCTCGCTGATAGCCTGCCGAGCCTCAAACGCAGCGTGTGCCAGAGCCGCCTTGAGAATAACAATGTCCCCTCGATGGCCGTCCACTTCAAACTCGGCTGTCAGTTCGGCAATCGTGAACAGGTCGTCCTCAGTATGTGTCACCTGTGGAAGAAGACGCTGTGCCTGCTCGATACGCCGTGACAGCGCTTGTTCCTGTGATCGCCACCGTTTGCAGAATGAAGCGGGATTCTGCTCGTAGGCCACGGACCGCCGGAGAATCTCCACCCGTTGCACGGGATCGAGGATGCTTTTAATCTCCACACACAGGGCAAAACGGTCCAGGAGTTGGGGGCGCAGTTCCCCTTCCTCGGGATTCATCGTACCCACGAGAATGAAACGCGCAGGGTGGGTGAAGGAAATGCCCTCCCGCTCCACCACGTTCACACCCATTGCCGCCGAATCCAGTAGCAGGTCAACCACGTGGTCGTCCAGCAAATTCACTTCGTCAACGTAGAGCAGGCCCCGGTTGGCGGCCGCCAGCACTCCTGGTTCAAAGTGCCGCTCTCCCTTCTTGATAGCCTGCTCAATGTCCAGCGTACCCACCACCCGATCCTCGGTAGCACTCACGGGCAGGTCCACGAACTGCGTGCGTCGTTTCACACGGGGCAGCACTTTTTCGTCTGCCAGCCTTATCCGGCAATTATCGCAGAGCGTGTCAGGTGAGTCTGGATCGCAATTGAAGGGACAGCCTTCCACGACCTCAATCTCCGGCAGCAAGGCAGCCAGGGCACGCGCTGCCGTTGACTTGGCCGTACCTCGCTCGCCGCGAATCAGCACGCCTCCAATCTGCGGACTGATGGCGTTCAGAATCAACGCTCTCTTCATTTTTCCTTGGCCAACAATGGCCGTAAAGGGGAAAAGGAGCATCTCAGTAGATTCCTGGGTATTACTAAGCGGGGGAAGTATACGCCATCGCTCAGGGTAAGTCAAGTATAAGCCGCTGACGCCAGCAACCTCGTGCACCTGAACGAATACAGACCGGAATCAGGCAGTGCCAAACAGAATCTGGCGACAATGGAGGATTGAATTCGGGCGTCGTCGTCAGAGTAGGCGTTGGTGTGAGCGGCAATGGCGTGTGCGTTGGCCCGTGAGTCGCTGTGCTCGTTGGCGTTGGTGTGCTAGGTAGTACCTCCCACCACACCCTTATCACAGCATGCCCAGCGTGCTCGTAGTACTCCACCCGGATATCATGATTGCCGCTGGACAGGTCGACATCGCCGAAGTAGGTCTGCCATGCGGCATCATGCCATTGATCTATCAATTCGGTCTCGTCC
>Ga0315543_1002689_pt1 | contig 16860 bp, 13 predicted proteins | sample SalMarSW160210MG_2_FD_203098 | JGI IMG/M metagenome (GOLD analysis project Ga0315543, IMG submission 203098) | Salt marsh sediment microbial communities from the Plum Island Ecosystem LTER, Massachusetts, United States - Salt Marsh Sediment SW1601-210 ...
CCAGTGTTTGATGCCCGCTGCCCCGCTTTTATCAGTAATTGCTACACCGGTGGGGCGATTGAGTATTTTTTTGGTGTCGAAGCAATTGTATATTTCCTCGTTTTTCAGCAGGCCGTCCGCGTGAATTCCAGCCCTGGTCATATTGAAATCTCTTCCGACCAGCGGGTAGTTATGTGGAATATCAAAGCCGAGCTCTTTTCTGGCGTACTCAGCCAATTCGGTTATGGCCTGATAGTTGACACCTTCGACCATGCCTTTCAATTGGGCATGTTCGACCACAATCGCCTCCAGAGGAGGATTGCCCGTTCTCTCTCCAGAGCCGAATATTGCGGCGTTGGCGGCGCTGCAACCGTACAGCCAGGCCGTTACGGCATTTACCTGAACCTTGTGCAAATCGTTATGGCCGTGCCATTCCAATCGTTCTGAGGGGACCCCAATTTGCCGAAGCCCGTGCACAAGTTTCGGGACACTGCGCGGTAAGGCGACCTCCGGCCAGGGAAGACCAAAGCCGAGAGTGTCACAAAGGCGTATCTTGACCGGCTTATTATATTCTTCGGAGAGCTTCATTAACTCCGCAGCGAACGGCAGAACGAAACCTTCATAATCGGCCCGCGTGATGTCCTCGAAATGACAGCGTGGTATAACGCCATTATCGAGAGCGGCTTTTGCAATATCAAGATATGCAGCCATTGCCTGTGCCCGCGTCTTTCGCAGTTTCAGGAATATATGGTAATCGCTTGCCGAGGTCAAAATTCCGGTTTCGGCAAGCCCCATTTGTGAGACCAGCTTAAAATCGGCTGCCACAGCCCTGATCCAGCCGGTTATCTCAGGATACTTATAACCTCGCTCTTTGCACAGCTCTACCGCTTTTCTGTCGCGTTTGGAGTATAAAAAGAACTCGCTTTGACGAATCAAGCCGGTGCCGCCGTCTATCTCGTGCAGAAAGTCGAATATCCTCAGGATTTGCTCCGGCGTATAGGGCGGCCGGGCCTGCTGACCGTCGCGGAAGGTCGTGTCCGTTACCCAGATTTCGTCTGGAATGTCATACTCAACTTTTTTATTGTCGAGTTTTACCCTGGGAAATTCAGTATAGGGGAAAGTTTCACGGTATAGATTAGGTTTATTTACGTCAACGAGTTTGGTGGTTTTTTTCGCCATTATTCATCTCCAATCTAACTGCGGTTTGGCGCCTATGCCAAAACAAGTACGTTGTCGGCTCTTTAATTGTTCAACTGACCATCTTATATATCACTCGAAATATAAGCAGTGGCCGAGATGGGAGTCGAACCCATACGCCCTTTCGGACAGGGGATTTTAAGTCCCCAGCGTCTGCCATTCCGCCACTCGGCCAAAATCTCGTATTGCGTATATCGTTCCTTCGGCTACGCTCAGGACAAGCTTGCGTGATGCGTATAGTGCCGGTTTTTTTACGCAATACCCAATACGCACGACGCACAACGAAATAGCTTAACGCAATTAGCGAAATTTTGCAAATGCTTTTAGAGCTATTTTTCACCATATGCTTAGAAATAGCAGAGATTTTAGTTGACATTACTCAAAGAGCACGTTATGCTTTTATATTGTTCGGCAGAGGCGGAACGAAACATTTGGGATGATAATTTAAGAAGGCGGGTATAATATGTCCATGCGCAAAACATTACTGGTTATTATTGCTATTTTGACGGTTGTTTCGGATGCTAATGCGGAGTTGATTCTAACGGTCAACGGTCTTGATGTGACAGAGCTGCCGGAGGTAAATGGAACGAAAGATTTAATCATTGCTATTGCAGGGGAAAACGAGGCCGAAGCACAAGATATATCGGTCACAGCCGATAGTGGAAACCTTGAAATATTAACAGAGCCAAACACGTCGGCAGAGGAACCTGCCTCGGTCAAATATCTGTTTAACTTTACCGATGAAGTGGGGACGGACACTGTTAAACTTACTGTTGGTGGTGAACTCATCTATCAACTTGTTTTATTTTCTGTGCCAGAAGAAAATAAGACAATCGTTTTTGGCATAGATGCTGAGGCCCTTGCTGCTTCGCAGTTACAGCCAGAAGCTACCGTACAAGAGACTGCTACTATAGAGGCTCGAGAGATTATTTATTCAGAATCTGACATGCAGGGGAGTGGTCAATCGGGCTCACCAATATCCGGGTCATCTGTATATGGCCCTTCTTTTTGTCCAGATTTGCACAGAGACCATATCGTCAATTTTATTGACTTTGCCATATTCGCAGAGAATTGGCTGCAAACAGGTGGTGGTCTCGACGGTGATTTCGATGGCAGCGGCACAGTAAACGTAGTTGACTTGGCAAACATTTGTTTCTACTGGCTTGAGGAAGAACCTATAGTTGCTGAGAGTCAGGATGTCAATGTAACGGAGGACCAGGCTGTCGGTATTCCCCTAAGAGCTTATGATTGTGATGGCAATGAAGGCTTTGCTTACTCAATAATAGAACAGCCGCTTTATGGTTTTATGGCGCTCGATGTCAACAGAGTGATTTATGCTCCTGATATCAACTATGTCGGAGAGGACCATTTTACCTTTGTTGCTGAGAAGGATGGATATCAAAGTAATATCGCCAATATTTCGATAACTGTTTTGGCTGATACGGATGATGATGGCCTGTCAGATTACGATGAAATCAACGGAACCTATGGGTATGTAACTGACCCGTACGACCCTAATACTGATAGCGACGACATGCCTGACGGCTGGGAAATTGAAGCCGAACTGAATCCAACTGTCAATGATGCCAGTGGCAATCCAGATAACGATGGGCTTACGAATATCGAAGAGTACAATGTTGGTACGCATCCAAATATCGCAGATACTGATGGTGATGGCCTAAAAGATGGCGATGAGGTCAATGGCACACTAAGCAGTTATGGACCAATATATCCATATAACAATAGTTATCCTGACTATTACTATACACCTTTTGTCGACCAGCCATACAATACCCCGCTGAATCCGCTTGATCCGGACACCGATTTAGATGGCGTTATGGACGGTGATGAAATTAAGTGGGGTCTCGATCCAAATAACGCGGATACCGAGGGCGACGGCGTGAATGATGGCGAAGAAGTTGGCTATCTTAATGGGGATTGCGGCAGCTACTATCCATGGCCTCTTTGGAATTATTTTGGTAACCTCTATCAAGAATGTGACTTAAATGCTAACGATGATGATACTGACGGTGATGATATGAACGATGTATGGGAGGTTAAATATGCTAACGATCATTTGGACCCAAGGAACGATGGGGGTATTTGGCCGGAAATTGATCGTGACCCTGACAGTGATGGCTTAACTAATTTACAAGAGTATACTGCCGGTACTAATCCAAAACCGCCGGAAGGATGGGATACGGATGGCGACGGACGGCCTGATGGTGAAGAATATCTTGGCGAAGATAAATGGGGGTACCCGGTACCAAAGTCCAACCCTCTTGATATAGATACCGATGGTGATGGATTAGTCGACGGAGATAGTTATAGCGTCAGGCCTGAGGATTATCCTGAAGGTATTTTTGAATGCCGTAGCGGTTCGCATGAATATGTATTTGGAGAGGCGGACTGCGATACAGACCCGAACAATCAGGATACCGACGGAGATGGTATGCCGGATGGCTGGGAGACATGGAACTGGAATTTGAGTTATCATGATTTTTTTGACCCGGCCTATAATAAGCCTGGTGTTCCTGGCGATGATTTCGATGGTGATGGCCTTTTAAATCTGCAGGAGTCGGCGCATCTGGTATATGCCTGGCTTCTCGATACCGATGGTGATAACGCAGGTGATGGTTATGAGGTCAACACCTTACAGACAAATCCTAAAAACGACGATACTGACGGCGACGGCCTAAAAGACGGCGATGAATCCGGTCATGGCACAAGCCCGTTAGAATACGACAGCGATGGCGACCTTTTGGCTGACGGATGGGAAGTCAAGTATGGCTTTGACCCGACAGATTCAAATGTTTTTTCCGTCGACCCTAACGGCAATAACGTTTACTTAGATTGTGACTGGGATGGCTTGGACGATTTCGAAGAGGTAATATATGGAACCAATCCTAACAACAATGATACCGACGGCGACGGTGTAAAAGATGGGGACGAGGTCAATCAGTGTAGTGACCCTAATGATGAGTATGACAATACGGCTCCGCCGGCCAATGAAATCTGCCAGCTCAGATTGACTGTCGGCGACCCAAGCATCAGCAATTCGGAACGTTATAAACTTATTGTCGGCCCTGTAACTCATATAGCCAGAAAGTTCGGCGAGCCTCAGTGGGGGGTGTATAAGTTCAGGACCGGCCGGGCGTATGATGTTAAGATTGAACACATAGACAGCACTCGGGAAGAGCCGGACTACGACTATACCGCGAATATAGAAAAGGTAGATATGCCTGCAGGCACTGCATTTGGCAAAGATGACCCCGATGAGATTTTAAAAGAGCATAGCGACTGGAACGCTACTACCGAATTTTATGCTAAAGGCAAAATGGCACGGATAGGCCTTTACCGACCTACGCACACCAACAGCTTTAGAGGAAAGCTCCGATCTGGTAACACAGTATTCTATTACCATCAGGTTTTTGTTAGCGGCAAGACCGAACCCTTAGACTTTCCTGGCATTCCATGTCAGGAGGTGATTAGATGGACGGAAGATGCACCATTGATAGCAAGGATTTTTGGTAAGGAAGGGTCAGGCAACACCTGGACATGGCCAAAAGATAACGAGTGGCAACACCAAAACGGAGTAGACGTAGCCATCCAAGACGTGTTACGTCTTCCACTATTTCTCGATAAAGCTAACAGCCTTCAGACACTTAAGGTGGATGGGGTTGAAACAGAACCCATATACAGTATTCATTTTGACAAATTGGATATCAGAAAAACATGGAAAGAATAAATAGCAAAATGAAAAAGACGATGGAAACATTAATTTGCTATGCATTTGTGACTGTGCTTCTTCTTGGGCAAGCTCTTGCAACTACGCACAGCAATGATTCTAACGAAATAGAGCTTGAGCTTGTAATTCGATGTCCCAAAACTGATATAAAAACAGGCGATGAGATTCCAATTATTTTCACAATTACTAATACAGGTCGAATATCTTATACCTGCGAAATTAAAAACTACGATCGTAGCGGACGTATTTTTGAATACCAACTGTTAGTAAAAGATCAGAGTGGAGAAGTTGTCCCCGATCCTAGAGAGGAAATAAAATGGCTAGCCCTTGGCGGATTATCGGCAGGGCAGGGCAAAATAAAAACCGGTGAATCATTCACAAAAACCATTGTGTTGAATCGATGGGCCCTGATATGCGAGCCTGGGCGTTATACTGTAACCGGAACCTACTATAGCGAAGCAGTTGACGCAAATGGAAAGCAAATAATAGTTGAATCAGCTCCTATTGAAATCCTTGTTGAGTCACGCACGGATGAGGAGATGGCACACTATATAGAAAAGCTGGCAGGGCAGCTCAAAGCAATTAAAGCCGGCAAAGAAATGGGTTGGCAAGAAAAATACAAACAAGCTGAAAAAAGAGAAGAAGTTCTTAAAAAGCTGATGTTTACCTGCGATTCAAGGATAATACCGGTTTTAATCGATTTTATGTATGAGAAACATAATCATCGTAACGAGATGTCTTGTGTTAATGAGGCGTTTGCTTTTTATCTGCAAGAAAAAACGCTGATAAAAGATGCTATTTTTGAGAGTGTTAAAAAACGTGGTTTGGCACCTGAAATGCTTAGCACCCTAATTCTTTTGGACTGTAAAACAGAGAAGATTACTCCGCTGATTCCGATAGCATTAGATTCGAATAATCCTGATATTGTATCAGACGGCGCCCAAGCAGCAGCGGAGTACCCAGACGACTCATATATGCCGCGACTTATTTCTTTGGCCTTAGACCCTAATCATCCGGCTCGATGGGATGCAATTGGAGCAATTGCCAATAACCGTACTGATGAAGGAGTCAAGACTCTTAAGGTTCTCCTGGAAGACCCAGATAAGATGATTCGCGAAATCACTACGGGAGCTATCCGGTCTGCTTATGACCATCATAGAGTATATCCGGAACATTGTGATGATGAATATACGGCCGAGTTAGCTGCCGCTGCGACAGATTTCAAAGAGCCGTATGCAGTTCTTGAAATACTCAAAACCCGCGACAAAGAAAGTATTGAAGCTATCAAAGGTCTTTTAGATGACCCAAGCAAGGATATCCCCTTGGCGGCAACCGATAAAGGAGTTAAAGCAATTAAAACCCTTTTAAATCATCCTGATGAAATTATTCGAACAGGGGCAATCGAAATGATTAAGTCCACTTATCGTACCTACCGGGGCAGGCCACTAAGTAACGATGACTTTGGAGAAGAGTTCAAAGAAAATCCTGAAGAGCGAAAGAAAAAGGTTTTAAAAGCTATAAGAAGTAGATGAGTCTAACCTGCAAAAAAACACGAGTCATAGGGGGATTTTGCACATCTGGCTTTACACTTTTCTGGACCAGAGGCGCGAGAGGGAATCGCTTAATCGCTGTGTTATTTGGGCCAGAAGAATTTTGCGGCTAAGAGATTTTAATTGTGGGTCATTGGCGGACTCGCGATGAGCTAAATCCAAGGCGTATTTGACCCTTTTTGAGGCATCAGATAATCTACCCATTTTAAGGTACACAAGAGCAGAATCCCGTAAAGCCGGGATATGCTCGCGGTTGATATCAAGTGCGTTGGCGAAGAATTCTGCAGCCTCCTCGAAAGCGCCATTCATGGCCCTGATAAGACCAAGATAATAATAAGCATCCGCATTGGCGCAATTGATATCGATGGCCCTTAGCAGGCAGTGTGATGCGTAATCGAGCTCGTCGATTGCCAAAAACATCGAGCTCATAGAAACAAGTATATCAGCATCTTCTGGGAAAGTTTTCAGCTCAGAAATCAGATATGCCCTGGCCTGTTGTAATTTGCCTGTCATTAACGCATATTGAGCCAGCCGGTAGTATGGTCCTGTGAGTGAATCATCTGCGTGCAGCGCCTGGTTGTACAGTTTTATCGCCTGCTGGAAATCTGCATTGTTAAAGGCGATTTCTCCCAGATGAAACAATGCCGGTGCAAAATCGCTTCTTAGCTCAAGCAGCCGGTTGAATTTTTCCTTCGCCGATTCAATATCACCGGATTCGAGCAAAAACAAACCAAAATCGAGAATAGCATCGGTGTCACCCGGGTTGATTCGAAGCTCTTCAAGAAAATACTCACGGGTGCGCTGGCTGTCTCCATCGGACCAGTAAGCCTGGGCGATTCGGTATTTAATTTGTGGGTGGCCCGGCTCAAGCTCGGCTGTCTTTAACCAGCAGTGAATAGCTTTTTTAAACTGGCCCCGAGCAAAGAGACTATTGCCGATATTGTAATAGCACAAAGCGCAATCCGGTTTTATCTGCTGGGCAAGATAAAACATCTGCTCAGCCAAATCGTGCAGCCCCATTTCGGTATAAGTAATTATCCGGTTGCAATAGCACGGCTCAAATCCCGGGTCGAGCTGCTGAACCTGCTCGAAGGTATCAATAGCCAAATCGTATTGGCCGGTCCGAGTGTAATCGACCGCCAGTGAAGTTAATATCTCCAAATCATCAGGATTTAACTGCAGCGCAGCTTCATATTCATTTATTGCGTCCTCAAACCTGTTGAGGGAATCTAAGGTCAGGGCCTTATTGAAATGCCACGTACCGTTCGAGGGATTTACCTGAAGAGCCATATCAAGTTCGTCGAGGGCCTGTGACATTTTGCCATCTTCGTACAGCTCAAAGGCCTTATGTGCCTTTCGCTCAGCTTTATCGTAAGAGCCAAATGTCATATCTTCTAAGACCATACGGAACAACCTTTGTTACTTTGGGACTCTGGCCGGGCCTTCCCTGACGAGCATCAGGTAACTCATCACCAAAACGGTATATCGCCCATAAAATACCATCGAGTTAGTGGTTTTTGCCGGTTTGATAGCTTTTTGCCCGCAGCAAAATTTTGCTGGAAATCTGAGTTATAAACTCTTACAATTGCAAAGGTTAGCAAGCGGGTCTGTTGATGAGTCGAACCTGAACAGTTGTTTTTCTGGAAAGCCGCTGCCAATAGTCTTATAATGTGCAGAAGCCGTGTGGCTTATGAACTAATCTAAGTTCGTTCGTACTACCATAGTACCGAACGTTGTTTCGTCCTTCGTCCGCCGTGTCTGCAACACGTCGCGACAGGCAGCGGACCGCGGGGAATGGATTGGAGAAGTGAAACTATGGTTAAAGAAATAAAAGGCCAGGTAACAGCCGGCAAAGGCAATTATGCTATCGTAGTCAGCAGATTCAATGAGTTTATAACCTCGAAACTGCTTGACGGTGCTATAGATTGTCTTCAGCGCCATGGTGCTTCTGATGAGCAGATAACTGCAATCTGGGTGCCGGGTGCCTGCGAGATTACGCAAGCAGCAAAAAAACTCGCACTAAGCGGCAAGTACGTTGCAGTTATCTGCCTCGGTGCAGTCATGCGTGGTCAAACCGCCCATTACGAATATATCTGCCAGCAGGTATCACGGGGTATCGGACAAATCAATTACGAGTCAGCCACCCCGGCTGTATTTGGTGTGCTGACCTGTGATACGCTCGAACAAGCGGCCGAAAGAGCCGGTACAAAAATGGGCAATGCCGGTGCCGATGCAGCAAGAACAGCCATGGAGATGGCTAACGTAATCAAACAAATATAAGTGGTTCGTTGATTTTCAACTACGAATATGAACTTTGACAAGAGAACAAAGGCCAGGGAGCTGGCAATGCAGGGATTATATCAGCTCGATGTGCAGGGTCCAGATTTGCTGGAGTTTTTAGATGAGTTCTTCATAGAGGCCCAGGCCGATGAAGTTGTCCATAAACTTGCCTCGGATTGGACAAGGCAAACATGGAAGAACCTGGTGCAGTGTGATGAGCTGATAGCTGATTCATCAATAAAGTGGCACTTCGAAAGATTATCACCTGTTGACAAAAGTATTTTGAGATTGGCGGTTTTTCAACTGAAATTTTGTCTGGATATTCCGCCTAAGGTTGTGATAAATGAGGCAATTGAGCTTGCTAAAAAGTTCAGCACGGATAAGTCGCCTGCTTTCATTAATGGAGTGCTTGATGCCGTTTTCAAAAAACTATATGCAGAGAAGCAAGCAACCTGAGGCAGATTCGTGCACAGATGATGTTCGTTGCTCGATAGACGAGGGTCAGGGATGAGAATAATTGCTGTATTAAACCAGAAGGGGGGGGTTGGAAAAACCACAACGGTGGTCAATACCGCGGCGGCCCTTGCTGCTATGGGCTTACGAGTTGCCGTTATAGACCTGGACCCTCAGGCGCACCTGACCATACACCTCGGCCTGGAGCCACAAAAGGCCAGTGCCGGCTCCTATGAGGTCCTCGTCAAGCAGGCCAGCTTTGAGAAGGAGCTTATAATTGTGCGTCCAAATCTCTGGCTGCTGGCTGCAAATATAAACCTCGTTGGCGCCGAAACCGAGCTTGTAAGTGTGGTCGGCAGGGAAACCATTTTGCGAGAGGCCATCATGGAGATTGAGGACAAATTCGATTATTGCCTTATTGATTGTCCTCCTTCGCTTGGCTTGCTGACCCTCAATGCCCTCGCTGCCGCCAAAGAGGTTTTGATTCCGCTTCAGCCGCATTTTTTGGGGCTTCAGGGATTCGGAAAACTGCTGCAAACCGTCGAGCTTGTCAACAAAAGGATTAATCCAGACCTGAAAGTCAAAGGGATTTTGCTGTGTATGTTCGACAGCCGTGCCTCACTTCCGAAAGAAGTCAAGTCTGATATCGAGCAGTTCCTTGAAAATGCACGCGAGACTAACTGTGCCTGGGCACATGCTGCGATTATACCAGTTTATATCCGAAGGAATATCAAATTGGCCGAAGCGCCCAGCTATGGCAAAACGATTTTTGAATACGAACGAAGCTGTCATGGCGCCGAAGATTACAAAAAAGTAGCCGAATTTATACATTCTCAATCCGTTGCACCGATACAGTCGGATACGACCCCCGCCGTTTTGCTTGCCCCTCAGCTTCTTGCGAAGCAAGGCGAGGGGCTTCGCAAAGACGAAGCATCGGGGGCCGCTGCTGGAGAAAATCAGGTCAAGCCACCTATCGAAATCAAGTCAATATCAAGTTCTGATTCGCAATCGCCTATAGAAATTCCGCAAACCGGCCAAACGCAAAAGTGACGAAACTTGTCTGACCCGCTGCCCCGCCTTGCGGCGAGAGACGCAGGGGCATGCGACAGTCAAAATTCAGATTTGTAATAGGCGGTATAAAAAGCTGGGTGATATAGGACTCAAACCTGTGGGCTAATGATTTCTTCGGTGTGCCCTAACAAATCCATAACTTCTTGTTTTATTAAATTTTATATTCTACCGGTTTTTTGTGGGGGAATAAAAACTCGCCAAATAGTTGCAATAAAAAGTGACGCTATCTCGTCTTATATAGTGAAATTGGCCACAATGTTTGGTCTTTGGAAATTTGGTTTCTGATTTAAGAAAGGAGCATAAAAATGAAAAGGGCATGTTTAGTAATTTTGGTGGGTTTAATCGTTGCTTGCATTTCGGTACCTGTGATTGCCGGGCCTATGGGTGGGTACGGCCATAAGGCCGGCAGGATGTATGGAGGTCCCGACAAAGCGTTTGGAGGCCCCCGCAGGGGTGGTGGTTATATAATCGGGATGGTTTTGAAAATGAAGGAAGAGCTTGGTCTTAGCGACAGCCAGGTTGAGCAGTTAAAAACTCTTAAGGGCGAAGTTAAAGAGCAGATGAAGGCCGGCCAGGATGCTGTTAAGGCCAAGAGAGAAGCCCTGCAGGAAGCGGTAAAAGCCGGAGCTGAAGAAAGTGCAATTCGCGCTGTAGCGGCTGAGCTCGGTACAGTGCTCGGTGACCAGGCGGCCCTTAGGGTTAGCACCAAAGCAAAGATTGATGGAATTCTGACGGAAGACCAGCAGTCCAAGCTAAAAGAGTTGAAAGGACAACGTGCCAAAGGCAAACCTGAAGCTGGAGAATGTACAAAAGGCCCAAAAGGTCCTGGAAGAAAAGCAGGGCGTCCAGAGGCAGTATTTAAGAGAATTGATACTGATGGGAATGGCGTTATCAGTCTTGAGGAGTTTAAGGCTCATAGGGAGCATATAAGGGAACGTTTTGGCGGCAAAGGGCCAAGAGGGCCAGGAGGACCAAAAGGCCACTGGGGACGAAGGCCCAATTATCCTATGGAGCAACCAGAGGATTAACGGTTCGTTATAAACTAACGTTCCTGTTGTTGATTTCAGTGGGGGACAGGTTCGGCGATAAGGTGCCGAACCTGTTTTTTTATATTAAAAAGTGGGCGATACAGGGTTCGAACCTGTGACCTCACGGGTGTGATCCGTGCGCTCTAACCAGCTGAGCTAATCGCCCAATTGAATTGCCGATTTCAAATCGGAAATCAAAAACCGTCAATCGAAAATCAGGTTGTGCCGAAATTATAAATCGTAAATTGACAATCGTCAATCGCAAATTAAGCAGGGACAAGGTTAACGCGTCCGAGTTTAACGCCTTTTAGACTCAGAATATTTTCAGCTGTTCTTTTGATTTCGTCCACGCGTCCTCGAAGTACAATAATTTCCATACAGCTGTGCTCGTCCAGGTGAATATGCATGGAAGAAATCGTTTGCAAAAGATGAAAATGCTGTAAGTCGGTGAGCTTCTGCATCAGCTTAGTCAAATGATGGTCGTAAACCAGAAATACGGCAGCGATTGCCTTTGTTTTCGGATGGCTTAAGCTCTCGGTACTTAGCTGCTGGCGGATTAAATCGCGTATGGCCTCCGAGCGATTCTCATAGCCTTGTTTGGCAATGAGCTTATCGAACATGGAAAGCAGCTTCTTGTCCAATGATATCCCTATGCGCTCCACTTGTGTCATTTTTACACTCCTGATAACAATGAAACTGCGAATATGTCTTGCTATTTACTCGTTACGTTAAGTATATCCAAAAGTTTTATAAAGTAAAGCCCATTAGTCCTAGGGACTCCTTACGGAGAAAGCTTAGATGGAGCTTTTTTTCTAACAGGGTAAAGGCCGTATTGTTTTTGAATCGAGTCTTGACGTTGTGATGTTGGGAGCTTAAATTGTGAAAAGATTTTTTTCGATTTAGGTGGAACTATCCAATAATGACCGCTGAGCAAATAATCGAGTTTTTTGGAATGAGGCCTTTACCACAAGAGGGCGGCTTCTATGTTGAGACTTATCGCTGCCGGGAGAAAATCAAAAAGATGGCACTGCCTGCAAGATATAATGGTGACAGAAGTTTCGGCACCGCCATTTTATATTTGCTTATGCCTGACACATTTTCATCTCTGCATAGGGTAAACAGCGATGAGATATTTCATTTTTATTTAGGCGACCCGGTAACGATGCTGCAGCTTCATCCGGACGGGGCCAGTGAAATTATCACTTTAGGACACGACGTTTTAAGCGGCCAGCGTGTACAGGTAATCGTGCCGCGAGACAACTGGCAGGGCTGTTTTTTAAATGAAGGCGGAGAATTCGCCTTAATGGGAACAACCGTTGCACCGGGTTTTGAAACTTCTGATTTCGGGCCGGCGCAAAGACAAGACTTATTGCTGCGATACCCTAACCGGCGAGATTTGATAATCAAGCTGACCAGCCATCAGTAATCGGTCAGACCCTCGGTTTCACCGAGAGGTGAACTTCGTCGCCCAGACGAGTATGTCATCTTTTTATATCACTTCAAGTCTGCGGAGGACGGTCTTTGCCCAGCGGGAGCTGCGAATCTGTGAGAAAATAAGCAATAATACCGCCAACAGCCAATATCCGGTAAACCGTAAATAGTGAATAGCGGTAGCAAATATACAGCTTTGTTCAGTTGAACAGCGCCTTACCAGCTCGCGAGGGGTGTATATTACTCCTGGAAAGATACCATCAAATACAATTTGCCAGGGTAGCAGTAAGATGACCAAAACCAGCGAGAGGAAAAATGCCCGACTTATATGGTTTATTCCGCCGAGTCTGCCTATCAGCGAGACCTTCAGGCTGAACAGCATACACAGGCAATAAAGTACAGCCGTCAATATGAGCAAACCATTGACGATACGAACGGTCCAGCGTATGTGCTTGAAAGTTATGTCGAAGGGAAAACCCCCCGCTTCTTCGCTTTGCGAAGCAAACGGCGGGGGTTGCTGGGGTTCTTCGACCGGCTTGTTTGGCTCGGCAGCCACCTTTTCTGCGGCCTCTTTAATCTCTTCTTTCTTCTCGCTCTTAGCCTTATCACAAGGTTCAATTAAGCCACGGTCAACAAGCCAGAAGGATACCTGCAGCAAAAGCAAACAGAGAATTGCAACTGTAAACAAACCGTTTTTCCATCCCCTGAACACCCCGATGGCCTCAAGGCAATCGGTTGTATCGAGTAAGTTATTTTGCTTGGTTTGAAGCTCATCCATTTTTATATCTCCTAAATCTGGTTAATTAACTATCTGCTATTTCGACTGGCATTTAGTATCCAGTATCTGACATCCAGCATGGCTTTTTAGATTATTATGTTTTGTGTTTGTTATAGGTGCAAGAAATTTATTTTTCATCTTTTGTAGCTTTGTGCCATGTGGCGAAGCTTCCGGCCTTCGTAGCCGAGCTACTTTGGCGAAGTAGGCACTTTGCAGAATAGCAGCTATTACGGGCTATTTTTCTTGCAATGCGCCGGTTTTTGCCTATACTAGTGGCTGGTAACCGGTGTTCGGTAATTATTTGACTACCGCCACTTCGTGTAACCATTGACCAATTATTGTTTAACTGGTTTTGGAGTAGAGCTATGAATTTGATGAAGTGGTTTCGCAAAAATAACAAGAAGATAATGGCCATTGTTGTCGTCGTTATAATGATAGGTTTTATAGCCGGCCCAACCATGCGATATTTTACTCGCGGAAGGACAGGATGGCACGAAGCGGTGGCCTACTACGCTGATAACAAGAAAATAGCAAGAGACGATGCAATTTCGGCCCATCAGGAGCTGGAAGTTTTGCGTTTTCTGGCGGTGGATGGCCTATTAAGGGCCCAGGATTTGCGGGCGGTTTTGTTGGGAGAGCTGTTGTTTTCGGAACAGAGAATTTCACCGGTACTAATCAATCGCATAAAGCGAGTGATAACAGCAAATGGTTACAGAATCAGCGATAAACAAATCAGCGATATTTACAATCGTTCTATGCCTGCTGATTATTATTGGTTTCTGCTGAAAAAGGAAGCACATTTCGCGGGAATTAAGGTGCCGAGGGAAAATGCGGGCAGACTGCTCGGACGAGCACTGCCACAGCTATTTAACGGAGCCACATATTCGCAAGTAATCCGGTCTCTAATGGATAGACAGGGGATTCCGGAAGAGCGGATACTGGCGACGTTCGGGAAATTGCTGGCTGTGCTGCAATACTCCCACATGATTTGCTCAGGTGAAGATGTGACAAGCTCACAGATAATGCACATGGTGAGCCTGGAGAATGAAACAATAAATGTTGAACTTGTAGAATTTGAGTCATCTGTGTTTGCCGAGGCTCTTTATGAGCTGAATGAGGCTGCGTTAGTCGAACATTTTGAAAAATACAAGAAGTTCTTTGCCAGAACACTGAGCGAGGAAAACTCTTATGGCTTCGGATACAAACTGCCTGACAGAGTTCAGCTTGAATATATCGTGTGCCAGCTCGATGATGTTTCGAAAATAGTAACGCTACCTACAAATCAGGAGAAGGAGCAATATTATCAGAGGAGCATAAAACAATTCAAAGAGTCAGTTCCATCGGACTCTAACGACCCAAATTCGCTGCGAATAGAACGAACTAAAAGTTATGCAGAAGTGGCAAGCTTTATTGCAGACGGGCTTTTGCAGAACAAGATAAATTCCCAGGCAGAGAAGATACTACAGGAGGCTAAGGCACTCACCTCCGCGGAATCTTATGAAAGCAAGGAGGGTGGTGATTATACATCTGTCGCTGAACAATTGGGCAAAAAGTACGAAATCAAGATATACTCGGGGCAAACAGGCCTGCTTGCGGCAACAGATTTTCAGGCCGACAGGAATCTTGGAATGTTGTACCTGGAAAGTTATGGTAGAGTTCCGGTGAGTTTGCTCCAGATTGTATTTGCTATTGATGAGCTTAAAGCCAGTGACCTTGGACTCTTTAACATGCCGAGGCCGAAAATGTATGAAAGTATTGGGCCGTTAAGAGATTTATATGGAAAGATGATGGCACTTGTACGTGTAATTAAAGCTGAGCCGGCTTCTGAACCACAAAGCATAGACCAAACATTCAGTACCGAGGGGCTTATATTGGACCCGAACGAGCATCCGAAGAGTGAAAATGTTTACTCGATAAGAGAGAAAGTGAATGAGGATTTGAAGGACCTTGCCGCAATGGATACTACCAGAAGTAAAGCCGAAGAATTTGTTAAACTGGCTGGAAAAGACGGCTGGGACAGCGCGATTAATAAATTTAATGACCTTTATGGAGAGCAGGTCAAAAAAGAGCCAAACGAACCTAATGTATTCCGGGTACAAATTCTTACAGACTTGCAGAGGGTTTCGAATGCGACATTACAAACATTGGCCGTTCAAAGGGCTGGCAACCTGTCGGCGCGGTTGGTAATGAACGAAAATGCAAAACAATTTATGGATAGGCTGTATTCGCTTGTGCCGCAGGATAGCAACACTGTTAATACCGCCGGCTTAATTATGGAGTTTAAGCCAGATAGGAGCTTTTATATTATCAAAGATATTTCGGTTAAACGTCTTGACCGGGCAGAATACGAAAAAATCAAAACGCGGCGGTTATATAGTGAGGACCATATCCAAACACAGAGCATGGCGGCAGAGTTTTTCAATCCTGAAAACATATTAGAACGTATGAATTTTAGATGGGGTAAGAATCATGAAGAAACGACGGATACCAATACACTGCCGCAGTCAAAGGAGCCATTTTAATGCCACGGTATTCGAAAGAAAATAAGGCGATATTTTTGTTGGTTGTTGGACTGCTGGGCTGGGTTGTGCCGGGTGCGGGCTATTTTGTGCTTGGAGAAAAAAAACGGGCCATAATTGTATTCACCGCTATCATCTTGACTTTTTGTTTAGGATTATATATCGGCTCGATAGGTGTGATTGACTTATTTGGAACATCAGCAATCTATGTAAAAGTGGCACAAGTTATGAATCCGCCGGTAGCGATAGTCTTGGGGCATTATACCGTGGGTGGTAATTATCCCGTTTACGGCTGGCCAAACGAAATTGGACAGGTATACACAATGATATCCGGCTTGCTTAACCTTCTGTGTATTGTCAACGCTGTTTACTTGGCTCATTTGTACAGAACGGAAATGGCTGGAGGTTAAATGTCTATAATTACAGTTTTTGTGATGGCGAGCTTTACCGTGCCGGAAAAGATTGGTGCAGAGCCGCAGTCTATGTTGTGGCTGCTGCCATTAGCGGCTGCGATAGCTGTTGTCTATAAGGTAACAAAGCTGCCGACGATTACGGCCGGCAATTTTATTAAAGAGGCAGCAATATTATTCGGCTCAATTGTTGTTTTCATAATCGCAGTTGCATTGGTCTTATACGCTTCGGCCTGGCTAATTACAGAGTGATTGCAGGATTACTTAATCCGCTTATGGCGGGCTCATCCCTGTTAGAAATAATTTTTCCAGCGGAGGAGCTTTCTCCGTAAGGAGTCCCTAGGACTAACTGGGTTTACTCGTTGTTCTCCGGCGAGTTGTCTTTAAGCACATCTAATTCAACGAGGGCATTGAAT
>Ga0315543_1002690_pt1 | contig 16844 bp, 17 predicted proteins | sample SalMarSW160210MG_2_FD_203098 | JGI IMG/M metagenome (GOLD analysis project Ga0315543, IMG submission 203098) | Salt marsh sediment microbial communities from the Plum Island Ecosystem LTER, Massachusetts, United States - Salt Marsh Sediment SW1601-210 ...
AAACTTAGAATCAGCGCCCTGTTCGCCATGGGCAAGAGCGGCAACTCCTCCTGGATGCCCATCCTGCTCAAGGAGCTGACCAGCACCGATGACGAGATACGCTACGAAGCCGCCGGCGCCTGCGGCGTCTTGGGGGAGGAAGAGGCCGCCACCTACCTCTGCGATATGGTCAACGACCCCGATATCGAGGTCAGGCTGGCGGCTATCCTGGCGCTGGGCAAGATAGGCGGCCCCGAGGCCAAGGGCTGCCTGGAGAGGCGCCTAAAACACCCTGATGAGGCCATCCAGAAGGCGGCCGGGCAGGCGTTATCGCAGCTGGAAGCCGAGGAGGACCCGCTGTTCTCCCAGATAGAAAACTTCGTGGAAGACTAGCATGACGGGCGACTTTAAGACCAGGCTGCGGGAAAAAAGGCTGGGCGATGCCGGCCACGACTACCGCTGGCAGACCGACCCCGAACTGGCGGCGCTGGACGCCGTGGCGCCGTCGCCGCTGACCTACCAGGATTATCTATCCCGCTACACCGTCGAGCTGAGCTACCCCCCCTCCCGCCGGGAGCGCTTCGCCATCGAAACTGAGGAAGGCGAACACATCGGAAACTGCACCTACTACGCCATTGACCACAAGCGGGGCGAAGCCGAGATAGGCATCATGATCGGCAACCGCGATTACTGGGATAAGGGCTATGGCGCCGATGCCGTGACCCACCTCATCGACCATATCTTCGGACAGACCGGGCTCGAACGGCTTTACTTAAAAACCCTGGTTGATAACACCCGGGCGCAGAAGTGCTTTACCAGGTGCGGCTTCGCCCCCTGCGGCCAGCTCAAGCGGGACAACTATAATTTTATGCTCATGGAGCTGCACCGCCAGAAATGGCAGCAGCAGGCTGAAAAGGAGATTAAGCGATGACCGCCAAATCAAGCCCCAAATGTGCCCTCTGCGTTAAAGGGGACTGCCACCCCCCCATCAAGGCTGATGAAACTCCCCCCAAGGACAAACTGCCGGCTTTCTGCCCCATGCGCCACAAAACCGAAGTCATCGAAAAAGCCGTCGCCGAATACGATAATCCGGAGGTAAAGGAGTTCGCCCGGCAGGCTTCCAAGCAGGAATTCGAGGGCTACGAGCAACTCCCCGGCGGCTTAAGAAAGCCAAAGAACCCCCGCCTCTTGGAGCTAATCCAGTTCGCCCATAAGTGCGATTATAAAAAGCTGGGGCTGGCTTTCTGCGTCGGCCTGCAAAATGAGGCACGTACTTTAACCGAGATACTGGGAAACAACGGCTTCGAGGTCGTTTCGGTCTGCTGCAAGGTGGGGGCAATAGCCAAGGAAGACATCGGCATCAAGCCAGAGGAAAAGATAGGCGGTGCCGAAAACTGGGAATCAATGTGCAACCCCATCGCCCAGGCTGAAATACTGAACTCGGAAAAGGTAGACCTGGCGGTCATGCTGGGGCTCTGCGTCGGCCACGATACCCTCTTTATCCGCTACTGCCAGCGCCCGATGACGGTCATCGCGGTAAAAGACAGGGTCACCGGCCATAATCCGTTAGCCGCCCTCTACACCTCCTCCACCTACTACGCCTATCTCATGGGCAAGGGCAAAAAGAAGCTCCCGCCCCCGTTTTAACCCTCAATCCTTCTTGGGCGGCGACGGGTTCTTGTAGCCCTCCAGCAGTACTTTAGGCACCTGCTCGATTAGCTCCTCCACCGTCCACAGCCCCTGCTTCTTGGTGATGGTCTTCTTCTTAACCGGCTCGGTATAAATGGCGATATCGCCGCCGGTGACATCGAAGACCTGCCCGTTGATATCGGCCGCCTCATCGCTGCACAGGTAAACAATAAACGGCCCCACCGTCTCCGGCCGGGGCGGGTTGGTCAATTCTTCAAATCTTTCTTTGGTCATCAGACCGGCCTCGTAGCGCTTCTTAAAGCCGACCACTATCTCGTCGCTTAAGGTAAATCTGGTGGCGGCGGTCGGCGCGTAGGCGTTGCAGGTCACCCCGTACCTGCCCACCTCCCTCGCCACCGCCCGGGTCAGCCCCACCAGCCCGGCTTTAGCCGCCCCGTAGTTGCAGTGCCCCACCGTGCCCAGCCAGGCGGTAGAGGTGGTGTTGATAATCCGCCCCCACTTCTGCTCCCGCATCGAGCCGCTGGCAAAGCGGATGCAGTTAAAAGAGCCTTTAAGGAAGGAGTCGACGCTGCGGTCCCATTCCTCCTCGCTCATATTCCAGACCATGCGGGGGGCGTCGGCGCCGGCGTTATTGACCACGATATCAATTTTGCCGAAGCTGTCCACCGCCGTCTTGACTATCTTCTCGGCGACATCAAACTCGGAAACGCTGCCGTAGAAGGGCACCGCTTCCCCACCCATCGCCTTAATCTCCTTGGCCACCGTCTCAGCATCGCCGCCCTCGGCACCGGGACGGCGGTTATTGGTCACAACTTTGGCCCCTTCTTTAGCCAGCGCTATGGCGATGGCTTTGCCGATGCCCTGGCTCGAGCCGGTAACAATGGCTACTCTATCCTTTAACCTCTGGCCCATCGTCTTGTCCTTCCTTTCCGTTTATAGTCATCCCCATAGGGCAGAACTACCGTGGCCGTCCCCGAGGCGGTTTTCTCCCCCTTGGGGTTCTCTGCCCACACGCTGCACTCGACGAAGTTCTCGCCGCCGCGGACATATTTCCGGAGCACCTTACCCCGCAGGGTAACCTTTTCCCCGGGGTAGTTCATCCCCTTGTAGCTGCAGCTCAGCTTGCTTAAGGACCCCTGTTCCCCCACCCAGTCGGTCATCAGCTGCCCCAGGAAAGCTCCCACCAGCTGCCCGTGCACGATAATACCCTTCAGCCCCCGGCTACGGGCGTAGTCCTGGTCATAGTGGATGGGCATATAGTCGCCCACCGCCCCGGCCCACATCACCAGCTGGCGGGGGGTCGGCTCCTTGACCAGAGGGGTGACTTCATCACCCTTCCTCACATCCTGGTAGTAGAGCTGGATACTCATTTAATAGCCGATAACCATCTGGCGGCACTTGGCCACCAGGGCCTGCTCCTGGTTTTTATAGGTGCTCTCGAAGGTCATAAAGGCCATCCGGCCCATCTGGCCCTTTCTTTCGCGGAGGTTGCTGATTTTAAAGACCACGGTGATGACATCGCCCGGCTTCATCGGCTGGTAGCTCTCGATTTCGGTGCTGCCCATGAGGACGGTATTGAAGGGGGTCAGTTTCATCAGGTCCTCGACGAACTGCTCGAAGCCGACAGCCAGGGTAAAGGTCGGCGGGGCGATGGTGCCGTCCTGCCACAGGGGGTTCTGGTCGCCCACCGCCCGGGTGAAGCGCCGTATCATCTCCCCCTCAATGGGGTACTCTCTGGGCTGCCACCTCACCCCTACTTTAGCTTTCAGCTTCTCTATACCGGACAAAGTTTCCGCCATATCAGGAAGTTTACTTTGCCCCGATAAGCCGTGTCAAGAAAGCTCTATTTCTTCCCGCCCACCCCCCCAATCATTTTAATTTTATATTTAAGGAAACCCTATCCCCTTTATCCCCTTCCCCTTGGCAAGGGGAAGGGGAATAATAATAAAAAGAGGGGCTGACGCCCCTCTTAAACTCCCCCATACTTAATTCTTCGCCCCCTCTTAAACACCCCTGTAGTATCCCCTTTTCCCCCCACCCCCTGATATGGAAAGATGAGCCTTATCCTCTCAAACTCCCCAACAAAGCGAAGGATTGAAGGCACAACCCCATAGGGTAGGTCAGGGTGGGAAGAAAGAGCACCATTAAAACATGGGAGGGGAAAAAGAAAGTTTTAGAAGCATATCTTATGAGGGCGGGAGGGTGGGAAACAAAACGCCCTCTAAAAACGGGGCAATCCCCCCTTATCCCCCCAAAAATCCCTATAACACAGGGGAAAAACATGCTATTATAACCACATAAAACGGGGAAGGAGGCGGCGGTGAATTCGCCAAAAGATGACTTCGCTGTCCAGACCCTCAACCTGACCCGAAAATTCGGCGACCTGGTGGCGGTGGACGGCATCGACCTCAATATCAAAAAAGGCGAGCTGTTCGCCCTGCTCGGTCCCAACGGCGCCGGCAAGACAACCACTATCAACATGCTCTGCTGCTTACTTAAACCGACCAGCGGCACCGCCCGCATTATGGGCTACGACATCCTCAAGCAGCCCTTCCGGGTCAAGGGTACCATCGGCGTCTCGCCCCAAGAGACGGTACTCTCGGAACGGCTCAACTCCCGGGAAAACCTGGAGCTCATCGGCCGCACTCACGGCATGGAGGCCACCGAGCTAAAAAGCCGGTCGCGGGAACTATTAGCCACGATGGGGCTTGAGGCACGGGCTAAAGACCAGGTGCGAAAATTCTCCGGTGGTATGAAGAGAAGGCTCAACATAATAATGGCGCTGGTGCACGACCCGCAGGTGGTCTTTCTCGATGAGCCTACCCTCGGCCTCGACCCCCAGGCAAGGCGGGCAATCTGGGAATACATTGTGCGGCTCAAGAAGGAAAAGACCATCCTGCTCACCACCCACTATATGGACGAAGCCGACTTCCTAGCTGACCGCATCGGCATCATGGACGAGGGCAAGATTGTCGCCCTGGGCACCAGCCACGAGCTTAAAAACAGCTTGCTGGAGATGCAGACCATGCTCATCCAGGCGCAGGACATCACCGAAGCGGCGATAGAGAAGATACGGGCTAAATACGCCGAGGTGGAAGCCACCGGGGACACCCTGAAAATAAGCGATAAACAGCTCGGCTTCCAGGAAATCGTCGACCTCCTCCACGAAGCCGGGGTGGCTGTCCGCTCCGCCTATATGAAGGAGCCGACGCTGGAAGATGTCTTCCTGCAGATAACCGGAAAGGAGCTGAGAGAATGAGGTTACTGGCTTTAGCCATCCGCAGTCTCAAGGAGACCTACCGGGACCCACTGGCGCTCGGTTTCCTGCTCGGCTTCCCCCTGGTCTTCATGCTGCTTTTCGGGGCAATTTTCAGCGGCGACACGCTGCCCGAATTCGCCGTCGGCGTTATCGACGAGGACAACACCATGATGTCGCAGGCCTTCATCGACCAGGCGCTGCCCATGGTGCCGGTGCTCTCGGTCACCACCTACGACGATGCCGATACCGCCCTCAAAGACCTCAAGTTCGGCGAGCTGAATGCCTACATCGTTATTCCGCCGGGCTTCGGCCAGCAGGTAAGCCAGAACTGGCAGGGCGCCAAGGCCGATATTACCCTCAATATGACCTACGACGAAAGCGACGTGATGATATCGGAGCAGCTCATTACCATCATCAACGAGGTCACCCGCGCCTTCGCCCAAATAGAGATGCCGGTAACCGTCAACGCCCTGCCCATCCACGTCGAGAATCAGATTGACTATATTGACTTCATCGGCCCGGGCATAATAACCTTCGGCCTCTTAATATTGATACCCACCTCGGCGCGCCCCATCGTCCGCGATAAGGAAAAGGGCTTTCTGGCCCGCCTGCTGACCACCCCCACCCGCCCCCTGGACTTTATCCTGGGCTACTCCCTGGCCCTGGTAGCTATCACCATCGCCCAGATAATAATCTTCATCTTCGGCGCCTGGGCGATGGGCATGGAAATCATCGGCAACCTCGGGCTGGCATTTCTCATCTTCTTCCTCACCGGCCTGTGCAGTGTGGGCATCGGTATGGTCATCGCCTCGCTATCCAAGTCGGAAAATCAGGCCGAGCCCCTGGCCTGGCTTTTTTCCATGCCCCTGGCGATGCTCTCCGGATGCTGGTTCTCCATAGAGCTGATGCCGTCCTATATCCGCGCCGTCGCCTTCGCCTTCCCCTATGCCCACACCATCGAGGCATCACGGGGCATTCTCATCCGGGGGGTGGGGCTGGAGGCGGTAGGCTCCGACTTTCTCTTTCTGGCCGGCTGGGCGGTGGCCATCTTCGCTATCGGCGTCGTACTATTTCGAAGGAACATGCGTAGCTAGAAGACGATGAAAGCTGTAGAATGGCTGGGCGATAGAGTTAGAATCCTCGACCAGACCCAACTACCCCAAAAAGAGGTCTACCTGGAGCTCAGCCGCCACCAGGACATAGCCTCAGCCATCACAGCCCTAAAAATAAGGGGTGCCCCGGCTATCGGGGTAGCTGGTGGCTATGCCGTAGCTCTGGGCGCCCTTAAAATCAAACCAGGCTCAAAAGCCGAATTTCTGCAAGAACTCAAGACCGTTATCCAGACTATAGCTTCAACCAGACCCACCGCCCGCAACCTCCCCCGGGCTTTAGAGAGGATGCAGCAAACCGCCGAAGCTGTTAAAGACGTTGAACAGATTAAAAAAGCGCTGGTTAGTGAAGCTGTAGCCATCCACAATGAAGAAGCGGCGGCAACTTTAAAGCTCAGTAAACTCGGCGCCGATTTAATCAAGGACGGCTCTACCGTTTTAACCCACTGCAACACCGGGGCGTTAGCCACCGCCGGCTACGGCACCGCTTTAGGGGTAATCAGGCAGGCTACTGAGCAGGGCAAAAAGCTCAGGGTTCTAGCTACCGAAACCCGCCCCCTCCTCCAGGGGGCGCGCCTCACCGCCTGGGAGCTTAAAGAATTTAATATCCCCTTTTCCCTCATCACCGACTCGATGGCGGGGTACTTTATGAGTAAGGGTGAGGTTAGCTGCGTTATCGTCGGCGCCGACCGCATTGCCCTGAACGGCGATACCGCCAATAAGATAGGCACCTATGCTTTAGCGGTGCTGGCTAAGGAAAATAATATCCCCTTTTACGTTGCCGCCCCCCTCACCACCGTTGACCCGGCGCTGGCTTCGGGGGCTCAGATTCCCATTGAGCTTAGAAGCCCCGGTGAGGTAACTCATATTCAGGGGGTGGCTATTGCCCCGAAGGGCATTGAGGCTTTGAACCCCGCCTTTGACGTTACCCCCCACCCCTATATAACGGCGATTATTACCGAGGGTGGTATAATAGGGAAACCTTTCAGGGAGGGAATAAAGGAGTTAATGTAATGCCTACCGGTGAATCCAAAGTCGGCTCAGATGGCCAATTAGCCATCAAAGTCCGCCCATGGGCTAAAGATAAGCTATTCTACATAGAAAATATCAGTGACATTTTTAACACGGGCATGAGAAATAAATGGCCAATTAGAACATACACAGACATATTTGCCGGGCCAGGAATCTGTATTGTAGAAGAGACAGGAGAAGAAATCCCAGGCTCACCACTTGTCGCCCTAAGATGCAGAGCACCTTTCGCACACTATTTCTTCAACGATTTGAATCCTGAATTTATAGAATCCTTGAAGACACGCACGGCGTCTTATGGATTCACCAATGTAGAGTTTTTTAGTAAAGATTGTAATTTAGTCATAGACGATTTACTACAAAAGTTACCGTCTAACTCTCTGGATTTCTGTTTTATTGACCTTCTCAACTGGGAAATCAACTTTAATTCCATCCGAAAGCTCACCCAAAATAGGAACATGGATCTAGCTATAACTTTTCACATAGGTAATATAAAACGTAATGCTGCAAAACCACCCCAAGAATTGATTGATTTCTTCCCCGATTCTAGCTGGCAAGAAAAATATAAAAGTGCGAGAGCATTAGGTAAGCGCACTGGACGCCTATTATTAGATGCCTACGAAGGTGGGCTAAGGGATATAGGTTACAAATACACAAGTGACGGCGTACTCGAAAGAAACAAAACAAATGTGCCTTTATATCACCTAATATTCGCTAGCAAGCATCCAAGAGGCGTAGACTTTTGGAATAAAATTACTAGGCGTTCCGCTGCAGGGCAATGGAGAATGCAAATATGATAGGAGAGAGAATGTCAGGATTAAAGATTGTCACGCGTGAATATGAATTATTAAACAAATCTAAAGTGCCATTTGCTCAGCAAATTGGAGACGGCTCAATCATAAAGAGATTTGACAAGACCCCACCCCCCACCAAAAGCACCGATGTTATATGCCCACATTTCATTGAATTGAAGTGGGCTTATGGCTGCCCATTTGATTGCGCCTGGTGCTATCTCAAAGGGACTTTCAGATTTCAGCCCACAAAGACAAAACCAGTTTTTAAAGACCGCCAGAAAGTAGAAACTCACACCAGAAGATTCCTTACAGAGGTAACAACTCCTGAAATCCTTAACACTGGTGAGATAGCTGATTCCCTGATGGGGGAAGGGTTAAGCGAACCCTTCTCTAAGTTTATTCTCCCTATATTTGAGGAACAGAATAAGCATAAAGTACTTTTTGTAACTAAGTCGGATAATGTAAAGCACCTTTTGGAGATTAAACCTCATAGTCAGGTCATCATTAGCTTTAGCCTTAATGCCGACGAAGTAGCCAAAAGGTGGGAAAAAGGTGCTCCGTCCGTTGATAGAAGGATTGAGGCTGGGCGAAAACTCAGCCAAGCTGGTTATGAGGTAAGAGTAAGAATTGACCCCATGGTTCCTGTCCCGGATTGGGAAAAACAATATACAAACCTCATAGACCAAATTTTCGCCAGTTTTACCCCAGAACGAATCACGCTAGGGTCACTGCGCGGGTTACAAACTACCATCAACGGAAGCAAGGACACAAGCTGGGTCGGATACCTAACGGAGAAATCCAACTGGGGCAAAAAGGTAGACTTCAAAACTCGCCATGAAATATATGCCATGGTCATTAATCTTTTAAAGAACAAGTACAATTACAACAGCGTTGCCCTTTGTAAAGAAACACTAGCTATGTGGGGAAGACTAGGCATGGATTACAAAAAGATAAAATGTAACTGCATCTGGTAATAAGGAGGCACTAAAATGCCAAACGCTAAAGCTAAAGCAAAAGTAGGTGTTATCGGCGGGAGCGGGTTATACAAGATGGAGGAACTAAAAAGCGTTGAGGAGGTCGAAATCGATACCCCCTTCGGCAAGCCCAGTGACAGCATAGTCACCGGCACGCTGGATAATATCGGCATCGCCTTCCTGCCCCGCCACGGCAAGGGGCACCGCCTCTCTCCCTCCGAGGTGCCCTACCGGGCTAATATCTACGCCATGAAGTCGCTGGGGGTGGAGTGGCTTATCTCGGTCAACGCCGTGGGCGGGCTTAAGTTCAAGATGAAGCCGGGCGACCTGGTTATCCCCGACCAGCTTATTGACCTCACCCGCAACCGCGTAGACAGCTTCTTCGGCGAGGGCATTGTCGTCCATATCCCCTTCGCCGACCCCTTCTGCCCGGTGCTCAGCCAGATATTATTCAAGTCGGCAACGAGGCTGGGGGCGGAGGCGCACCCCAAGGGCACCTGCGTGGTTATCGAGGGCCCTGCCTTCTCCACCCGCGCCGAATCGAGGCTCTACCGTTCCTGGGACGCCGATATCGTCGGCATGACCTCAAGCCCGGAGGCCAGGCTGGCGCGGGAGGCGGAAATCTGCTACGCTAGTATCGCCGGCGTTACCGACTACGACAGCTGGCAGGACCAGGCCGAGCCGCTTTCGGTTGATTCCATCCTGGAAACCCTGAACCAGAACATAGATATCATCCAGAAAACCATCAAGCTGTCCATCGTCTGGCTGCCCCCGGAGCGTGGCTGCGAATGCACCCGGGCTATGAAAACGGCCATCGCCACCGACGGTGAGTTCATACCGGACGGGCAGAAGAAAAAGCTGGCACTGCTCATCGGCAAATATCTAAAAGGAGCTAATACTTAACCGTGACCGCTATAGAATTTAACTGCCTGCCGACGGCTGTCGGCAGCATGCCCCATACCGACCCTCAGGCGGCCTGCGCCCAGGTAATAAACTACCTCAAAGAAATCCCCTGCTGGCCGCAGCTGCCAAAGCGCTCCTTCAAGGAGAACATGTACGCCCAGTACAGCCAGGGCTTCCCCGGCATAACGGTGACCGATGACAAAGTCTATGTCGACCGCACCAAAGATATTGACGGCCCGCTGGAGAAGCTCTATGCCGCCTATCTGGAGAACGATGTCGATAAGTACCCGGTAAGCGCCGACTACGCCGCCGGGCTGCACGCCTTTCTGGGCTTAAAAGACCTCTCGCCGATGGCGGTCAAGGGGCAGCTGACCGGGCCGGTCACCTGGGGACTAAGCGTTACTGACAATGAGGGCAAGGCTGTAATCTACGACGACGCTCTGGGTGATGCCATGGCCAAGTTCCTCAGGCTCAAGGCGGCCTGGCAGGAAAAAAAATTAAAGAAAATATCGCCCAGCACCATTATCTTCGTTGACGAGCCCTACATGGCTTCCTTCGGCTCGGTCTCGGTGCTGCTGTCGGCGGAAAGGGTGAAAAGCCTGCTGGAAGAGGTCTTCCGGGGCATCGAGGGGCTAAAAGGGGTCCACTGCTGCGGCAACACCGACTGGTCGGTCTTACTCGGCACCAGCCTCGACATCCTGAACTTTGACGCCTACAACTACGCCCAGTCGCTCAGCCTCTACCCCAAGGAGGTAAAAGGCCTGCTCGATAGAGGCGGCGCCATCGCCTGGGGCATCGTCCCCAACGACGAGCCCTCGCTGGCAAAAGAGACGGCATCCAGCCTCAAAGACCGTTTGGAAGAGGCAATGTCGCCCTTCACCGGCAACGGCGTCTCTTTTAAGCAGCTCCTACAGCAGAGCCTACTCACCCCCAGCTGCGGGCTGGCTTCCCTGCCCACCCCCGACGCCGCCGCCCGCGCCTTAGAGCTATTAGCCGAGCTATCGGCAACCATGAGAAAGAAGCTATAGATAAAAACTTTAACCCCGGGTTTTCTTCCCACCCTCCCACCCTAAGAGGTTTCACCTCTTTTCACTTTCCTTTCAAGGGAGATAATCCCCTCTCCAGGGGAGGGGGGAAAAGGGCTTTAGCCCGCTTCAATTAAGGGTGGCGGGCGGGAATAGATACAAAATAGGGGTAGGAAATTTAAATGGAATGCCAGATTGAAATCAATAAAGCCAGATGCCCCTGCACCTACGAGCCCTGCTCCCGGAAAGGCAAGTGCTGCGAATGCATCTCATACCACCTCCAGTTCGACGAGCTCCCCGCCTGCGTCTTCCCCCCCGAGGTAGAAAAGACCTACGACCGCTCCTTCGCCCGCTTCGCTAAACTGGTCTCTGGCAAGGCCTAGCCGCTTCGGGATACAGCTAGTTAAGCTGTGGCCTTTTGCGGGCAAATCTTAGCCAAACCCCACTCGCTCCACCCAGAATTACCGCCGCTCCAGCTACCTCCAGGGTGCAGAACAGGACAACGTCATAGAAGTAGCCGTCGGCAAACATCATCTTGAGGTAGTCCCTGGTCGGGTCAAGCAGCCAGAAATCGTTAGAGGTAAAGCTGATAACATGAAACTGCCAGAAAAGGGAGTTAAAGCCAAAGAGACTGGCCAGCCCCAGAGCCAGCATCAGACCTAAGGTGATACAACTACCCCCCACCACCCCCCGGGCCAGATTTCGCCGGTAGGCCGGTTTTCGCCAGAGCAGACAGACCCCGGCATAAGCCAAAACATAGACCAGTGTCCCCAGAAAAACCCAGTAATCCAGCCATATCAGCCCTCTGACATCCTTAAGGTGAATAATCTCACGGTAGTTGAACAGCTCAAACGGCTCGCCATCCTTTATCACGGTCAGGCTGATATACTCCTCGTCGGAGTTAAAGTAGCTGACCAGGCCGGCGGCGGCCTTCTCCAGCTCCGTGTCGTCCAGGCCGGTAACCTGGCTGATGCCGTATTTCTCAAAGCCGTAGCTATAGAGCCAGAGGCTGTTTATCGCCCAGCCCAGGCTGGCGGTAAACAACAGCAAAGGCAGGCACAGCATAAATACCCATTTAGCGGTAATGCCCGGAATTTTCATCTGGTTAAGATTTTACACTTTTAGAATTAGAATTAACAGTGTTTTTCTTCCCACCCTCCCACCCTATAGAGGTTAGACCTCTTTACCAACACCTTAATTGAGGGTTGGGGATAGGGAGAAGCCCAAGCGTTAGGCCGGGGGTGTTTAAGAGGGGGCTATGCCCCCTCTTTACCTTAACGGGCGGCGGGCGGGTTAAGATAAAAAACGGGGTGGGGAAAAGAAAAAATTACGTCTTAAAAGCATATCCCCCAAAAACCAACCCTGTGCTATAATAGTCGGTAGCCATGTTCAGCCATCTCCACGTTCATACCGAATATAGCCTGCTTGACGGCATGTGCCGCATCCCGCAGCTGGTGGAGAGAGCCAGGGAACTGGGTATGGACAGCCTGGCCATAACCGACCACGGCGCTATGTACGGTGCCATCCAGTTCTACCTGGCTGCCAGGGAAGCGGGCATAAAACCCATTATCGGCTGCGAGGTCTACGTCGCTCCCAACAGCCGTTTCGGGCGCGAGGCCAGTGATAGAAACCACTACCATTTAGTTCTCCTTGCCCGAAACCAGACCGGCTACCACAATCTAATCCAGCTCACTACCAAGGCCAACCTCGAAGGCTTCTATTACCGGCCCAGGATGGATAAAGAGCTTCTGGCACAACACCATGAGGGCCTTATTGCCCTCAGCGCCTGCCTGGGCGGTGAGATTCCCCAGCTCATCCTGAAGGGGCGGCTGGAGGAGGCCAAGCAGGCGGCTCTCTGGTACAAGCAGACCTTCGGCGATTTCTATCTGGAAATACAGAGGCACCCTATCGCCGAGTTGGAACAGGTAAATCAGGCGCTCATCCCAATGAGCAACGAACTAGATATACCAATGGTAGCTACCAACGATGTTCACTATCTCCACCGCGAGGATGCCGCCTCTCACGACCTGCTGCTGTGTATCGGCACCAACTCCTCCATCTATGATGAGAAGAGGATAAAGATGGCCGGCGACTTCTACTATCTCAAGACCCCCCAGGAGATGGCAGAGCTTTACCAGGATATTCCTCAAGCCCTGGAAAACACCGGGCGCATCGCCGATATGTGTAACCTCAAGCTTGAGTTTGGCCGCCTCCACCTACCCGAGGTAGATTTACCTCAAGATACGACGCCTGACCAGTTTCTGGCTGACCTCTGCCACCAAAACCTGCCTCAGTACTACCCCCAACCCACCCACGAAATAAAACAACGCCTGGACTACGAACTGGAGGTCATAAAACAAACCCAGTTTGCCAACTACTTCCTGGTGGTCTGGGATATCATCACCTATGCCAAAGAGCACGGTATCCTATTCGGGGTCAGGGGCAGCGCCGCCGCCAGCATCGTCCTGCACTGTCTGGGCATCACCGAGGTCGACCCTCTGGAGAACCAGCTGGTCTTCGAGCGCTTCCTCAATGTAGAGCGTAAGGAGATGCCCGATATAGACCTTGACTTTGAGGATGACCGCCGCGACGAGGTCATCGCCTATGTCTCGCAGAAATACGGACAGGACCATGTCGCCCAGATTATCACCTTCGGCACCTTAGGCGCCAGAGCCGCCCTGAGGGATGTCGGCCGGGCGCTGGGCATGGCCTATAGCGATGTCGACCGCGTCGCCAGGCTGGTTCCCTTCCGGCCGGGCATGACCCTGGAGCGAGCCCTGGAGGAAAACAACGAACTGCACGCTATCTATGAAGATGACAAAGTCATCCGTAATCTGGTCGATTCCGCCCGGAAGCTTGAGGGCGGTGCCCGCCATGCCAGCACCCACGCCGCCGGTGTCGTCATCGCCAAAGAGTCACTCACCAACTATGTCCCCTTGCAGCGGGTGAGCAAAGGTAACGGCGAAGCCGGTGTTATGACCCAGTTCACCATGGAGGACATTGCCCGCATCGGGCTGCTCAAGATGGACATTCTCGGCCTGGCTAACCTGACCATCCTGGGTAAGGCCAGGGAGATTATCAGCCAGAGCCGCGGCGTTGATATTGACCTGCACCAAATCCCCATGGACGATGCCAATACCTTTGCCCTGCTGTCTTCAGGGGAAACGACGGGCGTCTTCCAACTGGAGGGAGCCGGCATGCGCCGCTATATCAAGGAGCTTAAGCCCACTACCTTCAGCGATATCGCCGCCATGATCGCCCTGTACCGCCCCGGCCCCATGGAGCACATCCCCACATTTATCAAAGCCAAGCACGGCCTGGAGCCCATCCGCTACCCCCACCCGGCGCTGGCAAATATCTTAGAAGAGACCTACGGGGTAATTGTCTACCAGGACCAAGTGCTGTTCATCGTCCAGGCCTTCGCTGGCTACAGCCTGGGTCAGGCTGATATCTTCCGAAAGGCGATGGGCAAGAAGATTGCGGCGGTGATGAAAAAGGAGAAGCGCAATTTTGTTACCGGCGCCAAAAAGCTGGGCTATTCCGCCGACGTCACCGACGAGGTTTTCGCCCTCATCGAACCCTTCGCCGGCTACGCCTTCAACAAGGCGCACAGCTTCAGCTATGCCCTTATCGCCTACCAGACCGCCTATCTCAAGGCAAACTACCCGGCGGAGTATATCACCGCCTTCCTGATTACCCATACCGACCAGCTGGAGAAAGTAGCCACGGCCGTCGCCGAGTGCCGCCGGCTGGGCATTACAGTGCTGCCGCCGGATGTAAACCGCAGCCAGGTCAATTTTTCTATCGAGACCGACGGCGAGGACAATACCCCGGCCATTCGCTTCGGGCTGAACGCTATTAAGAACGTGGGGGTGGGAGCGGTAGAGCCAATGGTTGCCGAACGCCAAAAGAATGGCGAGTTCGAGTCAATCGAAGACCTCTGCCGCCGGGTTGACCTACGGGGCATAAACCGGCGGGCGATGGAAAGCCTAATCAAAGCCGGCGCCATGGACCGCCTGGGCGACCGCGGCACCCTGCTCCACAACGTCGGCCGTATTCTGGCCCTAGCCCAGCGAGAACAGCATCTAAAGGAAACCGGCCAATCAACCATGTTTGACCTGTGGGGTGAGGAGGTTTCGGCCCCCCTCCCCAGTCTTGACCTCCCCCCCGCCGAAATCGCCACCAAGGAAAAGCTGGGCTGGGAGAGGGAACTGATGGGGGTATACCTGTCCGAGCATCCTTTCAGCGCCTTTGCCGGCAAAGCGGCGGCGGGAAATGCCTTCCTCTGCGGTCATATTGATGCTGAACTGGTGGGACAGACCATCCCGGTAGCCGGAATGGTCGCCTCGGTGCACAACTCCTTCACCAGAGACCGGCGTCCCTTTGCCAGTGCCGTACTGGAAGACCTGGACGGCAGATTAGAGGTAATGGTCTGGCCCAAGGTCTACGCCGATACCAGAGACCTCTGGCAGGAAGGCAATATCCTGCTGGTTGAAGGAAAAGTAAGGATGAGGGATGACCAGGTGCAGCTTAGCTGCGACAACGCGCGCCGCTATGAACTGGAGCCGTCCCCACCCGAGGAACCGGCGGCAGTTAAAGAGCCGGAAGCACTGCCACCTCCGGCCCAAAGTCACCGGCTGGTAATACACTTAAGCCAGACCAGCGACGAGGCCAGCGACACCGCCCACCTTAACAAACTGGTTGACATCCTGCAGCGCTTCCCCGGCGAGGATGAGGTAAACCTGTGCGTCATCAATGGGGAGAAGATAATCAACCTCAAGATGTCCAATATATACACAAACTACTGTCCGGAACTCCACCAGCATCTGGTAGAATTGGTGGGGGAGGAAGGGCTAAAGGTAGAGACTAATGGCTAAAAAGAAAAGATGGGAGCTGCTGACCACCGCCCCTGACCAGCTAACCGCCGAGATATGGAATGATATCCTCATTCAAAACGGCATCCCGGCTATGATTAACCCTCAGGACGCCGTATCATTCATGGGCGTTTCTAGCCTCCCCTGCCGGATAATGGTAGCCTACGGTTACCGCCAGAAAGCCCAGGAGATTTTAGACAGCCTGCAACTGCCAGCTGAGGAGCCGACCGATGACGCAGAAAGACCCGGCAACAGGCCATAGAAAAAGGTTAAGGGAAAAGTTCTTAAAGTCAGGACTCGCCGGATTCCACGACTATGAAATCATCGAACTGCTCCTGACCCTGGGCGCGCCCCGCAAGGACTGCAAACAACCAGCCAAAGAGGTCCTCAAAAAATTCAAAACCCTGCGGGGGGCGCTCTCCGCCTCCCCCCAAGAGCTACAGCAGATAGAAGGCATTGGCCCTCACAGCGCCTTCGGTATAAAACTGGTGCGTGAAGTAGCTACCGAATTTCTCAGACAGCAAATTGTGGATAAGCCAGCGTACAAATCGGCCAAAGAGATTTTTGATTACCTCTATCACTCCATGCGAGACCTCAAAAAAGAGATATTCAAGGTTATCTATTTGAATGCCCAGAACCAGATTATTGATACCGCCGACCTCTTTGAAGGCACAATAGACAGCAGCACCGTCCCCCCACGTGAGGTTATGGAAAATGCTATCAAACAAAACGCCGGTTCGCTGATTTTCGTCCACAACCACCCCTCAGGCGACCCCGAGCCCAGCCACTACGATAAAGAGGTAACCAGAGGTTTAGTTTTTGCCGGCAACATCATGCAGATAAAGGTCCTGGACCACATTATAATCGGCGGCAATCAATACTTCAGCTTCGCTGCCGAGGGACTGATTGAGGAATACGAACTGGACTTCCTAAACCTGAGGACAATAGGTACTTCTGAGGCTAAACGAACCCGCTATAAAGCTAAACCACCCCTCCCCCATACGTTTCCCCCCGGCCAATAACTCTCCCCATAGACACAAGTAATCCGCCCTAGGTACTCCACCTAATGTACTAGTACTGGGACAAGTAAAGTTAAGATAATTCATCTTGACATCCATATGGACTATGATAGACTGTAATGTACAATAATGGTCATTACTACTCAATAAGAGTATAAATTAACCTTAGTCAGTGTTGATGTTGAAGAAAGGAAAAACCATGGCCAAGCTTATGACTGTCGGGGAAGTG
>Ga0315543_1002691_pt1 | contig 16843 bp, 11 predicted proteins | sample SalMarSW160210MG_2_FD_203098 | JGI IMG/M metagenome (GOLD analysis project Ga0315543, IMG submission 203098) | Salt marsh sediment microbial communities from the Plum Island Ecosystem LTER, Massachusetts, United States - Salt Marsh Sediment SW1601-210 ...
GATACCGAAAGGCAAGAGGAACTGAGAAAACAAACATTACCTAAGTGGCACAGCCATATTACGTCTACTCGACCAATTTTGGAATGGACAAAATGAGCGTAAGTATCTATTCGAAAGGTGATTATAAAGATTTTCATGTTTTGAGACGGCAAAAAAACAAACCCAATTCAAAGCCAAACAAAGCCAATCGCCAGCTTTTGGTCGGATATCTTAATCAAATCGGAAATAGGTGCGGAATGATTAAGTCCAAGGTACGTTTGAAAAGGTGCGATTTGAAAAAACAAAGCCAATTTGGTAGGAGTGGATATGAGTTTAAACTTAGAATTAACAAGGGATTATGGAGGAAAACAGAGATTTGGACTTCGAACAAACAAAGCCAATCAAAGCCAATTTTGCTACTCCCAAAGGGGTAGAGCTGGGGCTGGGCGACGATTGCAACCGGGATATGATGGTCTGTAGAATGGAAATCTGGTATAAAGCATTAATTACACGTTCGACAGGAATTTTCAGATGCTTATAGCAACGTTTGTAAACTCGGGAGGTAACTCATGCTTAAAAGAAAGAACACACAAATAGTAATATTCTTAGCCATAAGTACGGCGATTTGCCCGGCTGCCGAAAGATCCGGTGAATTAGTCAGTGTAATCCCGCAGCCAGTTTCGATGGAAGTTAACGATGGTTACTTTAAAATTACGCCGGATACGCGTGTGATTAAGGAATATCCGGCTGCAATTAATGTCGAGAGGTTCATCGACGCTCTGGCACCTGCGATGGGTTACAGGTTGAGCAAATTCGTTGGCTTGGAGCGGCAAAAGAATTGCATAATATTGAAGCTTGATAAGGATTTATCCAGGCTCGGTAATGAGGGTTACATGCTCGGGGTTTCTCCGAGGCGTATTTTGATTCATGCGAAGGAGCCGGCGGGGCTTTTCTACGGCATCCAGACGCTAAGGCAGCTTCTGCCTCCGCAAATCTTCAGCAAGACGAAGGTCGAAGGCGCCGAATGGAATGTGCCGTGCGTGAGGATTACTGACTATCCGCGTTTTGGATGGCGGGGCCTGCTTGTCGACCCGGCACGTCACTTCATACCGAAGCATGATATGAAACGTTTTATCGATATTATGGCATTGCATAAATTCAACAGCCTGCAGATTCATTTGACCGACGACACGGGCTGGCGGATCGAAATCAAGCGGTATCCGGAATTGACGCAGACCGGCGCCTGGATGGATTTTACCACGATGCGCAGCGGGGAAGAGTTTGGAAAAGCCGGCGATAAGCATCACGGCGGATTTTACAGCCGGGATGATATTCGCGAAATTGTCCGTTATGCCGCCGAGCGTCATATTAAAATATTGCCGGAGATTGAAATGCCCGCTCACACCGGGGCGGCGATTATTTCGTACCCCGAGATAGGCCTGTATCCGGAAAAGCTTAACGCTCTGCCAGTGCTGAAGCGGTGGAACGTCAACGAAAGGGTCCTTGCGCCGCGTCCGAAGACGGTTGAATTCATGCAGGGCGTGCTGACCGAAGTGATGGAATTGTTTCCGAACAGGTATATTCACATCGGGGGCGACGAAGCGAATATCGAGCACTGGAAGCAGAGCGAGGAAATGCAGGCTTTGAAGAATGAGCTGGGCCTAAAGGACGAGGCCGAGCTGCATAGCTGGTTTATCAGACAGATGGATTCGTTCCTGACCAGTCACGGCCGGAATCTCGTCGGCTGGGATGAAATCCTCCAGGGCGGGCTTGCCCCGGGCGCGACGGTTATGTCATGGCGGGGACAGCAGGGTGGTATCACCGCGGCCAACGCCGGGCACGATGTGGTCATGGCGCCGACGTCACACACTTATTTCGATTATTACCAGGGCCCGTCCGACAAGGAGCCCTTGGCGATAGGCGGCAACCTGCCGTTAGAGAAGGTTTACGGATTCGAGCCGGTTCCGAAGGACATCGCCGCCGAGAAGGCCGGGCATGTCTTAGGCGTCCAGGGCCAGCTTTGGGGTGAGTTTATTTCTAATACTCCGCATCTTGAGTATATGGCCTATCCGCGTGCGGCGGCGCTGGCCGAGGTCGGATGGTCGCCGAAGACGACGAGGAATTACGAGAGCTTTCTTGCCCGGCTCGGCCGGCACCTGAAGCGCCTCGATGCCGCGGGAGTAAATTATCGAAAGCTCGACTGAGTGACATACTTTAATGGTCTGTTAAATTTTAATTTAAATCTTAAAGTGTGGCAGCCTCAAAGCCGGAGGCTTTGGGGATGGTCGATATGCAAAAAGCTATCCCCAAGCTTCGCTTGAGGCTGCCACCCGGTCACAAATAGATGCTTTACAAATGCATGCTTGACAAACTATCAGGGCCAGTCGAACTCGGCCACGACGGGCGTGTGGTCGCTGGGCCGTTCGGCGGCGCGGGGTTTTTTGTCTATGTAGCAGGCGGTGCTTTTTTCCGCCAGGGGGACGGTGGCCATGATGTGATCGAGGCGCCAGCCGAGATTGCGGTCGAATGTGTTTCTCATTCGATAATCCCAGAACGAATATTCGCCGGACTTGCTGCAGTGCTTTCGGAATACGTCTACGAAGCCCCAGGCCATAACTTCGTCCAGGGCCTTGTGGACATCCGGATGAAAGCACACGTGTCCCAGCAGCGTTTTCGGATCGTAAACATCGATGGGCTTCGGCGCAATGTTCAGGTCACCGACCCAAAGCACGGCGTCTTCCGGCGTAAAATTATGCTGGAAATAACTAAGCAGTCGGCCGAACCAGTCGAGCTTGTACTGGAACTTTACAGATTCGGGCATGTAGCCCTGCGGGACGTAGGTATTGACTATGGAGATGCCGTTGATGTTCGCTTTGATAAGGCGCGGCTCGTCTTTGGGCTCGTCGGGCAGGCCGTATTCTGTCTGCTCGATTTGGTGCCTGCTGAATATGGCGACGCCGTTGTAGCTTTTCTGACCTTTGAAAACGTAATGATAGCCGATATCGTCGGACGCCCCAGCGGGGAAATCGACGTCCTGAACTTTGGTTTCCTGCACGCAGAGGACATCGACCAGATTGTCGGTGAGCCATTTAAGGACTATGGGCAAACGTACACGCAAAGAATTTACATTAAAGCTGGCTATTTTCATTTATTGTTCGGCTTTATTTGTCGGTTCAGTATTACCGCCTCGCCAGGTTCCTTTGGCCTCGTGGTCCAGGGCGGCGTATTTTTTGGCAAGGTCGATTACGGCATCGTCGCTCTTGTCGACGTACAGTTCGAGCCAGTAACCTTCGACGCCTTGCTTTGCAACGCGAATGCCCGCGGCCAAGCGTCCCCGATGATCGCCGCCTGCGCTGTCGCCCGCGATCAAAGCCGCCATCAAACGGTCGGCAAGGCTGCCTTCGGTTTGTTCGTATGCCTTTGCCATTGCGAAGATTACTTGTTGTCCGGTCAATGTGTTGCCCTGGCAGGCGTAGTATTTACCCGATACGGCTCCCCACCACGTGCCCGACGGATCGGCATTGGCGGGATTGCGGTTTGCCGCCCGGCCCGACATGTCGATGACGGCCAGTTGGCGCTTGTCACGCTGGGCGTCGTCACGCAGCAAATCGGCCAGGACCTGCTCGGGCAGGTCGCCTTTGGCGAGCATGTCGAGTGCGGTTTGGCCCCAGTCGGGATTGTGCCAATGCTGAGTGCAGAATGCTCCGACGCTGGGGCGCGCGTACGGGACAACCTTACCGACCGCGGGATACTTGCTTGCCACAGCCGCTCCGCAAACACCTGTTTCTGGATCAACTGCGACGATGGAAAATGTCCCGGTGACATCGGCTTCGGGCCGAAGTTCATTAGATTTGTTCTGGCCGATTCCTTTTGTGCGATACTCGTCATGGTACAGACCGATTTTATCTGCGGGGATTTGCTGAAAGCCCAAGGCGAAGGCGGGCGAATCGGGTCGCAGCCGAAAGTCCTGATGCTCGGCGTCCACAAAATGTGGATCTTTATCCACGAGGTTGTCCTCGAATTTAATCAGCGGCATTGCTTTGTTTTCGACGTCGAGCCATTTTCCGCCGAAGGAGATATTCCGCCGGACAATATTGCCGCTTGGCCGGCCCGGAGAATCGTCGAGGATATTAACGAGGCGTGGGTATTTTTCGCTCCAGGGCGGTTGCTTGTATGGCATCGCCTTGAGTCGCTGCGGCAGCGTGCCGTCCGCTTCGACGTGATATGCCATCCAGCCGATTCCGCGAGCGTCGACGTGAACCGAGGCCTGGCAATTCACGAAAATGTTATTCTCGACGAGATTATCCCTGCCTCCGCCGATGAACGCCGCCCGGCCCGCGCGGTAGAATATGTTGCCGATTATGGATATTCCGCTTGCCGCATCGTCCAGATAAACGGCCATAGCACCGTAAAGACCCGGACCTTTGATGTCGTGAAAATAATTATGGCGTATAATTGTGCCCCTGGCCGTCCAGTCGCGGCCCATATAAAAGGCCCCGACGTCGCCGGTCTCGAAGCACACGTTATGTATTTCGTTGAACTCAATCGTGTGGTCGTTGCCGCTTAGCTGGATTGCATTGTGTGGACCGTCGTGAATCACATTGTGCGCGACCTGATTGCCGACACCGCTGACAGAGACGGCGGGCCGATACGTTCTGTAAATGCGGCCGAAGTGATGTATGTGATTGTTCGCCGCGCGATGTCCCGCGGGCGTGAGGCTTTTGCGCTCGCCCCCGCTTAAAGACACGCCGCCTTCGGCGGTGCGATAGATGTCACAGCCGAGTACCGAGTTATTGTTGCCGCCCGAAATGCTTACTGCCCAGCTTCCGGTGTTTCTGATAGTGCAGCCGGCGACCGTATTTCCCGTACCGCCGGTTATGGTTACGGCGGTAGATCGAGTCGCTTCCAGGACGAGATCGCGGATAGTCACCCATGAGCAGTCTTTCAGCACAAACAAATGCCGGAGCGTTGAGAGAACTGCTTTGCCCTGGTCTATGGGGGACGGAGGCAGGAAATAGAGGATTCCTTTCTGCCGGTCAAGATACCACTCGCTGGGCCGGTCCAGCTCGGCAAGTATATTGAGCGCGTAATATCGCTGTCCCTTGCGATAGCCGTAGCCGTGGTAGGGGGGGGCAGTTGAAATCACGCGTTTGATGGTATCGATCGACGAGACTTTCTCAAATGAGTCTGACCAGTCCCAGAACCAGTATCCGTGAAGCCATATTTCCTGTTCAGCGGCCCAACGTTTGGGACGGTCGTCCGAGTATGTGAATTTCCCCTCGCGCGAGCCCTTAATGCCGTGGGTGGTCTTGGGTGTTTCTCCAACGACATCGACAATTTGCTGGAAACCTTCATTTGGCCAGCGGGCAATTTGCATCGGCTCGTCCCGGAAGAATAATTCCAGGCGGTTTGACTGGGCGGCTACCTGCCCGTAGTCGGAGATTCCTGCGGTTTTAAGGTCGGCACAGACAACTTTTTCCCGGACGGAGACATCGAGCCGTTTGAGTATCTCCGGATCTGTTACCGGCTGAAAGCCTTTCACTTGCCGCCCGCCGACTATGCGGACCTCCTGCCCGGATTGTCCCCGGTAGACGATTGGGGCATTCTTGCTGCCCGAGTCTTCGTTTGACAGTGTCAAAGGCTCGTTCACATAGTACGTACCTGCCTCGATCCATACAGTTATTCCTGCTTCCGGTAAATTCGAGCGTTTTTTCAGCTCGCGAACGGCGCTGCCGGCGCGCTGCAGGGTTGCGAAAGGTTGTGCCTTAGTTCCGGGATTTGTGTCACTCCCGCCGGTCGAAACGAAATACTCTGTGCCGGCAAAAAGCGGGCAGGAAATGACAAATACGGCAAGACTTGCTTGGAGATATTTTCGAATCATTCTTTGTCCTGTATAAACTGCTGCTATTTGATTATCGCAGCCCAGCCGCCTCCGGGCGCCAGCTTGATTTTCATTTTATCCCGGGCGGAGACTTTCTTAGTCTCTTTCTTGTAATCGTTGCCGATCCGATCGGCGTTGATTCCATCTTTATAAATATCGATGGTGTGTTGGCCCGGCTCAAGGAATGAAAAATCAACCGTCAGTTCTCGGCCCGTCCAGTCGGTCATCGCTCCTACGTACCACTCGGCGCCGTTCTTTCGAGCGACCAGCACGTAGTCGGCTACTTTCGCATCCAGTACCCTGGTTTCGTCCCAGACGGTCGGCACCTTGGCCAGAAATTCCATACATTCCGACTCTCTGAGATAGTTGGAAGGACTGTCGGCCAGCATCTGCAAGGGGCTTTCGTAAACCACGTACATCGCCAACTGGTGGCACCGGGTGCCCAGACTCATCGGGCGGTTGAAAACAGGTTGGAAATCGCCCTTTTGGGCGTTGATCATCGCGCCCGGCGTAAAATCCATCGGCCCTGCCACCATCCGAATGAACGGGATCGTCACGTTATATTCCGGATTCGCAGCATCGCCCCATTTACAGTTTTCGAGTCCTCGAACACCTTCGCGGGTGATAAGATTCGGATACGCCCGTCGGAGCCCTGTCGGTTTGTAAGAGCCGTGGAAATCGACGAGCATGTGACGCCTGGCCGTCTCCTTGGTGATTTTATGATAGTAATTGACCATCCACTGATCGTCCCTCTGCATGAAATCAACCTTAAGCCCTTTAGCGCCCCACTTCTCAAATTGGTCCATTGCTACATCCAACTGGTCGTCAAGGGTCTTCCAAATTACCCATGGAATGATTCCGACATTCTTACTCTTGGCATAGCGGAACAATTCCTCCATGTCCATGCCTTCAACAATATCCATTAAGTCACCGAGTACGTACCATCCTTCGTCGAGAATGATGTATTCGATGCCGTATTTAGCTGCGAAGTCGATATAGTATTTATACGTTTCGGTATTGACTCCGGACTTGAAATTTACTCCGTAGATATTATTGGCGTTCCACCAGTCCCAGGCGACCTTGCCGGGCTTAATCCAGGATGTGTCTTCCAGTTGAAGGGGCTTGCCCAGCTTGTAAACCATCTGGCTTTCAATCAGGTCGCCGTCCTTTTCGGCGACAATCAGAACCCGCCAGGGATAGCTTCGACGGCCGCTGGTTTTCGCTATGAAATCGGCGCGTTTGGTAACCGGCACATCACGGTCGTTCCGGGCCCTATCGGCCAGTGCGAAAGCGGGGAATTTTCCGTAGAGACTATTGTTGCCGCTTCCGCGAAGGTATAGACCCGGATAATCTTCCAGGTCCGCCTCGGTAATTAGAACCTTAGGGCCGCTCTGAACTTCTACCAAAGCCGGCACGCAGCACATCATCTGATCCGAGATTGTGCTGAGCTTTAGATATTTATAATCGCGTTCCGAATGCGTCTGGAAGCTATCTTCCTCGGGGTAATAGATCGCGTGGTTGCCGGTAAAATTGAAGGTTGCTTCTTCGGTGACCACCTCGATTGAACCGTCGATATCCGTCACAAATCGGTACGCCGCGCCATCATCGTACGCTCTGCAGATAAGTCCAAATCCACCCTTGAATTCGATGGACATCTCATTGAACTTGTCGGCAATAACTTTGCTCTTGATCCGGACGGGCGGGATGATTTGCTCATCCATGCTTCTGCGTTTGACTTCAACAACTTCCGAGTTTGCGCCGAGAATCCGATTGCCGCTCAGCGTCAGCGATATAGGGGACGGCTTGATCAGTTGCTTCGATTTATAGCCGAGCGAGTAAAATATCTTCTGCTCGACATCGACCTTCAGCCGGAGGTTTTTATCAGGAGATGTAACCTCATATTCTCTGCCGAATGATTCTATACCGAACGATATCGATATCGCGAATAACAAGACTGACAATTTGTACCTGTTCATCTCTCAACCTTTCTCTTTTTTAAGTAATAAATCTGTTAACGTCCTATATTGCGCATATAGTAACGCATAAGCCGAGTTTATAACAATGATATACTATTTTTCCTTCCTGCAATATGGTGTTTATTTGTAGTCAGGGCGTTAAATTTTCTTGAGAATAGTTAACTTGCCTGTAAATGTTGCCGATAGGAGCATAAAAGCTATTTTCCTTGCAGACAGCTCTTGTCGCGTCTCCCTCCTTGACAGGAGCTGTTTTTTTATAATCCTGTCCAGGCCGTGCTATCGCGGATCAGGATTTAGCTTTGGGCAAAGGGAACACTTCCGATTCGGTCCGGCCGGTCCTGAATATCTTGGCCATTTCTGCAACAATTTCAGGGTGTCCATCGGCCAAATCGTTCGATTCTGCGATATCGCTATCAAGGTCATAAAGCTCGATTTTCCTGCCGGGCTTGAGACGAAGGGCCTTCCACTTACCCATGCGGATTGCCTGCTGACCGCGCAGTTCCCAGTACAGATATTCGTGCTTTCTCTGCTCCTGATGTTGTCCGAACAGAGTCGGCAGCATGGAAATGCCGTCGATATCTTGCGGCGGATCTTTGCCTGTGAGTTCGCAGCAGGTTGGCAAAAAATCCCAGAAGGCCGAGATATGATTGCTCGTGCCGGCAGCTTTGATCCTGCCGGGCCAGCGGGCGATATAAGGCACACGTATCCCGCCCTCGTAAACGGAACCTTTAAGGCCTCGCAAGGGTTTGGCGCTTTCGAAAAACGCCGAGTCCGATCCGCCGTTGAAGGTCGGGCCGTTGTCGCTGGTAAAAATAACGAGCGTATTATCGTCGAGTGCCAGCTCTTTCAGCAGAGACATAATCCGGCCTACGTCCTTGTCCATTCGAGTTACCATAGCCGCATAGCAGGCTCGCGGATTCGGATGGGCAAAATATCCCTTGTCACCCTTGTACGGCGGGTCGGGCCATTTGCCTCTGTATTCGGCCAGCGAGTCTTCCGGCACCTGAAGGGCCATGTGCGGTATGGTGAAGGGAACATATAGAAAGAAGGGGCGGTCCTTGTTGGTTCTGATAAACTTCAGGGCCTCCTGCGATATCAAATCATGGGAATAAACCTGCTCTTTTCCATCCTTGTTGGCCTCGATCCATTCAACCTCGCCGTCACGCCACAGGTGATTGGGATAGAACGTATGAGCCTGTCGCTGGCATATGTAGCCGAAGAAGTGGTCGAAACCCTGCTTGTTCGGATCCCCTGTCGTGCCGACAATTCCGAGGCCCCATTTTCCGAACGCCCCGGTGGTGTAGCCTGCATCTTTGAGTATCCCGGCGACAGTGACGGTACCGGCCTCGAGCGGCCATTGACCGCCGATTGTCGAGCCCAGCACCCATCCGGCTTTTCCTCCCACCTCCTTGTTGGCACGAATCTGGGCGTGACCTGTATGCAGGCCCGTCATTAAAGTGCATCGTGATGGTGCGCATACCGGATTACCTGAGTAGTGCTGCGTAAACATCATGCCTTCGGCGGCCAGTTTGTCTATATTGGGCGTCTTAATCTTCTTTTGGCCATAGCAGCCTAATTCCGCGTAACCTAGGTCGTCTGCCATGATATAAACGATGTTTGGTTTTTTCCTGCGCTCTGTTGTTTGAATTACGTCTGTACGGCAGGATAAGGCCAGGGCCGTGACGCCGAAACCGGCAGCTTTTAAAAAATCACGTCGTTTCACTTTTCGCCTCCGTTTCGATTAAAAACAATATCTGAAACTTTAATTCGTACAGGTTTCGTAGTTCCATCATCGTCGGGATGGACTCTGTTGGCCAGAATAATTATAAAGGTTTTGCTCGCCGGATCGCATACGATTGAGGTGCCCGTATAGCCGGTATGGCAGAACGCTTGTTCCGGTGCGTATGAGCCTTTCACCCATGCGTATCTCGAGTTCACATCAAAACCACAGGCCCGGCCGTGCGTCCGAGCGGTGGTCAGCAGAGTCACCGCTTCGGGGCTGAGAATTCTTTTGCCGTGCCACTTGCCGCCGTTGAGCAGCATCCGGCAGTAAATAGATAAATCATAGGCGTTGGAAAAAAGCCCCGCGTTGCCCGACAGGCCCGCCATCAACCTGGCCAGGGGATCGTGGACGGTGCCTCGAAGCGCAAGCCCATCTATAACTTCGGCCGCGGCAATATCCCGCTCCCAGGCCTCCGGTGGATTGAATGTGGTGTCTTTCATGCCGAGCGGTGCGAAAATATTCTCTCTGCTGAAATCACCGATGTTTTTGCCGCTTACTGTCTCGATGATCTTTGCCAGTGTGATATAGCCAAGGCAGCTATAGCGAAATTCCTCGCCCGGCTCGCTGAGAGCTTCCAATGAACATATTTTCTCAATCACCTTTTCAGGACAGGGATTGCCGAATTGCTCGGTCAGCTCGGCGGCGTTTGTGTACGCCGGCAGTCCCGAAGTGTGGGTCAGGAGATGCTCGATCCGGACATCCTGCTTGCCGTTACAGGCGAAGGCAGGCAGATATTCGCTCACATAATCTTCCAGTTGTATCGCTCTGCGGTCTCTTAGAATCATAATCGAAGTTGCTGCGGCAATCGGCTTGGTCATAGATGCCAGATCATAAATCGTATTTTTGCCGGCCGGTTCCTTACATGGGTCGACAACTTCATTGCCGAATGCCTGCCAGTACACGATATTATCTTGTTGGCCGACGAGCACCACGGCTCCCGGGAAGTTGCCTTTCGCTATTTCTTCTTCGATGACCCGGTCGATCTTGGTAAAACGCTGCCGGTACTCTCGTTCCTGTTCCGGCCGGCATCCCGCCGCAAGGAAAAGTAGCAGCGTCAGCAGCGTTGTCATTGTTCGGATTAGTTTCATAATCACCAGGGTGGATCATAACATGAACTGTCGGCATTGTCATCGATTTCTTGTCCTGCCGCTTGTTTTAGTTTGAAAAGTCGTTTAAACTATAGATAAATGAAACCGGCGAAAACAACTTTAATCATCGTTCTGTTTATTATGCTGGCGAACTGTTACGGCTCGGTCAAGTCCGGGCTGGATCGTGTTGGCGCGTACAAGGACGTTTTCGAAGGCAGGCGACTTGGGATCATCGCAAATCACACTGCATACGACAGCGAAGGCAGGTTCATCGTCGATGTCTTTAGAAACATGACTGGTGTGAAAGTCACGGCCCTTTTCAGCCCCGAGCATGGTCTTTGGGGCACTGCCCGGGCCGGCGAGAAAATCAACAGCCAAACCGACCCCGTCTATAAACTGCCGGTTTACAGCCTCTATGGGAAAACACAAAAACCCACAAGCGAGATGCTGCGGAATATCGACGTTCTAATCTTCGATATCCAGGACATCGGCGCCCGTTTCTATACTTATATCTATACGATGTCGCTGGCGATGGAAGCCGCGGCTCAGAACGGCAAGACCTTCGTCGTGCTGGATCGCCCGAATCCCATCAATGGCATCAGCGTTCAGGGCAATATCCTCGAACCGGCGCTGGCCAGCTTCATAGGGCTCTATCCGATTCCCGTCCGTCACGGCATGACCGCGGGCGAGCTGGCGAAAATGTTCAACGGACAGGGCTGGCTGGCCGGCGGCATCAAGGCCAGGCTCGTCGTTGTTCCGATGGAAGACTGGCGCCGCCGGATGTGGTACGACCAGACGGATCTGCGTTTCATCAAGCCCTCGCCGAACATGCCCGACCTTGAAACCGCCGCCGTCTATCCGGGCCTGTGCCTGCTGGAAGGAACGAATGTCTCCGAAGGGCGGGGGACAACGATGCCGTTTAGGCAGTTCGGCGCGCCCTGGATCGATTCGAAACTTCTGGCCGGGCGGCTCAACGCGATGAACCTGCCGGCCATGCGCTTCGAGCCGGTAAGTTTTACGCCCACGAGTTCGAAGTACCAGGGCCGGGAATGTCACGGTGTCCATGTTCTCGTCACAGATCGCGACCGGCTCACGCCATACTCCAGCGGCATCAGAATCGTTAATGAAATCTGCCGGATGTACCCGGATCAATTCGAATGGAGAGCAAGCCACTTCGACCGTTTATGTGGAACCTCGAAGATTCGCAATGCAATCACAAGTCATTCGTCACTGGATGTTCTGCAGAACAGATGGCAGAAAGAACTGGAATCTTTCCTAAAAATCAGGGACGGATATCTCATTTATTCTGATTGAATCCTCTCGATTGCCCAAGCGACCGGCGAGGGAACCTCTTTTCCTTGCTGCTGTCCCGATTCGACTTCTTCCAGCGCTTCGTGCAGTGCGATACAGGCCTGCTCGTAACTGCAGCTCGTCTGCTGAGCGATGAGGCGGCAGCCCCGGTCGATCAGCTTCTTATTGCTCGGCGACAGCCATACCATTGCGTTGCCGATGACCCTGTCCATGCGAACCATCGTCGCGGTTGAAAGTGTATTAAGAACGAGCTTAACAGCCAGATGATGCCACAATTGCAACGGCGAATCAGCCAGTGTGCAAGGAAAACAGAATGTTTCGTCTGTTGCTCCGGCTGAGTCGGTCGGGGCGACAATGATAGCAGCGGTCTTTTTGTATTGCGAACCGAACTTTTTTAAAGCGGCTTGAATCAGGTGATCCTCGTTGCCAATCCCAACGACTACCAGTGCCGAGTCTGTGGCATCCGTCCGAGAAGGATCGGGCTCGCAGCCGACCATGAACTTATGGATTTCGGTATTGTCCAGCTTAGGCGGTTGGGCCAACAGAATCTCCGGCGCCTTCATCCTTTCGTAAACATCGCGTTCCCAATCCAGGCCGCGAGGCTCGCGCTGAAGCAGCTCTCGCCACGCGTCTTTTGTGGAACGAAACGGGTCTTTGACGAATGCCCACGATCGTGGCGAGAGATTGTCATCCTGTTTCCGAAAGGCCGGCAGCATGAACGTTGGCGAGCGCTCCGTCGTATCAGTCAGAACGTCCAGCAAAAACTTATCGGCAAAATAGGTCACAAATCCCTGCCTGCGATAGATATCTTCTTCGAACGCCGTCGCGGCTGCCAGCATATCAACCGCCTCATCACTCGAAAGCTGCTTGATAAGCTCCGACAAGAGCCGAAGGTAGTCACTAAGTTCGCGCTGTTTAAAGTGTCGCGGACATCTTGCCCGCGAACGAGGGCAGGACGCCCTCGACACACGTACCAGCGCGATTTCGAGCGCGCTTCCGACAATAAACAGTTCCGCCGTAGTAGCCTGCATCCGTGTCGAGCCTGTGATGGCCATCGGGCCGGTTGTCAGATCGAGCTTGGTGATACGCGGTTCTTCGATTACCTCTCGTGAGCGCTTGACGTGACGGCACAATAATTCCGTCGGATTGTTATAGACAAAAAAAACCTTCGCCCCGGCGTCGAGCCCCTCCCACGCGGTGCCGATGACAAAGGGCGTTTCCCCGCCCTCGGTGATAGCGACAACGACGTCGCCCGGCCCGACGCCCATTTGGCGCAACTGGTATCGTCCGAAGTCGGGAAAATCCTCGTAGCCCTCGACTGCTTTGATAAGGGCAAAATCCCCGCCGGCCATAACGCTGAACACCCGGTCCTCCATCTCGCCCATATCCGGCGATACTTGCTTGATTTCGCGCCAACATCGCCGCCAGGCTGCTTCCAGCAGGATACTTAGTCGGCCCGTTGAGCCGCAGCCGGTAAAAAAAATATTCTTACCAGCCCTCAAAGCCTCGCCGAACGCATCCACGAGCCGGCCGAATGAATCCTGCTTCAATACCTTCTCCATCGCAGGCGGAATCTCATCGTCCACCGACTGCAGGAGCCTGATCGCCGCCGGCAAATCCACCGCCGCAGTTTGTGAGAGCGTCCCGGTCTTCGGATGAAACGCCTCGGTCAACAATTCCCCCAATCGAAACGCCCCCTCCCGCGTCAAAAATTCTTCAGCTCTATTAACTGCATGCGACATCACTATTATTCCGTAGTCAAATATTAGAATGCGATATTCGTATCATTTTAAGTTGAAGATGTAAATATACTTTTGGACAAGCAAGTACGTTGAAGATTAAGCGAAGCAAGTATATAATCCTTTGGTGACTGCAAATACGTGGAAGAATATTCTTTGGTAAATGGAGGTCTGAAACAGCAGTGAGTCGCCGGATTCGGGAAATTGCGGGCAAGGATAAGATGCGGGTGGTGGGGTTGATGTCGGGCACATCGGCTGATGGGGTGGATGCTGCGGTTGTCGAGATAAGCAGCCGGAAGGTTCGGCTGTTGGCGTTCGAGATGTTTTCGTACCCGGCTGCTTTGCGACGACGAATCCTTAATTTGTGCCGGCCCGAGTCGGCGCGTCTGGATGATATCTGCCATTACAATTTCGTTCTGGGCGAGGTCTTTGCCGATGCGGTGATCAAGCTTTGTTCAAGAAACGGCATATCCCTGAGCTCGGTTGACCTGATCGGCTCTCACGGCCAGACGATTTATCATCAACCTCACGGCAAGCGCTACGGCAGCAGGAAGATACGTTCCACACTGCAGATTGGCGAACCGTCTGTTATCGCTCAGCGTACCGGCGTCACGACGGTTGCGGATTTCAGGCCTCGCGACATGGCTGCCGGCGGCGAAGGCGCTCCGTTGGTGCCTTATGCGGATTATGTTCTGTTCAAACACAGGCGGTTGACGCGGGCCGTTCAGAATATCGGCGGTATCGCAAATGTCACTTTCCTGCCGGGCGGCTGCACGCAGGATGATATTATCGCATTCGACACCGGTCCCGGGAACATGGTCATCGACGGCATTGTCCGCCTTATCACTGCAGGCAGGAAACGCTACGATGCGGGCGGAAGATTGGCGGCACAAGGCACAATTGATAAGCCTCTGCTGGACGAGATGCTACGGCATCCATTCCTGCGTCGGCGCCCGCCGAAGTCCACCGGCCGGGAAGAATTCGGTGCTGCTTTCGCCGAGCAAATCTATCGGCGGGCCGGAAATAAAAGGTTGGCTTATGCCGACGTCGTCGCGACCGTGACGGCCCTGACCGCAAAAAGTATCGCCCGGGCCTATCGCCGGTTCCTGCCCGCGATACCGGATGAGATAATTTTGTGTGGGGGCGGCTCTCATAATCGCACGCTGGTCGGGATGTTGCATGAAGAGCTGCCGGATGTTAAGATGCTCTCGACCGATGATTTCGGCATCAGTGTCGATGCCAGGGAGGCGGTCTCGTTTGCGATTCTGGCATGGGCGACAATAAAGGGGATGGCCAGCAACGTACCGACAGCCACCGGCGCAGAGCGGCCGGTTATTTTAGGGAAGATTGTTCCGGCATGACGAAAAGACGTAAAATTCTGCCGACAACCGAGCTGCGCAACCGCGCCAGCGAAAATATCGACCGGCTCTCGACAAAGCAGATCGTCGATCTAATCAACGCCGAAGATGCGCTGGTTCCTGCAGCGGTGGCCCGGCAGAGTAAGCAGATTGCTGCTGCAATTGATGTAATTGTAGCACGCTTTAAAGAGGGAGGACGGTTATTTTACGTCGGCGCCGGCACAAGCGGCAGGCTGGGTGTATTAGACGCTTCGGAGTGCCCTCCCACGTTCGGCGTGCTGCCTTCGCTCGTGCAGGGCATAATTGCCGGCGGCCGGCGCGCTCTGGTCCGCTCTGCCGAAGGGGCCGAAGATTACCCTGAAGATGGTGTTGCAGCGATAGAAAAGAAACGCGTGCGGGCAAAGGACATCGTGGTTGGCCTTGCCGCGTGCGGTATGACGCCTTTCGTACACGGCGCCCTCAAGCAGGCCCGGCGAATCGGGGCGGCGACGGTTTTCGTCACCTGCGCGCCGGAGGCCGTCGAGCAAATCGGCGCCGATATTATAATCAACCCGGTTGTCGGCCCGGAGGTCGTCACCGGCTCGACGCGAATGAAAGCAGGCACCGCTACCAAACTTGTGCTCAACACGCTCACAACCGGCGCGATGATACGTTTGGGCAAGGTCTATGGCAATCTGATGGTGGACCTTAAGGCGACGAATGAAAAGCTGCGCGACCGCTCGGTGCGAATTGTGATGGAGATAACTAATCTCAATCGGCCGGGAGCTCAAAAGCTGCTGGACTGCGCGGAGGGAAAAGTCAAAGCGGCGATTGTCATGCACTTTCGCCGGACGGACTTGGTGGGCGCCTTGAAAATCCTGGAACAGAGCGAGCAGTTTCTGCGGAAAGCTATTGAGGGGGCATCGTGAATTTCATTATCGCTGAGGCAGGCAAATTGAGCGGGCTCGACTGGGGCATTGTCGGTGTCGGCGCGGTGCTTCTGTTCGTGATCTCATACGTCTTTGGTCGCGAGGAAAGGGACACGGTAGATTTCTTCCTCGGAGGCCGGCGAGTGCCTCCCGTCGTGGCGTGTCTTTCGTTCGTGGCCACCGAGATTAGCGCCCTGACCATAATCGGCATGCCCCACACAGCCTACATCAAGAATTGGCGCTGGATTCAGTTTCTGGTCGGGCTGGCCCTGGCCCGGCTCGTGGTGGGGTATCTTTTTATTCCCGCCTTCTACAAATACAATTGCACCAGCATCTATGAATTCTTAGGTCACCGTTTCGGGCCGGCAACCCGGTACACCGGTTCGATCTACTTCCTCATAACACGTCTTCTGGCTTCGGGAGTGCGCCTATACGCGACGTGTATGGCCGTCGGTGTAATTATGGGCTGGCCCCTGTCTGCGACGATCACGTTATTCACCCTTATCAGCATCGCCTTTATTGCCTTTGGCGGCATCAAAGCGGTCGTCTGGGCCGGTGCGTTTCAGGCCTTGTTCTTTGTTGTCGCCGGTATTGTGGTAGTCGGTTATCTCGTCCAGCATATCGACGGCGGCTGGACCGCAGCAATGCAGACGGCGCAAGAGGCCGGACGCCTGAGCACGTTGAATTTCAAGTTTGACCTCAAAGACGCCTCCATATTCTGGGCATATTTGGCGAGCGGGTTTTTCATCGGTCTGGTCTCCTTCGGAACCGATCAGGAGATGGTCCAGAGACTGCTCACCGTCGAGACACGAAAGAGCAG
>Ga0315543_1002692_pt1 | contig 16841 bp, 10 predicted proteins | sample SalMarSW160210MG_2_FD_203098 | JGI IMG/M metagenome (GOLD analysis project Ga0315543, IMG submission 203098) | Salt marsh sediment microbial communities from the Plum Island Ecosystem LTER, Massachusetts, United States - Salt Marsh Sediment SW1601-210 ...
AGAAACGGTGAGAATCCATCCGAAAACCCTCTCTGGAAGGAAAAAGGGGACAGGCACCTTTTGCCTGGAAGGCCCTGCGGGTGCTTCGCACAAAAGGAGCCTGTCCCCTTTTTCCGCCCTGCCGCTCGGCGCGGTGCCGACCGAGTCCGAACCGCTTTCGGCGCGGCGCTTGGCCCAGTTGACCTGGTGCCTGGTGCTGTTGGGTCTGGCTGCGCGGGCGGTCCGCTACTTGCTGGCGTTTCCCATCTGGCAGGACGAGGCCTTTCTGTGCGTCAACCTGTTGGAGCGGGGTTACCTCGAGTTGCTCCAGCCGCTTGCGCACCACCAGGTCTGCCCGATCCTCTTTCTCTGGATCCAGGCTTCGATCATCCGGCTGTTGGGTTTCTCGGAGTATACGCTGCGGCTATTTCCGTTGATTTGCGGTATTGCCGGGCTGTTTCTCTTTTGGCACGTTGCGGCTCGACTGCTCCGCGGCACGGCGCTGTTGTTTGCCGTGGGCATCTTCGCGGTCGGCTATCCCTTGATCCGCTATGCGTGCGAGGCGAAGCCCTACGGCTGCGACATGTTTGCCTCGCTGGTGCTCTTCGCACTGGCCGTCCACTGGTGGGTGGCTGGGGCAAAGCACGGGGTGCCACTGGCGTCTCGCCAGTGTGACTCCGAGGGCACTGGCAAGATGCCAGTGGCACCCGATCGCTGGCTCTGGGCCTTGGTCTTCTGCGTGCCCCTTGCGCTGGGGCTCTCCTATCCGGCCGTGTTTACCGCCGTGGGCGTCAGCCTGGCGGTCGCTTACGGCTTGTGGACACGCGGAAGGGTGGCTGACGTGGAGCGTACCGAAGGGGTGGCTGGGGTCCTCCCGATCTATCGGGACCGGGATGGCCCAGAGGGCACTGGCAAAATGCCAGTGGCACGCGGCGGCTGGCCGGTCTGGGTCTGCTACAACGTGGTGCTGCTGACCAGTTTCGCGGGCATCTACGCCCTGTCGACCGGTCCGCAGAGCGTGGCCGAACTGGCGTGGATGCGCGATTATTGGAAGTCGATCTTCCCGCCGCTCGACTCGGCTCTGGGACTGGCCCAATGGTTCGTCGTGGCCCACACGAGCGAGCTGCTGCAATATCCGGTCGGCGGCGCCCGGGGTGCAAGCACCCTGACGACGATCTGCTGCGCGGCGGCGGCGGTGGTCCTTTGGCGCCGGCGGCAACGTTGGTTGATTGTCTTGTGTCTGGCGCCGCTGCTGCCCAACCTGGCGGCGGCTCTGCTGGGGCGTTATCCTTACGGCGGGAGCGTGCGATTCGTGCTCTACATGGCGCCGGCCGTGTGTCTGTTGGCCGGGCTGGGAGCTGCAGCGCTGCTGTCTCGTCTCGGTACGGTTCACACTCGCCGCGGCGTTTGGATGGTTACCGGTCTGCTGGCCGCCGTGGCCATCGGCTCGATCGGGCGCGACTTCGCCAAGCCCTATCGCACGCGCGACGTCCTGCGTCAGCGCGACTTTGCCCGATGGTTCTGGTTCAACAAGGAATATGACGGCGAAGTGGTCTGTTGGGAAAGCGACCTGGCCGAGGGCGCCGGCTCGCCGGTGCCGAACATTTCCAACGCGACCCTCTATCTGTGCAACCGGCGGATCTATTCGCCGCGTCATGCGTCGGGCTCTCCGGTGCGGTGGGACCGCATCTCAGCCGAGCGGCCGCTGCGGGTGGTTCGCTACGGGGCGTCGAACGTCGAGAGCGACGAGGCGGCGTTCGAGCGGTGGTTGGCCGACGTTCGGTCACGCTACGACCTTGTCGACCAACAGCATCACACCTTCCCGATGCACCACAAGGACCGCAAGCTGGTCTACTACAATTACCTCGATCTGTACGAGTTCGTGCCCAAGGGCGAGGCGCCGGCGGGCCTCTGGAGCGGACGACCAACCAGCGCAAGCAAGGTCCGGTAGTCGGTCCGTGATCATGGCTCGAGGCGGAAGCCGAGGGTCGGTTCTAGAGCGATTTCGGAATCCATATAGCGGGTGCCACGGGCATCTTGCCCGTGCCTGTTTTCCAGCAGCACTGGCGGAACGCCAGTGGCACCCTCAAGGAACCGCTACACAGAAACTGAAGCTGGGCTAGGCCTGTCGTAGTAGGCCGGGCTCTGCCTGAGAATGTCCGAAGCAACGCGCGGCCGGATTGCCAGGCACAGCCTGATCTACGAGCTTAGCGCGTACTGGACCGCCGCCGTGGCATGAATGCGCGTCGTGTCGAAAACGCCCACGGCGACGTCCTCCGGACGGACCAGCAATCCGATCTCGGTGCAACCCAGAATGATTCCCTCCGCCCCTTTGGCAACCAGCCGGTCTATTATCTCGAGGTATTTCTCCTTGGAAGGTTGTCTGATCTCTCCGAGGACCAACTCGTCGTAGATTACCCGATGGATCATTTCCCGCTCTGTCTCCGCCGGGATCAGCACCTCCAGGCCGTGCCTCTGGACGAGCCGTCCCCGATAGAAGTCGTCCTCCATGGTAAATCTTGTTCCCAACAGCCCAACTCGGCCCAATCCTTCTGCTTTCACCTTCTGGGCCGTGGAATCCGCAATGTGCAAGAGCGGAATGTGTATCTGTGCTTCCACTTCGTCCGCCATTCGGTGCATGGTGTTGGTGCAAATGACCAGGAAGTCGGCCCCACCCCGCTCGACGTGGCAAGCCGCTTCGACCATCAGTCGGGTGGCCTCTTCCCATCTTCCCTGATGCTGCAAGGTCTCGACCTCGTCGAAGTCAACTGAGTACATCACACTCTTGGCCGAATGGAGGCCGCCGAGCTTCTCCCGGACGACTTCATTGATGATCCGATAGTACTCGATCGACGATTCCCAGCTCATTCCGCCAAGTAGGCCTATGGTCTTCACGCAAAACTCCTCTCATGGTTCATTTTGCGACGATCGCCTACAGTCTGTCCACCCCCACCTCCTCGTTGATTACAATCTGCCGGCCCATCGCGTCGGCCATGTTGCGGCACAGGGCCATCGCCTGGCCGAACTGCTCGAAGTTGAGTGATTGATAGCCGTCGCTCAGCGCGGTCTCCGGGTTGGGGTGCACCTCGATCAGCAGCCCGTCGGCCCCGGCGGCGATCGCCGCGCAGGCCATCGGTACCACCAGGTTCGTGTGGCCCGTGCCATGGCTCGGATCGACCACCACGGGCAGGTGCGTCCGCTCGTGCAGATAGGGAACCGAGGCCAGCGCCAACGTGAAACGTGTGTGGGTCTCGAACGTGCGGATGCCGCGCTCGCAGAGCATGACGTTCGGGTTGCCGACGTTGAGGATGTATTCGGCGGCCAGCAGCAGCTCGTCCATCGTGGCCGCCGGGCCGCGTTTGAGCAGGATCGGTCGGCCCGTCTGCCCGGCCGCCTCCAGCAGGCGATAGTTCTGCATGTTTCGGGCGCCGATCTGGAGCACGTCGGCCCAACGGGCCACCAGCTCGACGTCCTCGGCGGCCAGCACTTCGGTCACCACGGCCAGGCCGGTTTCATCACGAGCCGCGGCCAGGATCCGCAATCCCTCTTCCTTCAGGCCCTGAAAACTGTAGGGGCTGGTCCGCGGCTTGAAGGCCCCGCCGCGAAGCGCGGTGGCGCCGGCCCGCCGCACCGCCCGCGCGGTGCTCAACGTTTGTTCTTCGTTCTCGACCGAGCATGGCCCGGCGATCATGCCGATGTGGCTGTTGCCCACGGCAAGGCTCCCGACGCGAATCACGGTCGGCTCGGGTTTGACCTCGCGGCTGGCCACCTTGTAGGGCGCCAGAATCGGCACGACTTCGGCCACGCCGGGGCCGCTTTCGAGCGACTGGCGGTGCTCGTCCCGCTTCTCGCCGATCGCGGCGATTACGGTCCGCTCCGTGCCGTAGATGGGATGGGACTTCAGTCCAAGCTGTTCAACGCGGCGAATCATGTGCTGGATCTCCTCGGGCGTGGCGCCTCGTTTCATGACGACAATCATGGTTTACAGTCCTTTGCTAGGGATTTAGGGATTTCAGTGGTCAAGTTCTATTGAAACCCGGCATTGTCATCCTGAGCGCAGCGAAGGATCTGCGTAGCGAAGGATCTGCGTAGCGAAGGATTTCCTTGGACAATCGAGATCCTTCGCTACGCTCAGGATGACCCGCTGTGGTATCAATCAAAAACAATCGACATAGGTAGGCCCTCGCGGGCTGTCCCTGTCACACCACCGGGCATACGGGTCCGTACCACGGCGGTTCGGCTGGTTAAACGTTTCTGGTTTTCGTGAGGTGAGGGAGTCCGAGCGAGTCGAAGTAGGCACCGGGCAGGGCGAACGACAGGGCGGGGCTGCGACTGATGTGCCACGGCCCGTGTGGACTGCCGGCCGTTTGGGCCGCCAGGTCTTTGCCCACGCGCCGCTTGCGGAGTTCCGCGAAACGGGCTTTACCCCGTTTCCACTGCTTCCACTGGAAACAGCGAAGCCGCCTGCGTATCCACGAGTCCAGGTTGCGAAGCACCGAGGGCGTCTGGCAGAAGCCGAAGTAGCCGCGCCAGCCGATCAGATACCGGCTCAACTGCCCGACCATTCGCTCCAGGCTGACTCCACGGTTCCGTTTGGTCAGTTCCCGCACTCGCTTCTTGAACCGCAGGAGCGTTTTCGGCGCGATGCGCCGCTTCGGCTGCCTGTCGCTCGTGAAGCTGAAACCCAGGAACTTCCGCTCCCAAGGCCGAGCCACCGCGCTTTTCTCCTGGTTCACCTTGAGCTTGAGCTTGCCGGTGATGAAACGGCAGATACCCGCCATTACCCGCTCGCCCGCCCGGCGACTGCGAACGTAGATGTTGCAGTCATCGGCGTAACGCACGAAGCGAAGGCCTCGCCGCGTCAGCTCTTGGTCCAGGTCGTCCAGCATCAGGTTGCTCAGCAAGGGCGAAAGAGGCCCGCCTTGCGGCGTCCCTTCTTCCGTTGGACCCACCAACCCGTTTTCCATTACCCCGGCGTTCAACAACGCCCGGATGAGCTTCAGTAACCGCTTGTCCGATACCCGCTTGGCTACCCGACCCATCAGCATGTCGTGGTTCACCCGATCGAAGAACTTCTCCAAGTCGATGTCCACGGTGTAACGCTGCCCCTCGGCGATGTACGCCTGGGCTTGCGCTACCGCCTGATGGGCCGACCGCCCGGGCCGGAAGCCGTAGCTGTGCTCGGAAAACGTCCGGTCCCAACGCTCTTGAAGCACTTGCAGTACCGCCTGCTGGACGAAACGGTCGAGCGCCGTCGGGATGCCGAGCTTTCGCACGCCTCCGTCGGGCTTGGGTATTTCGACTCGCTTCACCGGCTGCGGCCGATAGGTGCCCATAAGCAACTGTTCCCGGATTTTGGGCCAGTGTCGCTTCAGGTAGCCCGGTAATCGCTTGACGGTCATCCCGTCTACGCCCGGACTGCCCTTGTTGGCCTGCACCCGCTTGAGTGCCTTCCACAAGTTATCTCGCTGGCATACCTCCTCCATCAACGAGTCCGTCTGCGTTGGGCTTTCGGAGTTCTGCTCCACCACGCGCGGTTCGATCCCTTCCACACCGGCCGTCGGGAATTCATCCCTACTCTCCGTCATGAAGGCCAGAAGCATCTGGTTTTTCTGTCGCTTTCCGCCCATGAGTTGCAAACCCTATTTGCCACTCCATTTACCCACCGCGCTCGCGGCGAGAACCGTTCGGCCCTTCGGCAATGAGTAGGTCGGGCACTTGCCCAACGATGCACGCCGCCTACTATGGCCTCTGCTGACTTCTGTGCCGCGGTCGGCTCGCCTCACGGCTCGCCCAGTCCCGATTCCGGGACACGACACAGACCTCCCGAGATAAGTCTGACCGCCTTCCCCGCGCACCCGCCGGATTTACAGCCCGGGCCTTCGATGGATGGAGGACTTCGTTGCCTTATGCCAACTCGTCCCACCCGGACTGCCTACTATCCGATTCCTGTTCGTCGAGTCGCGGTTTTGCTCTGCGCTTCCTTCAGACAACGCCTCGCGACGCTGCCCTTGCGCTTCGCTAATCCTTCACCTCCATCAAGTTGGATAAGGGACTCGCACCCTTAAGCTGTCAAACATGCTCGGCATACATAAAAAACGCCCGTGGGGCCGTTCAACCCACGGGCGCTTGCCGAAACCCTAACCGGTTGTGATACCGGTCAACCGGGCAAACCACGTCGGGCGCAAAATGGCAGTGTCGGCTCGGAGGTGCGCCACGATCAGCTTTTGGAACTGGCTGGCCGCGTTGACCGTCTGGTCGTTGCCGGCGACCACGGTTCCCGCATCCAGCACGCGAATCACCACGCCACTGGTGCGCATCCCGAAAAGCAGGGAGGGAAAATGTCCAATGATCGAAACGCTTTCGTCGTCTCCCTCGTCCGTCGGCAGGCTTGTGGTGTAGAACCGCTTCAGCGCTTTGGTCCATGGCGTGGGCACGATCGGCTGCCCGTCACCGTCGAGCAGACCGTCGTAGCTCTCGCCGTCGCGCGGGTGGAGGATCCACGACAGCTCGGCCGGGTCGCCCGGGAAATTGGCCCCGAAAATATCGCCGACCGCTTCCCGTGGCTCATCGTAGTCGTTGGGAAAGCCGACCGCCGTGATTTCATGCACGCTAGGGCAATGCCGAATCCCCATCGGCTCGTTGGCCGCGCCCAGACCGACCAGGCCGGCCCGGTCGAGGGCCAACCCCATAGCCGCCTGCAGCGCGGTGCGGATAATGGTCGCCGCGTTGGGGGCGTCTTCGGCCATTTCGATCGTGATGGGAACAATCGCCTTGAGCGACTTGGGCCGGACGACGATCTGCCCAAAGGACGGTTCGCTCGCCGTGACGGTGGCTCCCTCGGGTTTCCACGATGCCGTGGGGTCGGAATCCAGCCGAGCAAGAACCGTCTCCGTGGTGTCCAGGGGCAGGGTGCCGGCACCGGCGCGCATGCAGACCGACGCGCCGCGGGCCAGGTCGAGGAAAATCGAACTCATCTGTTCGGTCAACAGGAAGCCGCCGGCGATACCGCCGACGGTCGCCACGCTTCGGCGCTCGGTCTCGGACAACTCGCCGAGCCGGCCGGTGATGAGCCCGCGAATCAGCCGGCCCACGTCCAGGTCGGCGTCCACGTCGCCGCTGCCTTCGCGCTCGGCTACCACGCGCGAAAGCCGCTCGTCCGCGCCGATCGACCGGACGATTTCACCGGTCCGCTGGTTGCGGAACATGACACCGTCGGGGCGGCCATGCCGCCCGAGAAGATGCGTGTTGAAGTCCTCCCGGCCGATCGACCGGTCGCCAATCGGGCTCTGCATCTCCACAGCGATCGCGTCGACCCGTTCGTCCATTCCCTCGTCGGCGATGCGGCCGCTGAGTTCGTCGAATTCCTCGTTGACTTTCTGCCAGGCTGACCGGTCGTCGTCGGTCCATTCCTGATTTTCGTCACGGTGTTTGTCGCGCAGCCCTCGCATCCGAGTGAAGAGTGCCGCCCGCTTCTCGCGCAGTTCCTTAACGCTCATTGGTCTGCCCCTGTTTGCGTGTTTTTTGGAAGTCTTCCCAGTCCTCATCCATCTCCCGTTGGTCCAGCTCGTCCTGAAGACGTGCTGCCTCTTCGTCGGCCGCCCGGCGGCGGGTCTTGTCTTCGGGCCGTTCCAGAAGCCCGCGGCGATAATCGCGCTCCTGGTCCTCGGCAACCTGAAGACACCGGGCGTCCATGAATTCGGCTTGGGCCGGCGGCTCGCACTTCGGACAGCCCTTGCGGGCCCAGTCGGCAAGCAGCTCCTCGGGCCAGCGGACCAGCCGGCCGGCGATGACCAGCGGCGCCGGCATGTCGCCAGCCTCGACCAGTGCCAGCACGGTGGGTTGGTCGGTTTGTAGACGATGTGCCACGGTTCGCAGATCGAGCAACATGGCGGGTCTCCTCTGAAGATCGGTCGATGATTCAACAGCGTTCATCCTAACAGACGATTCGGCGTTCTCGGGCTGATTGGCCGCGTATTGGGCCGGAGGCTGTGCTTGTCTGGTACTCGTTTTTGACCGACCAGCTCGTCGGGGCAGGCGCCGGACGAGCTGCTGTCCGGTCGCGCCGCAAGAATCGCAGTGAAGGTAGCGCAAGGCCTTGCCGCCGCGTAGCCGCTTCGTCCGGTAGGTCATCATGCGCCCGGCGGCGCATTTCGCGCACGGATCACCTGATTGCATTTCGTCCCTCCCGTTTCGGCCCGGCGGTCCGCCGGACAACAAACCAACTCGACGCCCCCTCGACAGTCTGGTAGGCTATCGAGAGCCGGCCGGGACACGCAAGTACTGCCCAGCTCTGTTGCCAAACAACCGGTCAATACCGGGTGCCCGGCCGGCTAATCTAACGCCCGTGTGCCCCGCTCATCGCTTCCGGGCAAGCACCTCGACCCGAAAGCCATCCACCTCCACCGGCGCGCTGTCGGGCCGCGTGGACGATCGGCTGGGGCTTCGTCCGGTGGAATTTATCCGCCGGAGGCCGCGCGGACCATCGCCACAATGCCGCCTCGGACGGCCACGGGCAGCGATTCCCACCGCTCAGTCACAAGGGTCAATTCCGGGTCTACATGGTCACCCGTGGTCACGGGCTCCAAGTGGGAGGTGCAACCCGGGGTGCAACCAGAATCTTGGCCTTGGCGCAAGTCTTGACCCTGAAAATCGTTGGGGAAACGACGCGGGCGACTCATAATCCCTTGGTCGGTGGTTCGAATCCTCCCGGGCCTATCTTGTCCTTCTCGAACGCCCGAAAGGCGCCCGTTTCATTGCCCTCCGGGCGTTTCTCGATTTCTTGGCACGGTCGCCTTACCACACGAAGCCGCTCTGATTGGGTCCGTTCCGGCTCGGACATAGGCAGAGGATGGAAGCACCATGTGACATCCAGAACGTGGGGTCGCCCATGTCTTTCCCAAAGCCTGCCGAAGCCAAGCAGGCGGTACGGCTAAGACGCAACTTCTGCACCGGCGTGGTCTGGAAAGCGTCGCAATCTGCCAACGAGAAGCACGCTTTCGTGCCGACCCCCACGAATTGTGTAGAGGGCATTTCAAAACTAGTGGATATTGCTGGGTGCCCGGGAATGAGCGCAGCGAAGGCCCGGTTTTTCACGGTCTGGGCCAGCGCTGCGCTATGGCCCAGGCACCCTCACAATGGTCTTGAAATGCCCTTTAATATTCTGGGGGGCAATTCGCTTGCAATCGTCGTGGTCCCTGTTAAGTTCAAAATTGTACCGTGTGCGTGGGACAAGGGCCGGGGCTTGAGGGGCTACGGAGAGGTTTCAGTGATGGTCAGCCCGCAATCAGTACCCATCGACCCTTGCATGTTCAGTCGGCGCAAGGTGACCGACGGGAGGCTGGTTTCACGGCACTCCGCCGCCGGCAGCCATTCAATGACGATGCAGGCTATGCAAGCATCCATGAAAAGGTTTCTCGTTGTCGTATGCGCGGTCTTGCTGACGTTATCCGTTTCGGCGTTCTCCCAAGCACAGGAAGGCGAGCCCGACCAAATCTACGTTGTCAGCCGCGAGATTACGGCGAATAGGCCGCATTTGTACCACTCGGTCTATGCCGAAGCGGAAGGTGTGCGCATGGTCAGCATTGTTCCGGGCTACCAATCGGATGACAACGGAGTTACTTGGACTACGTGCCCACCGGTGCCGGACTTCACCGCCGGCCTGCCCTATGGATACCGTCGCAATCCGGTAACCGCGGCCGTCGATCCGAATACCGATCGGCTCGTTACGATTGTCAACTCGCTCGACACGCCCGGGCTGGACCCCGGTGCGGTTGAGCCCGCGATCGCCCTGAGCGAATACTACTTGCGTTATCGCGTCTCGGAAGACGGCGGACGCACATGGCTTTTCGACGAGCCCATCATCCATGAAGGCGCCTACACCCAAGAACATCCATTCGATGGTATCGAGATCGGCACCAACGCTTTTTATCTGGGCGACATAGGCTGCATCCCCATGGTAACAAACACTGGGCGGATACTTGTTCCTGTTCACGCCACCATGTTGGATGAGAACGGCGACTTCTGGAACCCCACCGGCCAACTCACATACACCGACGTCTTTGTTGCTATCGGAACTTGGAACGCACAAAGTAGACTCGAATGGACGGCTTCGAATCGAGTCCAGGGGGATCCGGCGCTCTCCACGCGCGGGATGATCGAACCGACGCTGGCCCAATTCGGCGACGGCCGCATATTGATGGTCATGCGAGGCAGCAACGCCGGGAATTACAGCCTGCCCGGCACGCGATGGTTTTCTGTCTCGCAGGACGACGGCGACACCTGGACCGACCCCCAACCGTGGACCTACGAAGACGGCCAAACGTTCTACTCGCCCAGCAGTATGTCGACGCTCATCACACACTCTAGCGGTCGAGTCTTTTGGGTCGGCAACTTGCTAGCGCAAAACCCCCAAGGCAATCTGCCTCGCTACCCGGTGGTCATGGGCGAGGTCGATCCGACCAGTTTATCGCTCAAGCGGGACAGCGTGTTGGTGGTGGACACTCGGACCGTGCAGGATGCCACCCAGGGAAGGCTCGATTTGAGTCACTATGCGATCATTGAAGATCGGCAGACCGAAGAGTTGGTTCTCACTTATCCGCGTTACCACAATAGCTACAGCTATTGCGAGTGGGCGACAGTCCGGTTGGGCATAGACGGGGTATATGTGGGGCCGGAAGTGAAAAACTCCATCAATTTCGACTTCATGTACGAGATGGATGCGCTTCCTTCCACACTCGACCTGGACGAAAACAGCGTTGCGGACTTCACGCACTCCGGAAGCTGCACGGTCGACGGCAACGGTGTTCTCACCATGCCGTTGAACTCCCTTTTCATATCGAACTCGAATGGCATCTGGCAAAACGCGGTGACTTTTAGCGAAGGCTGGACTGTCGAAGCCCGCATAAAGATTATTGAGCAAACTCAGGGCGATACTGCCTGGCAAGTTTTCGCCGCAGCGCCTGGCCGCAACTCGGCGGCTACGCTCCGCGTGGATGACGACGGGCAAGGTTGGCAGGACGGTTCCAGCCTGGGCACCGTCGACAATACTGATGATTTCCACGTATTCCGCGTAGTCCAACATCCCGGATCGACTACCTACTCCGTCTGGAGAGATGGTCTGTTGATCGCGGAGAATATCCTCGATGTCTATGATTACAGCAACTACTTCTGGTTCGGCGATGGAAGCGGCGGCTGGAGCGGATCGGCCCTGGTCGACTATTTGCGCATCACGCCCGGTGCCTATGTGCCCGGCGATTACTGCCCCGGTGACGCCAACGGGGATAACCGGGTCGACCAGCAGGACGCCCAGCGACTGGCGTCGAACTGGGGGCAAGGCGACGCAATCTGGGCGATGGGCGATTTCGACGACGACCGCATCGTCGGCCCGAAAGACGCAGCCATCCTGGCGGCCCATTGGGGCTATGGGTCCGAAGGCACCGCCGGTGTGCCCGAGCCGGCGTCGGTTGGATTGTTGCTGGGGTTGGGCGTCGTGCTGCTGCGACGCCACAGACGCCGATCATAGACTACTTGGTGGGGCTCGCGTTTCTCGTCCACCGTACCAGACTCATCGGGCTGGGGGCGGGCGTCCGTGCGGCACGGGCAAGATGCCCGTGGCACCCGCCACAGTAATCTGAAATGCGCCTTGGCGTCTTCGGCGACCACGGTTCGACAGCCGGGGGTTGCCCTGCTACCTGCGCAGACTCTTGCCGTCAGGCTCGGTCTGCCGAATGCTCTTGTCTTGCCGGACGCGTAGAGTCTCTTGGGCCGCGGCGCAATTCTGAAGCGATGCCCGGCGATCGTCCGAAAAGGATGAAGGAATATTACGCCACGGATCGAAGGCGACCTGCGCCACGAGGGCGCTACCGTTATCTACCGGTTGCGCTGAAGGTATGGCTTGGGCAATCTGAAAGTGCGTATTCTCCCTTCGATCCTCCTCGTTCTTTGCGCCCCTGCGGTGTTGCTGGCGCGTCCCGTCTCGACGCCGCCGAAGCACCCGGCCGTCGTGCGCGTGGTGGTACCCGAGGGACGCAGCATGTCGCTGGGCTCCGGGGCGCTGGTTGCCGTCTCGGAAGACTACGGCCTGGTCGTGACCAATTGGCACGTGGTCCGCGACGGCCACGCCGCGGCCACGGTGATCTTTCCCGACGGGTTTCGCTCGGCCGCGACGGTGGTTCGGGTGGACCGCGACTGGGACCTGGCCGCGCTGGTGATTTGGCGTCCCCGCGTGCAGCCCATCCCACTGGCTCCTCGTCGGCCCGGCATCGGCGAGCCGCTCTGGATCGCCGGCTATGGGAGAGGCAGCTATCGGATCGTGCCGGGTCGATGCACGCATTATCTCTCGCCCGGGGGTCGGCTGCCGTTCGACATGATCGAGCTTTCAGTCGGTGCCCGGCAGGGTGACTCGGGCGGACCGATCCTCAACCAGCGAGGCGAGTTGGCCGGCGTGCTCTTCGGCGCGGCGTGGGGAAAGACGAGCGGTAGCCACTGTCTCAGGGTCCGGCAGTTTCTCGACCCGGTGCTCGATCGGTTCGACAGCGTGCCGCCGGACGATCCGACGCGGATCGCACGGCGCGAAGCCCCATCGCGCCGGACGCCGACGGTTACGATTCCCTCGGCCGAAGGCACGGCCCGCCAGCGAGCCGGCGCGGCAACGGCCCGCACCCGTCCCGGCACGATCCGCCCCGGCGCGAAGCGTTCTCCTTGGAGATCCTCGTCGCCGATGGCTTCGCCGTTTGTGTCCCCTCCCGATCCGCAGTCCGATTCGGCCGCGTCGCCTGGAGGTCTGGTTCCCTCGGACCCATGGGAGCAAGCCAAGACCGTGCTGGCCATCATCGGTCTTTTGGCCATCTGTTTTCACGTGCTGCGTTGGATTGCGGCATGAGCCGCGCTTCGTCACTCCGAGAGCACAGAAACCGGAGTGGTGGTTTGGCAGGTCGATCTCACGTTGCGGAATCGGCCCGGGGCAATACCCCAGCGCTGTTTGAAGGCCGAGTTGAACGCCGAAACCGAGTCGTAACCGACCCTCAGCGCGACTTCCTTGAGTCCCAGCGAAGGATTGTGCAACAGCCGCCCGGCAAGCTGCATGCGGCGCTCCCTGAGATAGTGCAGCGGCGGCTGACCCAAGACCTTGACAAACTCGGCGGCAAAGGCGCTGCGCGACATGGCCACGCGTTCGGCCAGCTCGGCCACGGTCCAGGGCTTCCCCGGTTGGCGATGCATCAGCGCCAACGCCGGGCCAAGCTCGGGATGTAACAGCCGCCCGGGGGAACCTTCGCGCGAGTCGTCGGCCGCGGCCAGCCCGTATCGGGCCGTTTCGACAAGGAGGACCTCGATGAGCCGGTTGACGATGCTCCGCCGGCCGGGCAGGTCGACCGACAATTCGTTCTCGATGAGCCGAAGAAGTCCCTTGATACGGCCGGCCTCACCAATGGTCTGTTCGCTCAGGTGAACAACAGGTGGGAGTCCCCAATAAAACGGGTGTACCTTCGGATCGTCAAACTGCAGGACGCCGCCGAGCCACACGTTTCGTGTTGCCCCGTCGCCGAAGGTCAGAACGAGCGGCCCGTCGGCCCGAATCGCGGTCATCCACCGCGACGGCGGGAGAACCGGCGTCTTGGGGCTGTCGCACAGGCGGTGTTCGGCGCCGGGCGACAACAAGAACAGATCGCCCGGGATGGGCGAGATCTCGTCCTGCTCGTCTTCGGCCGTCAGATGGCAGTACCCCTCGATGACGGTGCAGATAAGCGCGACGCCCTCGGGCACGTGGATGCCCCAGGGCGTGCTCAACTCGAAGCGTCCGGCAAAGCAGAGATTCAGCGGAAATGTCTCGAGGACCTCCGACAGGTAATCTTGGTGCGAAGGTATGCCCTTCATGGTCTTATTGCAATCCGGGACTGGACGGCTCGGCACGCATCCTCTCGATCACGGCTTCGGTGATGTCCACCGCCGTTTCATGGTCGAAAACGAGTTCTTCGTTCTTGGTGATGATGATCGACAGGCCTCTCTCGCCGGCGACCTTGCGGGCAAAGGGTTTCACCTCGCTGCGGAAATCCCGGATCAACCGCGCGCGATATTGATTCAGGCTTACGTTTGCCTTCTTCTTCTCTTGATTCAGACTTACCGTGGCCTGGCGTTGCGCGTTGGCGAGGTATTGCTTCTGTTCTTGCGTGGGAGTGGTGCCGATTTTCTCCTTTCTTTTGACGAGCTCTTGCTCATACGAGGCCTTGATCACGCCGAGTTGCTTCTTGAGCGATGTGCCATGTTGCTCCAGCGCGGCCACCAGCTGCTTGTCACGGCCGAATTCCTTGAAGATGACGTTCAGATCGATGACGGCCACAGTGCCTTGGACGCCGTCGGCCGACGCGGCCTGGTCGCTGTTATTGAGGTTGCAGCCGGCCGCAGCGGCCAAGAGAAGAAAGGCGGCGGCAATCATACGTAGGGTAGTGTGCACGGGAGGCTCCTTTTCATACTGATCTTCGAGGGAAACGGTGATCCTTGCGCGCGTCTACCCTTCTTGGGATAAACACGCTTCTTTCATGCCCGGTGGACGCCGCTGTGCCGGAGGAGAACACGTTTCCGACCGGCAATCCACCGCGGCGGCAGAAAGCCGGGGGAATATAGCGACGCGTGGTAGCCGAATCAAGGCGAATTCACCCCGTCCCGGAGCAGGTGCCATGTCACTATAGAGGGTGAGCTCGTGTGGCCGGGGAGGCCCCAATGAGCTAAATCGGCATGCATCAAATGGGGAGCCTCTTTCGGGGTAGCTCGTGGGTTAGCCACACTTTTGGGGTGATGTTTCGCCCAAAAAACATCTTGCAGAGGGGGTACTTGGACTTGCGGCAACACATTCTGGACGTACTCGCATGCGGAAAGGAAAGCCAAGTGCCGACAAACAAGTTTAACGATTGTATCGTTTGTCCGGCCTGGGCAAGGAATATGCCCGGACATTGGATCGTGTATGCCCGTTGTCTGGCGGACCAGATCAACTCAACTCGGAACATGCGGACGCAACGGCCAAGAAGGAGATCGCCTGTGGCATTCCATCTAGAACGGTTTCAGCTGCCATGTAGCGAAGGGCGACCAACGGGAGCCCGGTTTCCGAGCAAAGAAACCCAGAATTGCCGCTACGCGGATATGGAAACAAGAAGAATCCCCACCCACGCCGCTGTCGGCCGGACCATGATGATCATGGGGCTGGCGATCGTCTTGGCTGGAGTCTTGCTGTGTGAAGGATTCGCGGCCCAGGCCCCCATGATAATGCCCAACGGTTCGGACCTGCCGTTTACCGATGTCTACCAGGCCGCGTTTGGTTCTCGCGATCTGGCCTTTCGCCTTTCGTATGACACAGAAAGATACGGACAGGACAATGGACAGTTCGGCATAGGGGTTCAAGGGCACAGACCTATCCAGCGCGGCGTTCTTCTATACAGTGGGCAATACAACATCGATTTCGGCGATGCCGAGCGGATGGGTTTTGACGTGGGCGGCGGCTTCCGCGTGTTGCATCAGGATATCTTCGGAACCGGACGCACGAGAGTCTTCGGAGCCACCCTTTGGTATGACGGTCTGGAAACGGATATCGACAACTACTTCAACCAGATGGGGTTCAGCCTCGAATCACTGGGCGATCGCTGGGATATTCGTTGCAACGGAAACTTCCCCATCGGCACGCAGACCCAGCCGGGTGAGCCGATTCCGACCGGCGAGCTGGGCTACTGGCACGAGTACCTGACCGAGATTACCCGAATCCCGATCGACGAGGCCATTGCGGTCGTGGATTTCGAAGTGGCTCGGCGGATCGGCGACTACGACGCCTGGATCTTCGCCGGCGGCTACGGCATGGACGCCAGCGGCGATGACGATTTCGGGGGCAAGGTGGGCCTGCGCGGATACCTGGGCAACGACGCCCAGTTGGAATTGTCCGTGACCGACGATGACTTCTTCGACACGAGGGTCAATTTCGCGTTGATCTGGTACCCGGGCCGGAGCGGCTTGTTCGGACGCCGCAGCCGGTGCATCAACGATCGCTTGCGGGAGCCGGTGCTGCGGAACGACTACATTGCCACGCGGAGAGTGTACGAGCGCGGAGACAATCCGCTGCACGATGAAAACGGTGATCCAATCGGCGTGGTCCACGTCAACAGCAATGCCACCGCGCCCGGCGACGGCAGCTATGAGGATCCGTATACCAGCCTAGACGACGTCCATGGCGGCTCCAAGAACGGCGATATCGTTCTTGTCTGGTCTGCGAGTCAACATACGGGCGAGTCGGTTCTCCTGCGGGATCTGCAACGGCTGCTCGGCGAAGGCAACGACATCGAGCACAAGATCGTAACCGAGGAATTGGGCGAAGTCACGTTGCCCGAAACGCGCGTCGGCGCCGCTTCGGGGGCGAAGCCCGTGATCACCGACGCGCCCGGCGCCGCGGTAACGCTTGCCACCGCCCAAACGACCGTGAACGTCGAGGCCGACGACTTCGATCCCACCAAGCCCATTTCCTATAATGAAGTCTCGAACCTCTCGATCGACGGCGGTGGAGTCACCACCAACGGCATCGTCTCCCCGGTTGTCGGCATCGGTGAAGTCAATATTAACTTCACGGATATTGCCGACACGACCGGCAACGGCATCGAGTTGACTCCCTTCGTCCTGACCTATGAGGACGACGACGGCAACTCGCTGGGCAAACAGGTCTTCTTCAACCCGACGATCAAGCAAGCCACGTTCAATAGCGTCCGCGGCAACGACATCTGTCTCAATGCCGACAGCGGCGAGCCCGACACGACGCCGGTCAATGAAAACATCCTGATCCAAAGCGTCACCAGCACCAACGCCTACGGCTGGGGCATCAGCATTGCCAA